>ENA-UOWE01006193-UOWE01006193.1-activated-sludge-metagenome-genome-assembly--contig:-NODE-6193-length-10653-cov-5.158709_pt1 | contig 10653 bp, 13 predicted proteins | sample MGYA00249841_ERZ761562 | MGnify/ENA primary metagenome ERZ761562 (study PRJEB28883, sample SAMN05720200) | activated sludge metagenome | isolation source: Anaerobic digester | place: Japan... | reverse complement strand
TCAATTGTTGGTGAATAGGCATTCATTAAAATCGCGAATGGATATTCTCCCGATTTTATTTGTTCTTCAAAGTACTTAACTCTATCCTCATCGATCTCAGAATAGGGTTGAGTGGCGAAAAGCGATTGTGATCCGGGATAAAGACTTTCTGTCGTATATTCCATTATGTCCGATATACCATATTCCGATTCGTTTTTGTTGCTTTTTAAATAGGCTTTATAGTTTTCCTTAAGTTCTTCGGTATTTGATTTTTCTGTTGCTCTTATGGCAAAAATTACTTCTAATGCATGGAAATGCGTTTTTTCATATCCATCATTCGAGGACTTATATTGAAAGAATTCGTTTTCTTTCTGAGAGAAATACGATAGATGGTATTTGCCGTTTTCTAATATCGGAAACAACGGACTTAATATTTCATGTAATTCTTCTGCTCGGTTGGAGAAGTCTTCGTTAAGGTTGTTTAATATGCTCTCGCTTACAGTTTTTCGATATTCTTCATTGTATGGCAAGACACAAAAATATTTCCCAATCGAACCTTTGCAGTCGGCCCAAACTACAGTGGTCGGAGTGTTGAAACGAAAATAACTTCCGATATCACTTAATCCGACTAAACATATATTCTTGCCGTTAACAATCTGAAATTCCATTAAGAAACATCTTTGTTTAAATTAGTTAAATAGTCAAATTCAGCGTTTTCATATCCCCAATATCTTTTTTCGTTATTAATTATTTCGTTGAAAGTTATTTCAGCTCCTAATTGACGATGGAAATTTTCTTCGGCATGCTCTTTAATTGTTAATTCAATTCTTTTATCATCAATAAATAAAATGGGATCACCAATATATTCCCACAATTCACAAATTTCTCGGTAAGGTATAAAAGCTAAAGACTTAATGCCACTTAACATTAAATGTTCTAATACTCGCTTGGTTGGATACTCAATATAATAGGGGCCGCATACAATAAAATCTATGAATTCTCTAACGTTTTCATTGCATTCTTTAGCTAATTCACTTATTTCTGAATAAGTATTATCTTCCATTAAAAGTGGAATTACATAGGCATTCTTTTCTTTGAAATGAACTATATGTATTGGAATATTAATTTTCTCTGTAATAATAATGTATTTTAAGTCTTGGCTCATGTTAAAAAGAAGGATTCTGTTTTCAAAAATAGTCTAAAATCGAAACAAATCATAACGAAATATTTATCCTGTCGCCATGAGCATTAGGTTGAGAAATTACTATGAAAGTTAGGTCTTGGTCTAGTAAGTTTTTAATTTTATGATGTTGCCCCGGATTTATTCGTATTCCTTCGTTTTTATTTACCTCAATAATTTGTCCTTCAATTTCAAATGTCGCTAATCCCGATAAAACATAAAAAAATTGTTGTGCTTTTTGATGAAAATGGAGCATTTCTTCAGTTCCTGCAGGCATTCTTTCTTCGATAACGCTCAATTGATCCGTCGTCAATAATTTCCATGCATCGCATTTATTACCCCAATTATAATGTTCACTTGCTTCTTTATTTGTTTTCATTTGGAAAGTGAATTAGGCGATATGTTTCGGTTTTAAATTTTGATTTCCCCTCTCAATAATTTCTTTAATCCTATTTTGTTTGGTTTCGGAACGTTTAGCCATTACTATCCAGTGCAATATCATTTTCCGATTCGATTTACTTAGACTATTGAAGAAATCACGGGCGGTAGGATTTGTTTCAAATTCTGAATTTAACTCAGTCGGGACTTTCAATTCTTCTACTTCATCCAACATTTCCCATGATCCGTTTTTCTTGGCTATTTCGATGATTTCATTTCCCGCCTTCGACATTTTATTTTCTTCAATTAATCTCTTAATCTTCTCTTTGTTGATTTTCGACCAAGTGCTGATTGCTTTGCGTTTACTAAAGAATTGATGTGATGATTCTTCATCGATTTTGATCTTTTTACTGTCTATCCACCCAAAACATAAGGCTTCGTCAACTGCTTCGCTCCAACTTATAGTTTTCTTTTTAGAACTTTTGTTAAAGAATACCACCCAAACAGAGGTATGTGATTGATGATTTTTCTCTAACCATTTTCTCCATTCTTTGGTGCTTTTCGGATAAAATATTGTAGTTTCTTTTTTCTGCATTCAAATTAAATTATGAAGTCTACATTTTGACAAAATGCTATATTGGTTATTTCATTAAACGAAATATAACTGATGTTTATTTCCATTTTATTAGGTAATCTTAAACACAAAATGCTTAATTCAACACCGCTACCAATATAGGTAGAAATGTGGAATTAAGCATTTAGGAAAGGGACAAATTCCCTTATATTACAGTAAATTAACCAAAGACTTTAGTTCCTTTTCCTGTCCTGATATAACTCAAAAGGCTTTCTTGTATTAACTCTCCCCATGCCCATGAACATCCTCCATAGCATTCGGATTGGTTAGTTAAGCCTAAATGGGTAAAATGCACAACAGTTTGATTGTTCTTGCGGCTGATTTCAAAGAGTATTTTTGTGCCCGTCCATTCCGCAGTATTTTTAAAACCGTTTAAATCGCTATCAATTACTTCCCATACTATTTTTTCATTCGGAATTAGTTCAACCACTTTCTGCCGAGAATAATGGTGTCCCTTCATTCGATAATCGAATTCATCGTTCAGTTGTGTTGTCGGTCCTGTGATTTCCCCTTGCCACCAAGCGCTTACATTATTTATGGCAGTGAACACTTCTTCAGGACTATTATTTACAACAATGCTAGTTGAAAAGTTTGATGCTGTCATTGGAATTGAGATTATTTTAATAACTGCAATTGTCCTAAATGATACTGAAGATGACTGGTGCGCGTTACTATAATATTGAGTTTGTTTCTGTGTGGCTCGGTTTTAAATTCATCAGAAGTAACGGCAGTATGTTTGTCGAACCATTCTATTGCGCTTAGTTTATCGAACTTTTGCTTTAAATAGTTAGTTTGTTCGATGCACATTTTTCGTAAATCTATAAGACTAGGCATTGCAGTGTTTACATTGTCGGGTGTTTTGATGAAGGGTTCATACAATTCAGGATATTGCTTTTCTCCCATGTCTAATAGCCTCAACATGTCATCGTGTACGGCAATTAAATGTCCGATTAGATAGATGCCTCTGTTCTTTCCCGGCACAATTTCTTTCATAAGAGCTGCGTCAGATAGATTTTCGAGTAAAGAGGTTAAATTTTTAATTGATGCATCCCAGCGATCTAGAATGATTTTTACGGAAATTTCTGTTTGGTTCATTTTTTTGAGTATTTGGTAGTACAAAGGTAATGTCTAATTATATCTCTCGGGTAGTGTAAAATAGACATTGTTAGGGGTTGATATAGACAAATATTATGACTAATTTTGTGAAAATTTAGTATATGAAGCAACTAGTTATTGTTATTCCGAACGGCGACAACAATATAAGCAGTATTACCGGCTCGTATGAAATTTTCAATAAAGCTAATGTTTATTGGAGAGAACATCACAAAAAGGAGATGTTTAATATTCGATTAGCAGGGACAGTAGAGAGTGTTGAGTTTAACGGAGGGTTATTTTCTGTGAAGCCTCAAGTTCATATAAGTGAGGTAAAAAGAGCTGACCTGATTATTATTCCTTCATTAAACCATAATTACAAGCATGCAATCCACGGCAATGACGAATTGATTGAATGGCTTCAAGTGCATTATAAGAAAGGGGCGGAGATTGCTTCTATATGTACCGGAGCTTTTTTATTGGCAGCTTCCGGTATGTTAGAAGGGAAAAGTTGCTCAACGCATTGGTCCGTTTTCGATAATTTCAGGACCATGTTTCCCGACATTAATTTGGAAGCCGATCGATTAATTACTGATGAAAACGGAATTTACACTAATGGAGGCGCATACTCCTTTCTTAATTTGATGGTTTATTTAGTTGAAAAGTACTTTGATCGGCAAACAGCAATTTTTTGCTCGAAGGTATTCCAGATAGAAATGGATCGCCATACGCAATCGGAATTTGCGATTTTCAGAGGGCAGAAGAAACATAATGACGAGATTGTTTTGAAAGCACAAACATTTATTGAAAAGAACCTTGAAGAAAAAATTTCTATAGAAGAGCTTTCGAATAAGTTTAATGTCAGTCGCAGAAATTTCGATCGACGATTTATTAAAGCAACAGGAAATACACCGATTGAATATACTCAACGAGTAAAAATTGAAGCAGCAAAGAAGTCATTCGAGTCCAACCGAAAAACAATCAACGAAGTGATGTACGAAGTAGGGTATAACGATGTTAAAGCCTTCCGAGAAGTGTTTAAGAAAATAACAGGACTATCTCCGCTGGAATATAAGAGTAAATACAATCGAGAAGCAAGTTATTTTTAGCTCTATTCATAATGTCGATTATTTTTAGCTAAAGATATTTTATTGATTATTGATGCTCGATGCTAGATGATTGATATTTGATATTGGATATTCGATTCGAGATAAACGAAAATTTGATGTGAAGAAATTTTAGGTCAACTAAAATTTTATTGCTGTTTTATTGAAATTTCGTTTCTTAGCTAAATTTTATGGTCTATTCAAATCATCTTTCATCAAGCATCGATTATCTATAATCTAATATCCTTTTCCCACTTATGTTTTCCTCAGTTTAAATCCTTCTAAAATCTAATTACTAACCAGAATTAATGCTTTTCCAACAATGGCAGCATCTTTTTATATTCCTCGGCATTCCAAACAATATCCCACTTCTTTACATACTCAGCAAGCGGACCTAGACCAACAGACGCTCTTCTTTGATCTACATTATCGGGATCTTCGAGAGGTAAAACATAGCTCTTCTTTGTTTCGTTATCGTAGCCGATCTGGCTACCGTAAATTTGGTGACGTCCCTCTCTTATTGCGACTCTATCTTCTAACAATGCCAATGAACTGCTGTTAGCTTTTTTATTCTTAACTGCTTCTCTCATCATTGGGAGATATTTCTGTTGAATGGCTAAATCAGAGTGCTGTATTACTAGGAATAATGTTTGGTTTGCTTGACTTCCGACTTTGTCACTTCCCACCCAACCGTATTTATCGAGTATTTCACAAACTTTAATGAGGTTGATGCTATCTTTTACAATCATGATCTCTCCAAGACTATCAACAATCTTACTCTGACGACCGTAGTCCTTTTGAGCTTGGATGTATTGGTTCCTGATATTTTGATCATCATCAAAAATGGTCAATAGTATTGCTTGCAAAGGTTTATCATAATTGGCTTCTTTTTTATCGACAGCCGCTTGCATTTCCTTTAAAAGTTCATCCCATTGTTTGCTTTCATGTAAGGATGTTAAGTCAGTATCTGTTTTTAGATGTTTGATATTCATCCATCCGTTCTTGAATGCAAGATTTAACCACTCAAAGGCTAAGTCTTTTTTTCCTGCTAAAGCAGCTGAACAAGATCCATTATATAGATCACCGGGATTTTTGGCTTCAATTTTAAAAGCAGCTTGGTATTTGATGGCCGATTCCACGTAATTCGAATCACTATAAAATTGATCAGCAGCGGCCACTATTGATTTATAATCCTGTGCATTTATAAAAGAGCTGACAAATAAAAATAAGACTATGATTGTTTTTTTCATTTTTGAGCAGTTTGTTTTATAAAAGTAAGAAAAATTTATTCATTTAAAAGAAATGTTTTCAGACTTTAACAATTGAGTTAGATAAGTTGGATATGTAACAAAAGTCACCAATAAAGTTAATCGCACTAACGAACTTTGTATTCTCAAAAAATCAAATATCCCATGGGAACGATATTCTTCGCCATTGTAATGTTACACCTAATCGTTGGATTCGGATATGTGATGTTTAAGTTGAGGGCGAAGGGAGATAATAAAGCCTAATTCGTTGAAGGGGGTTATAGCAAAATTCTATTCTATTTTGATTTCTTTCCCTAAAGCTAAAAATAGATGAGATTTTATTGTAATGCATGATGTCTTGGATAGAACATATTCATGACAATTCATTCTTGCTATCTATTTTTTAAAATGTTCCGTTGAGTATGTTATAAAACAACGCTTTAATTTTTTTCTTTAATGTAAATCAAACGTCCTTGTAAAATCTCTATTTGGAGTACCACTATGACAACTTGTACAACCGTCGCCATTTTTGTCAATACTGAAAGCCGCAGTGCCATCGGTATTATATTCGGCCCACAACCAGCCATTGGAAGCATTGCTGTTGGATGGATCTTTTTTCATTACGGCGTATAGATTTACACTACTTCCACTATGTACTTCTTTTACAATAATGGATCCGGTAGGGAAACTATTACCTGGCGGTAGTTCACCGGTACTATCCAATGCAGCCAATGCAGTTGCATTAAATTTTAATTTAAATGAACCATGTGGACTTGGTGAAACAGCAGATAATAAGGTTCCGTTTTGATAATAAGTATAAATGCCGGAAGTAGCTTCACTATAAAGCGCATTGTCAGCTTCTGTATTTGATTTGTCTTTCTTGCAGGCTTGAATTATAAAAATGTAATTAGCTATAAGAAATATGACGATAATTTTCTTTTTCATAAACTTTAATGTGTAAAGTTGAATATTTTTTGAAGTGAGGCTTTAATTAGTCTGAATTTGAAAATGTAATAGATGTTGAATATTCATTTTAGTGTGTATTCCGGAAATTGTGATTTCACGAAACTAATGAAGTTTTCTCTTAAGTTTAATGGAGCTTAATCAAAGAATTGTAATTTTTTCTGTCATTTCTTTTCTTAATGCAAGATAAAAACGTTTTAATATCTTTTTTGATCAATGCAGGAGGAATTATATTGCTTTTGACATGCCTCACAATTGTTGCTTTATTGGTAATAGGAATTTTTATATTACGTATTTATGTAGACCTACTAAATAAAACATTTTTATTTTTCTTTGTAGGGTTGCTGAAATTATATTGTGTCAATAAAATAGAAGTTTTAGTTAGTAGCATTCTTTTTACTAAATTCAAACTCGCGATCCCACAATCTGAATGCGAAGAAAAATATTGATAGCAACATTAGTCCGTAAATGACAAATTGTGGCCTTATTACAAGTGTTCGGAACGAATTGTAAATAGGGACATTATAGAACTGGCATAGATTATGTATTGTGGCCAAAAAACTGGCAAAAATGATAGCTCTAATCATTATATAGCCTGTATGAGCTAATAGCACTTTTTTGTTTGGTGGACTTTTATAAAACACTTGAAGAAAATGACCCTTTTCATTAAAATATAATTCCGATACAAAATCTGTAAGTCGGTTTGGTGGCAATTCTGTTTTAGGAGTTTTATACTTAAACGAATAGTAGTAGAATGCATAAATAACCAAGGCGACAACAATACTGTTCGCTATTATTAATCCTGTCCACCCAACATTAAAAAACCGGTACAATGGATTCTGTTCTCCTTGCGGATTATCAAAGAACCACAATCCAGTCGAATAAAAATCACATACCCTCGCAAAGAGTAGCAGGATGGTGAGGAGGTAGAATTTGGATTTCATAAATTGTTGTGAAGGGAAATATGAAGTTCGTCACGAAGTGTCGGACAACGGTAAATTAGTACCCGATCATTCTTATAAGTTGATTTTGAAATTGTCGGTGTAGCTTTGATGAGTCTGTCGATAAAGTATCTATTGAGTTATCGCCAATTTTCGTCAAATAATAATTTCTATTCTCTTCAATTATCGTGTCTGATTCCTCCTCAACACTATGGTCATATATGTAATGTCGATAAGTTAATGCTTTCAGTGTTTTTTGATTGTCAAAATACAAATAGGAATTTATTGTTTCAAAATCACCTGCATCACCATAAATGTTCGCAAGTTGAAGATTGTTTACGATTGAGTCGTTTATGGTATTGTATATCCAAAGCGAAATTTTTGACGAACTATATTCCCCGGGTGTTCGAGTTAATAATCCAATATACTTATTGTTTATTTTAAAGGAATAAATTCCATAAAAACCTTCTGTCCATGGCAAACCTTGGGTGACACTTTCCTCCAATATGTTGAATGTTACTGAATCTATTTGATTTCCTCTAAATACATAAAGTGAGTCATTAGAACTAGTGTCGGGGAAAAGAAACATTTCCGTAAAAATAGTGTCCTTGTAGAATGCGGAAAGTCTATCGAATTTAGATGTTTCAATAGCATTGTGTTGACGACATGCTAAAAATGTGAATGCTATAAAAATTGATAATATGGTTTTGGTCATGGTTTGCTATTAAAATTTAGACCACGCAAATCTAATTTGTTTATCTTTTTTCAAACGGTAATAATGGATCATTATTTTCAAATTCAAATTTATCAATATTTAAGAGTAATCGCAAAACGTTAAATGCCAAGGTTTAAATTGAAATTAAAGTCTGTGTTTTAAGATACATTTTCCGTTGTCATCTTCCTGATCAACGAAATTTGTCCCAAATGATAATAACTATGTTCTATTACTCCTTCGATATTTCGTAAGACTGTGCCGTATTTTTCATCTATAAATGGCTTGTCAAAATCAGCATCTTCCATTTGCTCAACGATTTTTGCAAACCTTTCAGCGTTGTCGATGAATTCGGATGCTATTCTATTCCATGCAGTTTCGGATGTAATAGGTGGGAGATCAAAACTGTATTTGTCGCTTATTTCAAGTTTTCCGTTTTCAAAAGCATTTATTAGTCCTGCTAAATAATAATTCAAGTGAAAAGTCAGCGCTGCTATTGTATTTAAATTATCGAATTTTTGAGTAGCCTGCTGCCAATTTATACTTTGTATTTGCTCTTTGACATTTGTATTGGCAATCCAATGCCCGTTTAATAAAACTTCTCTTAGTCGGCCGGCAATAATTTTATTTCTTGTCATCTTGATACTTCGATAAAATGTTCATTGTAATTTACTAAATAAAACATTGAGTTTTTTCGCCCCATTAAACTACCGAAAATCATTCTCAAATATTTTTTCGTAATCTGAAAATTTAGAGTCTTTCAAAGCTTTTTCAAGTACTTAATTGCCAATCTTGCATGTACTACTTGGCAAGTGATATCTAAAATTCCATCATTATACATTTCAAATTCATCAAATATGGTGAATCCAAGACCAGTATTTACAAGAATATTTTCAATGAAATATTTTATTTCCGAATAGCGTTGACTGTTTATGTCAAAATTATTGCTTTTTAAGTCGAATTCAATTTTTACATAGGTGTAATCCTCTTCTTCAAACCCTCGATAACCATTTGCAGTTATTTCGCGGATTTCATTGTAAAGTTTCTTTCTATAACTTGAAAATATTCTATTTCGAAAAACGATAGTTTCACCAATTTCGCCTACTTTTCCCTTATAGATTGTTGCAGAAGTTTTACTTTCTTCTTTATGTTGCCAATAAAAAATTTCATCATTATTTAATTTATAAAGAATTGAATAGGGCGATTCCATTTTCGAAATTTATCGTTTTTTGTAATAGTCTTTTAACTTGCTGATAAGGTAATAATACAGCCTATTAATTTCGCAATTCTATTTCCCGTTCAAAGGATTGACGCATTTGAATTGCGGTTATCAAAAATATAATATTTCCCTGTTTGTCACCAAAATACACTATTAAATCTCAAAAATCCGGTGCCGGCATTGTTAATCCTCATTTAAATGCTTCCAAACACCCTTTATTTGCCCTAGGAAAGCGGATTGGTGTTTGTTAGGAGGTAAAGGCTGAATTGGGGAGGATATGGTATAAGGGGAGGAATTGCTTAAGGCGTTGGGTAATTTAGTAACGGTTTACGGCTTGGCGAATGCGGGGTTTTGAAAACTGTCAGCTAAAATAATCCATAAGTGTTAATAGAAGTACAAATGCTTAATTGCTTCCGACTGCCTTGCTTTAGCCAAAACCTTGCTACCTGCTGTGTTTCGTTTGACGCATTTATTTCGGTTGAAAATCTTTATGTCCGGATTGCCATAATAAAAAGAACAGCATTTTTAAAGCACTTCTCCATTTGTCGATGGAAGTTGCTGCGTTGGCATTCCCATTATGTCCACCTTCAAAATTTGTATCGAGCAGAACTAGTTTGCCGGATGAGTTATTAGCTTGCAAAGTAGCTGCCATTTTACCCGACATCCAAATAGGTACTCTTGGGTCATTCATCCCTGCTTGAAAATAGACAGCAGGATATTTTGTATTAGGCAATACATGAATTACAGCATCCATTTCTATAATCCCTTTCATTTCACTTTCTATTTCGGGATTTCCAAATTCAGGGTAGTTACTTATCAAATTAGGCCAGGCTTTACTTCTTATCAAATTTACTGTACCTGATTGTATAGTTGCTGCTGCAAATAAATCAGGTCTTTCAGTAATTGCTCTTCCAATTAAGGTGCCGCCGGCACTTCCGCCAAAGCAGCTAAGTTTTGATGATTGGGTGTATTTGTTTTTTATTAGATATTCTGCACAAGCAATATAGTCTTTCCAGCTATTAGGCTTAGTTTCCTTCATGCCTGCCCGATGCCATGCTTCACCTTTTTCTCCCCCGCCCCTTACATAGGCATGTACAAGCACCACGCCATGCTGTACCAACAGGTTATTAGAAATATTGAACTTATTAAAGTAGTTTTCCCTTACTATAGTTCCATAAGCTCCATAACCCCAGAGTATACAA
>ENA-UOWE01006192-UOWE01006192.1-activated-sludge-metagenome-genome-assembly--contig:-NODE-6192-length-10654-cov-4.089442_pt1 | contig 10654 bp, 8 predicted proteins | sample MGYA00249841_ERZ761562 | MGnify/ENA primary metagenome ERZ761562 (study PRJEB28883, sample SAMN05720200) | activated sludge metagenome | isolation source: Anaerobic digester | place: Japan... | reverse complement strand
GGCGGGAATGTCGTTGAGATTGAATAGTGCCGGTTTGTTGTCGGGCGTGGTATAGTTTTCAATGCTTCCACATTGCCGGCCACCGGTTTTTCATCATAGTAAAATTTCATGTTCGCATTAGTTCCCCCGGCGCAGCCCACGCAGAGGTCTCCTTCTTCTTCCGTATCAAGGTTCAGCAGAATATCGCCCTTCAGCAGGCCTGCTTTCAGTCCAAAGGCTCCGGTCATGCCGGTTTCTTCGTCTACGGTAAGCAGCATTTCGAGGGGGCCGTGCTGCAAGTCAGTAGCTTCAAGCACCGCCATGGCGGCTGCCATACCAATACCATTGTCGGCTCCAAGGGTAGTTCCTGTTGCTGTTACCCATTCACCATCAATACGGGGTTTTATAGGATCGGTTGTAAAATCGTGCTTAATATCAGAATTGGCCTGGGGCACCATATCAAGGTGTGCCTGCAGGATAATGCCTTTACGGTTTTCCATGCCGGGAGTAGCAGGTTTGCGAACAATAACATTTCCTGTATCATCCACCGAACAATCGAGTTGGTGAGTTTTGGCCCAGGCCAGAACGTGTTCCCTTAGTTTTTCTTCATGTGTTGAAGGGTGAGGAATGCTGCAGATGTCCTCAAAATTTTTCCATAAAGCAGTCGGTTTCAAATTACTTAGTACATTTCCCATATTCATATAATTTTTAAAAGTTAGTAACTAATTTTGCAGAACAACAAATATAACAATTAATACAGAACTTTTATTTTAATAAGGTTTTTTTCATAAAAAAATAAAGTTCAAACAACCTTTTTAATATTTTTATTGTCTAAAACAATCGTAGATGAGCCTTGACAGAAATATCATTGAGGGATGCATTGCCGGCAACAGGAAAGCGCAAAAATTCCTCTTTGAGAAATATAAGGCAGCGATGATGGGCGTTTGTTTGAGGTATTGTAAAAGCAAAGATGAGGCAGAAGATGTGCTGATGGAAGCCTTTATGACGGTGCTGTCGCAGATACAGTCGTACCGTGGCGATGGATCCATAGACCAATGGATACGGAGGATAGTGGTAAACACTTCCATCAACAACTACAGGAAAAATCTGAAACATTATTTCCATGCCGACATCGAAAACATTGCCGAAACCGAGATTGAAGAAGATAATAATTTTGATATCATCGACAATCATTCTGTTGAGGAAATAATGAATGCCATGCAACAAATGCCTCAGGGATACAAAATAGTGCTGAACTTATATGTGGTGGAAGGTTACAAACATAAAGAAATTGCAGAAATGCTGAATATTACTGTGGGAACTTCAAAATCGCAACTGTCAAAAGCACGAAAAATCATACAAGACAAACTATCAAAAAAGTAAGTGTACATAATAAAATGAATGAACTTATAAACAACGGGCCGAAAAATTTTGATGATTACCTGAAAACCGCCCTGGATAATTATCAGCCTGATGTTTCATCAGGTGTATGGCATTCACTTAAGCTACAGTTATTTAAAAAGGACACCATTGATTTTTTGACTTTTAAAAAACTCAGCCGTTCGTTCAATTCAGCCACAAATTTCGGCGCCGCACAGATCAAAGTATTGGCCACATACGCCGCTGCCGCTTGCCTGGCCGTTGGCGTTGTCTATGGCGCCAGCAGGATTTATAAAAGTTTCTTTACTGCCCCTACTGAAAAAAACTCCGCCACACAACAACAAATTATACCCTCAAAATCCAATGTGGACAACAATACCACGGGCACCAAAAAAGCGGCTGTTGAACAAATAAAATCAAGCGTGCCAGAAAAAAGCACACCAAAAAACAAAGCGGTGGCTTCACTTAATGACAACAATCACGCAAGTCAGGCTGCTATAGACAACACCCCCTCAAACAACCTGCCGGCAACAGTGCAAAATGCAGAAAATGCAGAGACTCATGCATCTCTTCAAAATTATATTGATAAAGTAACCGCACCGGACAAGCCATCCGTCAAAGAAACACCGGTGCAAAGTTTACCTGAAACAATTGATATTCCTGAGGAACCCGTAGAATATACGGAAGAAAACAAGCCAGACCCTTATACCTACAACCTGGAGATACCTAATGTAATAACACCAAATGGCGACGGCTACAATGATTTATTTAAAATCAAAAACCTCGATAAATATCCCACCAATACGCTTACAATTGCAAGCCGCAATGGTCAGGTAGTTTTTGAAACTACCAATTATCAAAATAACTGGGATGCCCAACACCTTGACGCCGGTACGTATTATTACATACTGTCCTACAAAGATAACAGGCAAAACAAGGGGATTATCAAAGGAACCGTGTCTGTGGTACGTTAATTTGAGCAATTATTGCCCGCTTGTGTCTTTTTCAATTTCCCTGAAAGAGATATACTTTCCCTCATACAGCATGGTAAGAAACTTAGTTACCCGCTGGTCTACAGGCATTATTTTTACGCCATAGATATCGAAAACCTGCTTACAAATTTCCGTTACTTTTTTCGTGCCATCTATTTGCATCCAAACGGCTGTGCCAATTTCATCCAACGCAATCCTGAAAAAACGCTTGCGGGGGCTGAGCAAATAATTATTCCATTTTTCATTCTTGAATTTCGGGATAACCAGCGTTACCAAGCCGTTTTCGGCCGTTTCATAGGCGCACTTCCTGATTGGGGTAATTTCCAGATAATTTAGCTGCTTAAGTATGTTTCTTCGTTTAAAAAAATTTAATGCCACTTTTTATAACTTAATTAATGATTTTCACTCAACCCACTGTGCTGTTTTGCCAATTTGTAAGCCGCCCGTCCCGCTTCTATCAATTCGTATGCCCTGTAAAACTCAAAGGTAGAAGCCGCATCCCTCGATACTTTAACGTCAATATCAGGCTGTTGCTGCACAACGGTAAGGCCGCAGATTCTGTCCTGCATGATATCAATAGACTTGTCCATTACGGTAAGATAACCCGGTATGCCATCGACTTTTTTTTCGCCGGAAAACAGATTGAAATTCCGTTTCATATAATCCCAGGCTTTGCGTTTAAAAGAATACTCCCTTCCGGGCGGAGGTACAGTTTTGATTTCCGGCTTCTGATAAGGAATGTTGGCGTTGACATTAACCACAACCAGCATATCGCCGTCTGTACGCTTTATGCAGTTGACTGGAATCGGATTTATTACGCCGCCATCAACCAACACCATATCCTTATATAATACGGGTGTTATTACCGTTGGAATAGCCACTGATGAACGTATGGCCATGATAAGGCTGCCTTTATCAAAAACCACTTCCTGCCGCTTAACAATATCCGTGGCAACCACCGACAGCGGTATATTTAATTCTTCAAAAGTATTGCAATCAATAAATTCTTCAATGATTTTAAAAAGTTTTTCTGCTTTGATAAAGCCCTGGCCTGTCAGCGTAAAATCAATCAGGTCGTACACATCCACTTCATCCAAAGAACAAGCCCATTCCCTGAAAGTCCTGAGATTTCCCGAAGCATAAATGCCGCCTATCAACGAACCTATGGAAGCTCCCGATACGGATGCTATTTCATACCCGTCGTTCAATAATTCTTCAATCACGCCAATATGCGCGAGTCCGCGGCATCCACCGCTTGACAGAACTAAGGAAACTTTTTTGTTCATAATGTAAAATTAAAAAAAATTCGGGCTTGCCACACAAAAATATTTACACCCTGTCGTATCAAAAAGTTTTAAAAAGACACATGGGAAGTATTACTCCTGCCGCATTAAACAGTCCCCGGAGTCAGGCCGGATTTACCTTATCAGATGAATGATGCCCGTGAGCGATCGCTTTTGTATCCCGCCCAGACGTTTTTCAAACACATCACAGACATAATAGTAAACTCCGACACTACAATCGCGTTTGGAGTTTTTATCCTTGCCATTCCAGTTAATATCGGGGTCTTCAGTCTTAAAAACCACAGTTCCCCAGCGATTAAAGATTATCATATTGATTTTTTCTACAAAATCATAGGGGAACGGCCTGAACTCATCGTTTGACCCATCTCCATTGGGGGTGAACACATTAGGTAGCTGATACAAATAACACTGATCAATATCAAAACATGTGAGGTTGCTGGGCAGGCTCTGGTTATTAAACGAATCCACGGCAGTAACATAATAACACCCGACGATAGTCCCCATTCCTGTATGAAGAAAACTGGTATCCTGCAGGTCGGTTGTTGAAAATATCAGAGAATAATCGCTGCTCTCTCCCGGAGAATAATAAAGATTATAAGCCACCACATCGTCGGCGCAGGGCAAGCCGGAAAACGCCCATTGCAGCAGATTTTGGATATTTTCACAATCCACCTCTCCCGTGAGCACCGGTGGACAAGGGGGTTCATTATCTATCGGTATTCCGCAGGCTTTTTGCGAAAGATTCACTAACGGAAAAGCAAAGCCGGAAGCAGTGTACCTGCCCACCGACTTCACATAATAACAATAGCTTGTCCCGTTAATCAATCCTGTATCGGTATAGGTTTGGGTTGTCACCATGGCAATGGAGTCATACAGGGTGGTCAGCGGATTTTGTTTGTATACCACAAAATAATCATTCAGCCAGGGGACATCGGGTTGCCACGCAAGTGTCAGTTTATTGTCGGAGGGTGTCAGCATAAGAAATATTGAAGAGGCGTTGGCTGTAGATCCGACAAAAAAACGGTTGCCCGGCTGGTCGTTATAAAAATCTATCCGGTAACGGTAGGGTTGGTTTTGGGTATTCAGCAGGGTATCGTTATAAATAGTATCGTTAATATCCGCCAAAGAATCGATGAGAGAATAACTGGATGGGTTGTAGCCTGCGCTCCTCCAAATAAGGTATTTATATGGTCCCGGTATCTGTACAGTATCAAATTCCGTTGGTTTAGACCATCCTACCCACAGTGAACCATTGACGGCATCGGTATTTTTCACGCTGACATTGGTGATTACCGGCACATCTTTTGACAATTCTGTGCAGACCTCTAAAGAGGCATAACTTTCAGCATCATCAGCAAAATAAGCTATCACCATATAACAGTAGTCAAGGCCCCGTAAAAGCCCTGCGCCGTTATTATCATCAGTGAAGGTGGTATCGGTGATGGTATCGTTTGCTGCTATCAGGCTATAGCCTGTGTAGGCCGGCACTCCGGTTTCGCAATGGCCGGGTATAAAGCCATAATAGCCGTTGCGCCGGTATATGCGATATCCTACAGCATTTGGACAAATACTCCGGTCCCACTTAAGCATAATTGTGTTGCCGGAAGGCGTAGCTGTAAGGTTTTCCGGAGCGGGTGCCACAACGGTAATATTCATGGATTCAAAATCAACCAACTGCACGGGATAGTCATTATCAATCACTTTAAAATTCATCTGGTAGGGGCTTTTCTTCACGTGGGAACATTCGGTCTGCCACGTAAACTGCGAATTCACATGGCCCGTGCCCTGCACCGGCTGCGGAAAATCGGCAGGGCTTGATGGCACCAGCAGCGGGGACCCGTTGCCTGTGAGCGTAACAATTCCCGAATCAGGATCAAAAGCATTTACGGTAAAGGATAAATAAGTTCCCGCCAGGACACAGGTGTCCGGCAGGGGCAGAATCTGCGGGGGATTATTATCGCACGATACCACCGTAATTTGCATATCGCGGCGCACCGAACCTATCCTGATGCCGTGGCGCCATTCATCAACGATGATGCAGATATTATACTCTCCGTTAAGTTGCGGGCTATCCCAAAGCAACTCCCCTGTCGTAGCATCAATAGTGAGAATATTACTTGCCGGCGGGTAAAAAAAACCGGGGATATACACCCCACCCTGCCCCTTGCAACTGTCGAGGCGGTATGAAAGGCTGTCGCCATCCACATCATAAGCCCATGGATTATGAATAAAAGGCTGATAAATGCATGCATTGTCGATGGGTGGGTTCAGCAGCTCGGGCGAATTGTTGTTTCCAAGAAAAGGGTTTATAACAAGGGTTGTTTCCAGAAAAAACGGGATATTCACCGAGTTAGGAATATTTACAATGCCAGCGTTTCTGTTGGGATCTTCCATCGACATGGTGTAACTACCCGGTGCAGGGTATGTATGAATTCCCCCTGTTCCATAACCATTGTAAGTATATTTATTATAATTAATCTCGGGGGTTATGGCTGTTTTCTGAACGCGTTGAACGATATCCGAAGTGCCGTCGCCCCAAAAAAGTTCTAATTCCGGACGGTCGGCAGGGCTGGAAGAATAAGTATAAGTAACAATAGTAACCTGGTAGGTAAGGCCATACAGCCATTTGTAGGTGATTTCTCCGGCACGCTGGTGTGTTGCTGAAGCAGAAAAACTTACTGCGAGCAACAAAAATAATACAAGGTACCGGTTTTTCATAACTACATTATCAGACTATAAAATTAATAAAAATTGTTTAAAACACCAAAAAAGGCTAATAAACAATGGCTTCAGAAAAAACTGAAACCATCTGATTTTATTGTAACTTTTGTTACATTTTTTTAAGCATAGCTTTAATGAGATTTTCGGCGCCTTCGGCGATGTCCGAGATGCGGGCATCCAGCATGTAGCAAGGGGTTGAAAAAAGGTTGTTTTTTTCGTCCACCACCACATCTCCATGACCGGTTCTTATGTTTTTGGCGCCCAGGCTTTGAATGTTTTTCTCAGTGGTTTCGTCTTTTCCTATGGTCAGAGTAACATTCCCGAACACCTTTGCCAGTATTACCGGGGCTATGCACAATGCGCCTATGGGCTTACCTAGCTTTTTCGTGGCTTGCAGAGCGGCCTCCACTTCGGGGTTTACCTGCATATTAGCACCGTCGAAAGCATAGGTGCACAGGTTTTTTGCTACGCCAAGCCTCCGGGCATGACCAGGGCATCGAAATCTTCGGGGCGAAACTGCGACAAAGGCTGAATATCGCCACGGGCAATGCGTGCGGCCTCCACCAGGATGTTGCGGGTTTCGTCCATAGGGCGTTTTTTGTAATGATTTATCACATGGTACTGATTACTATCCGGTGCAAAAATCTTATAAGAAGCACCCAGTTTGTCAATGGCCAGCAATGTCATTACTGATTCATGAATTTCGGCGCCATCTAATGGGCCGCAGCCGGCAAGGATTACAGCAAATTTTTTCATATCTGATTTTTTGGGGTTTCTGCTTATTGAAAATTATCTTTTTATGTCAAAAATACTCAAATTTCTGATTCCTGAGTTTTGGCTCAAAACCAGCTTTTTCAATAGCTTCCACCATTTGATTTTTTTCAAGCCAATGGCCAGCGCCGGCCTGAGAAACCACATGTTCCTCTATCATCACAGAACCAAAATCATTGCCACCGGCATGCAGGCAAAGTTGCGCCAGGGGCACTCCCACCGTGAGCCACGAAGGTTGGATATTGGGTATGTTGTTCAGTACTATCCTGCTGATGGCTATTAACCTGAGATAATCGGTGTGGCTAACCGCTGTTGTTGCCGGAACCTTTGAAATCAGTCGTGTTCCGCTTTGCTGGAATGGCCAGGGGATAAAAGAAAGAAAACCATAGGCCGCCGGGGGTTTTTCGTCCTGTACCTGCCGAATTTTTATCAAATGTGCTATGCGTTCCTGCCTGCTTTCCACATGCCCGAACATCATGGTAGCCGACGTGGGAAGGTTGATTTTATGGGCCTCGCGCATCACATCAAGCCATTCCGATGCAGAACATTTGGCCGGTGAAATAATCTTTCGCACTCTGTCGGACAAAATTTCGGCGCCTGCACCGGGAAGGCTGTCGAGACCGGCCTTAACCAGTTTTTCCAGCACCTCCCGAAATGAGATTTTTTCTTTATGGGCAATAAATACTATTTCCGGAGGCCCCAAAGCATGCAGTTTCAACGATGGATAAAATGATTTCAGGGAACTGAACAAATTTACATAAAAATCCAGTCCCAGGTCAGGATGCATGCCCCCCTGCAATAATAGCTGATTTCCGCCAAGGACAAAAAGTTCATCAATTTTTTGCCGGTATTGTTCCTGCGAAGTGATATAGGCATCGGGTTGATTTTTCTTTCTGCAAAAATTACAAAACAAACACTGCGACACACATACATTGGTAATGTTGACATTGCGGTCGATTATCCAGCCCACAGTATTGCCGGGATGCATTTTTTTCCTGATTTGGTTTGCGACAAAAATCAAATCCTGCAAGGCCGCCTTTTCATAAATAAATAGAGCCTCTCCTCCCGAAATGGCTTCGGAATTTAATGCCCTATCCAATATTTTTACCACATTCATGTACACAAAATTACGCATTTGTAAGGAAAAACTATTTTTGTATGACTTTTTATCAATTATCCCGCTGATATATTTTTTCCCATCAGGGGCCTAAGTCAGCAAAAAATCGCTAACCATTAAAAACACCACATGAAACTCAGAATACAACTTGTCAAAGAAATTTCGGATAACGACCATCTCATCATAATTAGTCCCACCGAAGCTCAACTGCTGAAAGCTGCCACCGCCCGGCTCAACAAAGCCGAACTGGCTTATCTGAAGTCACGGATTGAAAAAGACAAAAAAGGTATTATCGCCATCGACCGGCTTGGACAATACCTGTTTTTTTATATTCTTTCCCCCCGCAAAAAAGCCCCTCACCTTGTATCAGAAGAAATGCGCAAGGCCGGCCATGGGACATTTGCCCTGGCAGAAGAACATCATCTTGAAACCCTTACACTGTATCCACAGGGATTACAGGAAGCTCACATTGAGGCTTTTGCCGAAGGAATGGCCCTTTCGGCCTATCAGTTTATCAAATACAGGTCAAAAGCCAAAGAAGAAGAACTTGAATTGAAAACGCTGAAAATATTTTCCAAGCTTTTCGGTGAAAAACATTTGCAGCGTCTGAATGTCTTAACGGAAGCCGTTCATAACTGCCGCGACATGGTAAATGAGCCTGTTTGTCACATGAATTCGCAGGTGTTTGCATCGCAGACCATGGACTTGTTGAAGAACAGCGGAGCCAGAGTCGAGGTGCTCAACAAGGCCAAGATAACGGCCTACAGGATGAACGGCCTGCTTGCCGTCAACCGGGGCAGTGCCGATCCGCCGGCATTCCTCATTATGGAATGGAACCCCCCGCATCCTGTAAACCACAAGCCCCTGGTGCTGGTGGGCAAGGGACTTTTGTACGATACCGGAGGGATAAATATAAAGACCTCCGCCCATATGGAAAACATGAAAAATGATATGGCCGGCGGGGCAGCGGTGGTTTCGGCGCTTTATGCCGTTGCCAAAACAAAACTGCCGGTACATGTAGTAGGCCTGGTGCCGCTTACCGACAACCGTCCTGCGGGAAATGCGCTGGTGCCCGGCGACATCATCGAATATTCCGATGGCACTACAGTGGAAGTGCTCAACAGCGATGCGGAAGGCCGGCTGATACTTGCCGACGGGATGATCTTTGCCAAAAAATTCCATCCCTCGCTGGTCATCACCATAGCCACGCTCACGGGCTCGGCACAGTCAGCCATAGGAAAATACGGAATTGTAAGCATGCACCAACAGGCACAAAAATACTTCAAAAACATACAGTCTGCTGGAGACAGCGTTTTTGAACGGGTGGTAGAGTTTCCTTTCTGGGACGATTATGACGAGCTCATCAAGTCGAATATCGCCGACATCAAAAATACCGGCGGGCCTTATGGAGGTGCCATTACTGCAGGAAAGTTTCTGGCGCATTTTGCCAACTATCCTTTTATACATCTGGATATCGCCGGCCCGGCTTTCAACGACAAAAAAGACTCTTACCGGGGAACAGGAGGAAGCGGCGTTGGCGTAAGGCTGTTCTATGAATTTATTAAAAGACTGGCATCACAATAATTTTGACGGTAGTGACAGCATGACCGCCTGCAGCGCAAGCCCGGCGCGTAGTCACGGGTAAGGGTATCCGAAAATACGGTCAATCAGTGCCCCCGACGATTAATGCCGGGGTGCCGAAGACTGGCTGCACTGTTCACACTTCGACACGATTTTCTTATGTTTTAGGCAATTATGAAAATTCTGCAGGAAAATCGGCTCAGCGTGACCGATAATCGTAAGCAGAAACACGCCCGGATTAAGACAATGGAAAAAATATTTAGTCAGTCCAAACTTCGTATTAGACTCATTCAAATATTGAATTACCCCTGAGTAATAACGCCGGTGGCCGGGTTTAATTCCGAGCCAAACATACTGTGGGGAATAGAGAAAATTATCAATGTTACCAAGGCGGCCGCGATGATATATCCCGGCCTTAATTTGTTGCGGTTCAAAAACAAGGCTGCCAGCCAGGCTAAAAACGCCAGCAGGGTTTTGTTGTCAGTGAGGTCCCAACCCCAGGGCACGCCGGTCCAGAATTCGCCAAAGGCATATTTTTGCACCACGGGGCCCAGTATCATCCCACCAAGCATAATTAAGATAAAAGTAATCAGCGAATACATGCGCGAGCTGTTGAATTTAAAAGCCGCCAACAATCCGGCAAGGGTGGAAAACAACATCCCGAAAAAAATAAACAATATGTGCGGCAACAATATCCATGCAGGCACATCGCCCTTAAACCTGATGACAGTGGGCTGCTGTTGCTGGAGCATTTCGGTTTGCCCGGCGCTGCGAAACAACAAAAAATATTCAAGTTTCCCCGCCGGCGG
>ENA-UOWE01006190-UOWE01006190.1-activated-sludge-metagenome-genome-assembly--contig:-NODE-6190-length-10654-cov-4.554392_pt1 | contig 10654 bp, 8 predicted proteins | sample MGYA00249841_ERZ761562 | MGnify/ENA primary metagenome ERZ761562 (study PRJEB28883, sample SAMN05720200) | activated sludge metagenome | isolation source: Anaerobic digester | place: Japan... | reverse complement strand
TGCATGGGACGATAGTAATTTTCCAGCCAGCAATGCACCGGCAGGACAAAGTAACCCTGCGGGCTGTAACCATGCCGCTCCACTATCCCGATCTTTGCCGAGGCGACATCGATCTCCGGGTACTCCGAATGCCAATGGGATTGGAGCTCCGCCGGTCGTGTGGCACTGAGCCAAGTGATCTCGGAAACAATGAGCTTTCCTCCGGGTTTCAGGAAGCGGCGCCAGGCGGAGACCCCTGCCTCGAAGCCGATATTGTAGATGGCCCCTTCAGACCAGATCACGTCGAATTCACCCTCCTCAAACGGCAGGGCATCCATGGAACAGTTCAGCGTGGTGATCCTGTCCGCCACGCCCTGCTCACTGGCTCTGATTTGCAGCTCATCCAGAAACTCCGGCAGGAAGTCCACGGCTGTGATGTCAGCATCCAGCTCCTTTGCCAGCAGAATGGTCGATGCGCCAGTACCGCAGCCGATATCCGCAATCTTTAGCGGGCGTGACCGGTCGAGTCCAGCCAGCTCCATCGCCAGTTTTGTTTCAGTGTCTCCGCCTGGACCTTGCCGTTTCGCAGGCCGGTGGAGATCAATGAGTAATTGGAAATCATCCATACACGGTTTCTCTCTTGATCAATGTTTGCGTGCTTCCTCTCATGTAACATCCGCGCCCGTTTTCCGCAAAGCGGGATTGCTTCCAGAAAAGATTTCGGACGGCGGTTCGGTTCCCAATGGCGGAATCGAACTGAACGCCCGCCGTTTCGACAAACCATTTGATTTTTCCGGTAAGCCAAGCATGAATGACACCGGTTGCGAAAACGAACAGGGAGCACCGGGCCATGTCATGATCGAATGCCTGAAACGAATCATCACCGAATATCAGAACCTTGCGACTGCGGACGGACAAGTGCCCCGGCGTGTCGCAATCGGCAGCCTGACGGGTAAGGTCACGGTGGTCACCGGCGTTCGGGGGAGCGGCAAGACTGCCTTGCTACGCCAGCGTATCCGGCAGCTGATCGAGAGCGACATTCCTCGCGAAAGCATCCTCTATCTCAATTTGGCCGACGACCGGCTTTACTGGTTGCGGTACGAAAACCCGGACCTCATCCTGGAAACGTATTTCGAGCTTCATCCTCAGAAGCGCGGCAGCGAGACGGTCCACTGTTTTTTCGATGAGGTGCAGGCCGTCCCAAACTGGCAGCTCTTCATCAACCGCTTGATGCGCACCGAAAAGTGCGAGGTCACCGTGGCCGGTTCCTTGTTGCCCGCACCGGAGGAGGAAACCGGCAGCCCAATGACCGGCCGGATTGTCTCCTGGGAGATCTTCCCTCTTTCGTTTCGGGAGTTTCTCGACGGCAAAGGCATCGAAAGCGACGGTCCGCTATCCACCAGGCAACGGTTGACCATCCAGAAGGCGTTCGAGGACTACTGGCAGATCGGCGGCTTCCCTGGCGTGAACCGGCTGGAACAGCGGCAGCGCATCGAAGCCCATCAGGCGAACTGGAACGCCATCCTCGCCAGCATCATCGGGCATCACAACATCTCCCACCCTCGGGCGGTGATCGATCTGGCCCATTGGCTGGTTGACAACACCGGCTCCTATTACGCCGTCAGCCACCTGACCGATTACCTGAAATCCCTCGGCCACCGGGTGCGCAAAAGCTCGGTGGTCGATTGGCTCGTCGCGTTCGAGGATGCCGGGATGCTCTTCAGCGTGAACATCTTTTCCAGCTCGCCGACCCGAATCAGCGTCAATCCCCGCAAGGTCTACTGCATCGATCATGCGCTGGTGGCCTCGGTCAGCTCCGGCATCCTCACCAACCGCGACAGCCTGCTGGAGGATCTGGTGTTCACCGCGCTGCGCCGGGTGACGTCGGAGATCTTCTACTACAGGACCAAGACGGGCCGGGAGGTGGATCTTGTCGCGCTGCTGCCGTCAGCGCCGGGACAAGAACGAGCCATACTATTGATCCAGGTCTGCGCCTCGCTGGCCGATCCCCGCGTCAGGCAGAGCGAAGTCCGTTCCCTCTCCGAAGCCATGGTCGAGCTGGCGGTGGCGGAGGGGACCATCGTCACCTGGCGCACCGATGAGACCATCCCCGTGGGATTCGGCACTATTCAGGTGGTACCGGTCTGGCGGTTTCTGCCGGAGATGGAGCCGCGAACCTAAAATAGCGGCTCGTCTTATTTTAGGTTCACGTCCAGCAGTGTCCGGTTAAGAACTTGCATGTGGTTTTAGATCTTTAAAAATCAAACAAAATCGGCCCGTTGCGCATTTTTTTCTTGACATTTGCCGAGAGGCCTGCGCGGCGCGTTTTCGTAACTACTAGATATTAAAGGAGTTTCGAATGCCGCGTCGCCTTAACCCCTGGTCCCGAATTCGGGCCCCCTTCTCCTTCATGCGCCTGTTCAAACCGGCCCTTGATGCGTTATCCTCGGTTACCCCTTTACGCTCAAGGAGTAACAAGCCGATGAGTTTTACCTTCGAACACCACCTCAAGGCCCTGGTCTATCTCCACCTTCAGGAGTACGAGTCAGGCCGTGAACTGTTGCAGGTCCTCGAACAGGATGAGTTTGCCCGGGCGCATGTCGCTCCCCCCGAAGGGGTCAGCCGCAGCGCCTTTTTCGAGGCGATGAACACCAGAGCCCTTGAGCAGCTGAGCCAGATGTATCATCTGCTGCAGGATAAGGCAAAAAAGCTTTTGCCTGTCCTGCATGGGCACCTGGGCGACCTGGTCGGTGTGGACGGCTCGCTGATTGACGCGGTCCCCACGATGGAGTTTGCCGACTACCGGAACGGCGTCAAGAAGGCCAAGGTGCATCTGGGATTCAGCCTGAACCGGGGCATTCCAGAGCGGGTCTATCTCAGCGCCGGTAAAGCCGACGAGCGGCCCTTTATAGAGAAAATTGTGGCCCCGGGCCAGACCGGCGTCATGGACCGCTATTACCAGTGCCATAAGAACTTCGACCAATGGCAGACCCAAGGACGACACTTTGTCTGTCGGATCCGCAAGGGCACCCGAAAAACCATCATCGAAGAGCGACCTGCCCCTGAAGGCAGCCATGTCTTCCTGGATGTGGTGGCTCTTCTGGGTACCAAGGGCCAGAACCAGACGGAAAAGCCGGTCCGTGTCGTCGGCTACCGTGTCGATCGCACGGATTACTATGTAGCCACCGACCGTTTTGATCTGAGCGCCGAAGATGTGGCCCTGGCTTACAAGCTGCGCTGGGACATCGAAATCTTCTTCGGGTGGTGGAAGCAGCACCTCAACGTCTACCACCTGATCGCCCGCAGCTCCTATGGTTTGATGGCTCAGATTCTGGGCGGACTGATCACCTATCTGCTCCTGGCTATTTACTGCCATGAAGAGCACAACGAGAATGTCAACATCACCCGGGTCAGGGAGTTGCGGATCAAAATCCGCAATGAACTGGCCGAACTGCTGGGTGATGTCAACGGCGGCGACGACGGGAACCAGGCTGATGACCCCGACTCAACCGGACCGCCTTTACATGCAAGTCCTTAACCGGACACTGCTGGTTCACGTCGATTCCTAAAATTACGGTCTCCGTCGGTTTGATCTCGTATCCCATGGCCCGGTAGCCGCGCTGGCGCTTGTCCCACATGCGGTTGAGCTGGGGCTGATCGGTTTCGGCATAGTCGTAGATGCGCACATCCTGTTTGTCGGCGTGTTCCCGGTGCAGGCGTCCCGCGTATTGCTGCAAGGTTCCCTTCCAGGATATCGGCATGGCCAGCACCAGGGTGTCGAGCGGCGGATGGTCAAAGCCTTCACCGATCAGGCGGCCGGTGGCGAGTAGCACCCTCGGTGCCGACTCATCCAACGCATCCAGTTCCGCGAACACAGCCGTTCGCTGCTTCTTCGACAAGCGGCCATGCAGAATGAAACAGTTCTCGACCTCATCCCCCAGCGCCTCCCGCAACAGCGACAGATGATCCGTTCGCTCGGTAAGCACCAACACCTTTCGTCCTTCGCGGTAGGCGGCCAGTACATCCCCGGCGATGCGGCGGTTGCGGGTCGCATCGTTGGCAAGGATGCGGAACACATCCTGAATCGGTGAATCCGGCGGGATCTCCGGCGCGGGCAGCACCTTCGGCCATACTTCAAGTTGCGCCGGGGCGGTTTCCGGTCTGGCGGCGCTATGTCGGATCGGCCCGCACTGCATGAAGATGATCGGCTGATGACCGTCGCGGCGTATCGGTGTGGCTGTCAGGCCCACCACGAATTTCGCCTTGGCTTGTTTGAGGATCGCTTCGAAGGAAAAGGCCGACAGGTGATGGCATTCGTCGATGATGATCTGCCCGTACTGGTCGAGCAGTTCGCCAAGATCCTCCCGACGGGAAAGAGACTGCATGACGGCGATGTCGATCTTACCGGACGGTTTCTTTTTGCCGCCGCCGATGACACCCAATCCGCCTTTGGGGATTTCCAGGAATCCGGTCAACCGCTCCTGCCACTGGCGCAGCAGTTCGGTGCGATGCACCAGCACCAGTGTGCTCACCTTGCGCCGGGCGATCAGGGCGGCTGCGGTAACGGTCTTGCCGAAGGCCGTCGGGGCGCAGAGCACGCCGACCTCGTGCTTGAGCATCTCCCGTACCGCTGCCCTCTGGTCCTTGCGCAAGGTGCCGGTGAATTTTGCTGTCACCTTTCGTCCGGCCAATCGCTCGTCCTGCAGTTCCGGACGGATATCGTTCTCCTGCAACAGGTCGAGCACCGCATCGAGACAACCACGCGGCAGGCCGATATGCTGGGGATAGTTCTCGGCGCAGCCGATGATGCGCGGTTTGTTCCACACCGGCAAACGCATGGCCTGGGCCTTGTAGAACTCCGGATTCTGGAAGGCGGCGAGCCGGATGAGGCGGTTAGCCAGTGGCTGTGGTAGATCGGCCTTGGCGATGAAAATCTGGTTGGCTAGCACCAGACTCAGTGATTCCGGTAGTGGGCCGGTAATCCGGGCGGGTACAGGTGATGGCCGCTGCCATGGCTTGCTGTCTTCTTCCTCGGCGGCAAAAGCCACATCCAGGGGATGACGGCCGCCGCTGGCCCGCAAAATGGCGTCTTCCAGGTCTCGCCGGGACATGGGGCGGATGGATGCCAGAAAGGTCCACTGGTCTGGATAGGGTTGCAGCTGTTCATCGACAAACACGCTGCGACCTGATTCCCTCGGCTGTTTCTGCAGGGGCAGCGCGATCAGGTTGCCGAAGCCGCCCTTGGGCATGGTGTCCTGATTGGGAAATAGGCGGTCGTAGCTGGTCAGGGACAATTGCCGGGTGCGGTCGCAGGTGTGGCTGATCAGTGCGGCCCCGAGCTGCCGGGCCTCGCGGGCCGGAACCGGCTCAGCAAAAAAGATCCAGGCGTGAGCACCGTTGCCGGAACGGGAAATCTCCATCGCCGTCGGGATACCGAGTTCCCGGCAGGATTGCATGAAGGCCTTGGCATCTTCCCGCCAGTCGGCCTCATCGAAATCGGCCGCCAGAAAGTAGCAGCTGTCATCGTTCAGGAGAGGATAAACGCCGATGGTGTGCTTTCCGGCCAAATGGTCATAGATCACCTGATCGGTTACGGGCAGCAACTGGCGCTGGTTGCAATCGCCGCATTTCACCCGGGGCTTGTGACAAATGCCTGTTTTCCACTCATTGCCGCAGGCCGGTGAATAGCCGGATGTGCCCTTGGCCGACTCCCAGCGCTGCGGGTGGACATCCTCCCGCCCCCGAAACAGATGGCGGAACAGGGCGATCTTGTCGTCGGAGGTGAAATGGGTTGGGGCTGGTGCGGATTCGGTTGGGGCGGTGACAGGTTCAGGGATGGCCGGTTCTTCCCAGGCGATACCGTGCTGTGTCAGCAGTTCCTTGAGGCGGGCGTTCTCCTCGCGCAGCTGACACAGTTCGTCTTGTTCATTCTGGCTCTTGTCACTCTTCGGCAAATCCATACTCCGCCATCAGCATGTCGTTAGAAAACATTGGCCTCCAAGTCACCCCTCAAGTCAGTCCCCAAGATGTCGCAGCTATTGTCATAGCTCTGTCACAGCTCGGTGTCACAGCTTGTCATAGCTCAGCCAACGTGTAATGGCGGGTCGGGTCGGTCGCTCCCGCGCCAACTTCAACGATCATATTCTTGTCAAGCATCCCCTTCAGATCCCGCTGCAGGCTGCGGCGGTTGACGGTCGGGCAGAGCGCTTCGAAGTCCTGGATGGTCAGCTTGTCATGCTGAAGGAGAAAGCCCAGTGCCTTGCCCTGGCGCTCGTTCAGGCCGTGCTGTTTCACCAGCACGTCGCGGCGGATGACCTGTTCGCTGCGTTCGCGCACCTCGACCATCTGGGTTTCCAGTCCGGTGACGAAGTAGTCGAGCCAGCCGGTCATGTCCATGCCGTTGTCGCGCACGCTCTGGATCGACTTGTAGAAGGTCGGCCGGTCGCGGTCGTAGTATTCGCTGATGGTGAACAGTCGCTTGAAATCGTACCCGGCCTTGTAAAGGCAGAGGGTGGAGAGCAAGCGCGAGGCGCGGCCGTTGCCATCCAGAAACGGGTGGATATGCACCAGCTGGAACTGGGCGATGCCGCTTACCAGCACCGGATGGATATCGATGTCACTGTTCAGCCACCTGACCATCTCCGACATCATCACCGGCACCTCAACCGCCGTGGGGGGCGTGTAGATGACTTGGCCGGTGCCCGCGTTGACCACGTAGTTCTGAATACGCCGATACTCCCCCGGCGCAGCGCTGCCGCCTCGCACGCCTTCCACCAGATTGCGGTGGATCTCGCGGATCATCCCTTCGGTGATCGGGTCGCCGCTGTCCAGGCACTCGGAGACAAACTCGAAGGCGGTGCGGTAGTTGAGCAGCTCCCGCGCATCGTCCGGATCGGCCTCCGGTACCGCTTCGCCCCTCCAAAGCCGCTCGGCCTGGTCCAGCGTCAACCGGGTGCCTTCGATGTGGGTGGTGTGATGCGCCTCCAGAATCAGCGCCTGTTCGCCCACCTCGCGCACCCAATCGGCGGAGAGCTGCGCCGCCTCGAGAAAGCCTCGCGCCCGCTCGATGCGGGTGATCGCCTGGGTCATGCGGTTGGTAATAGTGAACTGGGGCTGGAATGAGGAGGTCATCGGGTGATCAACCTCCCTTGGGCGCGGGCCGCCTGGATAACATTGCGGTTGGCGGTGAAAACCTGAATACCGGGTACGGTGGCGAAGTCGCCGTCATCGGTAATGACCTGGACCACGCCATGGCTTCGCATGGATTCGAGAATGAACAGATCGTAGCCGTCGACCTTTTCAGTTTGCAACCGGTTCAGAGCGGACGTGGCTGTGGGTGAATCGATGGTGACGGTTAGGGGCTCAGCCAGTGTTGTAACGAGCCCGCAGGCAGCCTGAACCTCTGCAAATACTTGCGCCCTTTCGGCAGGAAGATTATGGCGATATTCCTTGGTGCCGATCTGGCCGTTGGTGGCTTCGTAGATTTCTCGTTCGGCTTTCTCAATCAGATGAGTCAGTTCAGCAAGACTCAGCCCCGATTGGAAAATTCGCGCACCAGCGCCGAGAGCGGCGTTAGTGTAATTTGGGTAATTGGAAGTCTGGTAATAAGCTGGTGGGCGTGCGCTCTGACTGGCCCTGGAATAGGTCAGCCAATACCAAACATTGGTGTCCACCAGGAAAGCATCTTCAGTCTTAGGAGTATCTGCAGAGATGTCGACCACCTCGGCCTGCACGGTGTAGTTGATTGCCATCAGTCCGACTCCTTGGCCTGCTGTTCCAGAATGTCATCGACGATTTTGCGGTAATCCTTGTCGCCGTGGTATTTGGCGGCATTTTCGATGACCCGTTCGACCACCAGTCTGCCGGTCTCGTTGAGATGTTCGATCTGCAGCAGACGGCGCAGGTCGACCTCGGCGATGTCCTTCAGTAACTGGCCGATGGCGAAGTTGAAGAAAGGCGAGGCGAACTGGCTCACACCTTCGAAGTCAAGGGTGACCGTTTCACCGTTTTGCAGCGCCCCGTGGATGGCGTCGTAGATCTTTTGCCCGTCCTCCTTGATGATGCAGCGCGGGCCGATCTGGTCCTTAATTGATAATCTCATGATTCTGTTCTCCTTATAAACGACTATTCGGCCTCGTCGCGGAACCGGTAGAGGTTCTCGTCGCAGCGCAGGGTGATGTGCACCACGGTGCCCTCAAAGGCGAGTTCGCGGTTTTCGAATCGCTCGCCGTCCTTGTCGACGATGGCATAGCCGTCATTACTGTAAATCTCCAATTTGCCCTGATTGAGCCGGACGAATTCCTTGAGCAGGTCAAGGCCAAGACCTCGGGCAACGCCGCCTGTGCAGGTACTGTTGCCGCGTTCAAAGGCCCATTTCAGGCAAGCAGCTCCTGATAGTTTGGATACCAAAGCTTCTTCAACATACTGACGAAGAAAGGACCGCACGTTGGCAGGTATTCCTCGCCCAAAATCAACAGCGGAAAGGATCAGGTAGTTTTGCCGCCAGTAGTGCTGACCACAGGAAAAGACACCGACCTCAGTACCACTATGTTCAAATGCATTGCTGTAAATCTCCCACATGCGTCCTGCGATGGCGTCACGCAGTCGATCACTGACATGCACCCAGCCTTTGCCGATCCAGTTGTAGGTCAGATAGTCCATAATCCCGTTCATATCGAGGGTTTTATCTTCCCGATACGGAATAGAATTCCCGTCCCATCTCGAAGACGGGTAGGCAAAGGTTCCGGCAAAACCGTTCTGGCAAAGGTTTGTCATGACCGCGCCATGGCGCAGCGTGCTCCAGTCGAAAGTGACCGATCCCATGCGTGACTCGATCAGCCGTGCCAAACCGCCGAGAAAGGCAACGGCGTTCGGTCGCAGGAAGCTACAGCGGGAAAAGTCGAAGCGAATATCCGCGAAGTAGTCATTCACATCGTTCCATATCCCGAACAACCGCGTGAAATCGTGCGGGCCGTCGTTCAGGGTTGGAATCTGGATGACCTTCTGCGCCATGCTTACAGTTCCCCCCTGAATGCCTTGGCGAGCAGGGCGGATTGGAACTTGGCCAGTTCCTCATCAACATCGTTTTGCAGCTTCATGAGCTCCTCGGCCTTCTCCTGCATGGCGCGAAGTCTGAAAACAATTTCTTGCTGCTCTGGTTTTCCCGGCAGTTTGACCCGATAGCCAAACATGGTTGGTCGGTTGACCTTGGGCATGGCGTTACGGTCGGAGTTCTCGACCGCGTATGCTGTGAATGGCGGTGAAAGGAGCACAAGAGCAAGAAACTCTCTTGTCACGACCTCGGTATTTGGAATGAGGGGATACATGTCCGCGCTGCAAGTGCCCTTGAAGTCAGGGAGTGCGACCTTGCGCAGGTTCGGACGGATTTTGGAGTAGAGAACGTGCGAGGCGTCGAAAAGGTACTTGCCGCTTTTCAACTCCAGCTCTTTTGCCGTCTTGACCTTATCAAGGAACAACCTGCCCGTGCCGATTTCCATGACATCAGGCGCGACATGTGGCATGGAGGCGTAGGGTTCTTCTCGCGGGTCCACCTGGCCTTTGACGATATCGAACACCTCGCAGGCATCGTATTCGTTCCAGCAATCGGTTTCGATGGGAAGAAAAATTCGTTCCAGTTCGGTCTGGAAGAGCCCATTGACCTTATCCACCGCCTCCTGCCGCAGCTTCCGGGCCTCTTCGGCGCGGCGGGTCAGCTCCTCGATCCGCGCCACGATCCGGCGTTGTTCGTTTACATCAGGCAGAGGAATAAGCGAATCAAGAACAGCGTCATCACTCACAGCAGGATAGGCATGCTTTTCTTGCCCCGGAGTCACTTGATCCACAACCAGGTCACTACGGCAAATCGCAAAAAGCCATTCCGTTAGCACTTTGTCGGCCTGAGGGCGAAGAACACAAAACCCTGTAGAACAAACTTGGTTATCGAGACCCTCAGGTATTACAGCTATATTCTTGAGATAAGGTCTGGTCGTTCCAAAAACTATATCTCCGGTTCTAATGAGTCGTTTTGCACGGCTCGGAGGGTTTGAAGTTGCGATTTTCTTTGTCCGAATGACTTTCCCCAATGAATTATCGATCCCGGATATTTCAAGATACTCCACATGAGCCCTTACATCTCGACGAGGATTCCAAGTCTCCTTCTCATCGACAATGGACCGGATTGGAATGGACGGCCACTCACTCATTCCCCATTCCCTCCGGCCAGCAATTCCTGCATCTCGGCAATCAGCCCCAGAATCCGCTCCTCCTTGGCGGCGACCGAGGCCAGAACCTGCTCCGGCTCGGCGTGTTCGACCGTTTCCGCCTCGATCAGGCCCAGCCCGGAAAGAGTCATGTTGTAGCCGCTGTCGATGATCCGCTGCGCCGGAACCAGCCAGGCGCGGCCCTCCTCGGTTTTGCGCTCCGGCCACATGGCCAAGAGATCGGGGAAGTCGTTGCGGTACTGGCTGCCGAACTTGCGAGCCCTGGAAAGCGACGAGCCGTCGCCGTCCACCTTGAAGAACCAGACGTTTTCCGTCGGCCTGCCGGTGTTCCGGAAGATGAAGAAGCAGGTGGGGTTGGGCGTGTAGGGTTCGAACATCCCTTTAGGCAGGATCACCACCGCCTGCAGATCGAACTCGCGCAGCAGCCGCTCCTTGACGGTGACGTGGCTTCCGGT
>ENA-UOWE01006178-UOWE01006178.1-activated-sludge-metagenome-genome-assembly--contig:-NODE-6178-length-10666-cov-6.201772_pt1 | contig 10666 bp, 5 predicted proteins | sample MGYA00249841_ERZ761562 | MGnify/ENA primary metagenome ERZ761562 (study PRJEB28883, sample SAMN05720200) | activated sludge metagenome | isolation source: Anaerobic digester | place: Japan... | reverse complement strand
TTCAGTTGGAACACGAGCCTATATGGCTTATGATATGGGCGGTAAAAACAACGGTCTCGAAGGTGCCCTCGCGAGTTATTGCCTCGGGCCTCGAGTCGGTAATGAATTACACTATCGTAAGATTCGGACATTGGAGTGGCTTCAACTGGTTCCCTGTGTCTGCATTTACCCGATGATTGCCCTTCCACTGGAAGCCTACAAAGGCAAAACGATGACCGAAATCGAAATCGAAGAAGGATTGCGAAAATAGCATATGTTCAAAAATTATTTAGTAATCAATCTTTTGCCCAATAATTCTCATTTTTCGAAGAACAATCCTTAAATTTATATCACGCTTTTTACTGTCAAGATAAGAATATGTTTATATGGTACTATTTGATAATTATACACTTTTTAACGTCACTATATTCACCAGTATTAAGCCGGTAAAAATATATACCAGTTCCTAATTTTTCAGCATTCCAGTTGACAGAATGATACCCGGCACTTTTCCATTCATTTACGAGCATTTTTATTAATCTGCCCTGAATGTCATAAATAGACAAACTAACAAAAGTTGATTTCGGTAACTCATAAGAAATAGTCGTCGTCGGATTAAACGGATTCGGATAATTTTGTAATAGTCTAAAAGACAGTGGCGAATTACTTTTTTCGAATTCAATGGAAGTAGGTGCTTTTTCAAATGCAACGACTTCTCCAGATGTTGTTGCGAGATACAAACGATTATTTGCTACGGTTAAACGCCCACCTTTTTCATAATGCCAGACTAATTCCTGCGTTTTGATATTGATTGCATAAGTATTATCGTTAGAACTCACCAGGATAAACCCATTAGCAACTATAGGAGAATGATTTAATTTGCTATCTCCCGAAAATGACCAGAGTGTTTGCCCAGTTTTTTCATCATATACATTTAATTTTCCGGATGCTACCGAAAAAACCATTCCAGAACCAATAGCCGGGGTATATTTACTGGGTTTAGACCATAACAATTTTCGCGTATTTAAGTCTATAGCACTTACAGGATTTACAGTATAGATAACTCCATTACTGATCGCCGGTGTATAACCAATACCATATTTACCAAATTCGTATAAAATTTGACCTGTTGTAGAATTGATGGCTTTAAAGGAAGAACTTGACCCAGCGGTATAGACTATCCCCTCGTAATACGCTGTAGTCCAATTGATTATCGGTTCTAGATCCACAAACCATAATTCCTCACCCGTATAGGCATCAAAACAATATATTCCACCATCGTAGCCACCGTTAATAAAAATTTTACCGTCTGCAACGGTCGGTGCCTGATAATTTTCCCATTGTGCACTCATAGGCGCCTGCCAAATTAATTTACCCGTCCTTGCATCGAAAGCGTTGAGAAACGCACCCTCTGAACCATTACAGGTCTGAGCATATACAAAACCATAGGCAAAAGCAGGCGGATTAATCAAATAAATTTCTCCATAAAAATAGACCCATTCTTCAGAACCATCCTCAATATTTAACGCATAAAGAATTGCATCTTCAAAAAAGCCGTTGCTCGTTATGTAAATAAAATTATTGACGACGATCAAATTATTCATTTCCTTATCAGCTAACTTTTTAGACCACTTAACTCTTAACGGTAGCTGAATGGAGTCAAGTGCGTTGAATCCGGTATGCTGAGGATTTTGTCCCAACATTGGCCAATTGGCTACCATATCCACTATAATATTGATAGTAATTTGGTGAAATTTACCCCAATTTTCTTTAGTATCCTGAGCATGAAAAAATAGATGATGTTCACCATCTGCCCAGTCTTTGGTACTTATGGTAATAGTACAATTTTCATCTACTGCATTAAATTCACCATCAAGAGGTATTAATGGTAATCCGGTTCCATTTTCACCGATGGTGTCTATAAAGCATTCCGCGCTTTGGACAAGTGAGAAATTGTAAGGGAAAAAATCAGAAACTGATACATTTATTGTTAAATCCATACCTTTCCATAATGAATCTGAATTTACGGTCACGGACGATATGTTTGGACCAAGAGTATCTAAATTAGTTCCCGTTATGAAAACCCATGAAAAATCATCTTCGGGAGACCCTTCGCTAATTCCATTCTTATTGCCATCCAGACCATTCATTGAGGTATCAAAAATATTTCCTGACAAAGTGACCCGAATATTACTATTCATCGGTAGATAATCATCTGGCTTAATCATAATTGAATTATTACTATCAATATAGGTGATATTCGTATTGATCGTAGCGGAATCATTAGCAGTAACAAAAACATTGGCTTCGTTTAAACTTGATTCATCAATTCTTTCCGAGAATATAACTTTTACTTCATCATCAAGTTCTATACTCGATATATCAGGACTGGGATAATAGGCAATAATTTGAGGCGGAATATGATCTGGTTTCATGCTGGTAGCTTCAAATTGAAAAATTCCCCATGAACTACTTACTAAAATATCTAAGTAGTTATCTTTATCAATATCAAATACTTTTAGGTTGTTTCCAAATCCTACATTTTCTCCTAGCGGTTGACTTTCCCATATTGGCGAAAAATCAACCGCATTGATAACGGTTACCTTAGAACTGCCGACTAAAATTTCATTAGCTGAAGATGAATCAATATTAGCGACGACCAGTCCATAAATAGCTTCATCAATTACCGGTACTTGATTCGTAATTTCGGAAGCCGGGTAAGTTAAGGTTGTAATCATACCATTGGAATGCCCAAGAATTATTTCTTTATTTCCATCAAGATCAAAGTCAGCAACATCGAAAGAAGTGATATTATCGAAATCAGTCATCTGCCATTCTAATTCGTGTGTTTTGCCATCATAGATATTGATTTGACTCTGACCATTTAAAAATATTATTTCTTGAGCATCATCCTCATCGCAGTTTGTAATAACAATTTTCTCAATTGGGTCACCTGTATCCATACCTTTCCATTCTAACGTCAATTTTTTACCATTATATATATAAAGGTAACCGTCTATATCGCCTGCTACTATTTCAATCGTATTATCATTATCAACATCGGCGATGGCAAGGCTGGTAATGATATTTAATCCCTCAATTTGGTTAGATATTCCAGCTAGATCGCCATCAAAAACGAATATTTTGTTACCAACCCCGGCGACCAATTCACCTTGATAAAATTTGTCAATATTACCGGCGGCAATAGCATTTATCGGAGCGTCCCCAACGACACTCTGCTTCGTAGCATTTTTAATGATATGATTTAACCCACTATAAATAAGAGCAATCCCTCCTCCTGTACCGCCATTACTCTTATAACTTGCTCCGGCTATCTCATTAATCCCATCATAGTTAAAATCAAAAACATCAAGACTAAAAGGGCCATTCCAATCAGCACTTTGCCATTCAATTTGATGCAGGTTACTACTTGCTATCAACAATTGCCCAGAACCATAAGAAGATTGATCTACTCCCCAAATAATCTCTTTTACTCCATCTCTATCGGGATCACCTGTACATATATTCGTTACCCCATATTGAGGATTATTAATGTCCCACAATAGTTGCTTGGTTGCAGAACTATAGCAACTAATTCCTCCGCCTCGGCTATTACCTACCAATATTTCAAATTCACCGTCGTCTTCCAAATCTGTAATGTATAATGAGTTATACTCTCTAAAAGTATTGAATTGCCAGAGAAGTAACTGTAATTCAGCATCAAACGCAGTTATATAATTTGAGGCACTTATCCCAATGATTTCTGGTACTGAATTCCCACCAATATCAGCTAATTCGATCTTTTCTCCAAATCCTTCCGTATAAACCCATTTAATATGATGATCAGCGCCATCTATAATAATACCCGACGATAGGATAATTTCGATTCCGACGTCGTTATCAACATTACCGACCTTAATATCTAAATCATCAGCCAACGTAATAGTTGTATCCCATTCTCCAGCAAGTGATAGACTATTGATAATATTTATCTTGAAATCATCATCATCATCACTTGCCAAGATGAACTCGATTTGGCCATCATTATCAACATCTGAAATGATCAGATTACGAGCATTATTTATTGTCGTTTGGTAGGTTGTATCCAGTTCCATCGTTTGACTTTTATAAACGTCAATATTTCCTGAAGAAAGTAATATAAATATTTCTAACTCTCCATCCTGATTAATATCATAAATATTAATCGCTTGGATTGTGTCGGTGCCATACCATTTACTCGTCCACGATATTTTATAATCATTACCAATATACTCCAAAACCGAGAAATAATCAGCGCCCTCACTAAAACCGGCTTTTTTACTACAAATAATTTCATTAGAACCGTCATTATTTAAGTCAACGCACCAGATTTTACTACCTCCGAAATAACTCCCAAATTCTACATTTTGCCAAATCTGGTTTAAATATTGAGAATATACCAGATTAGGAACTCCCCAAAAGAGGAATAAAAAGAACTTTAAAAATATAAACATCTTTAAGACTTTAAATCTTTTCACTTCTATATGCCTCCTTTCATACGCTCACCTTTTAAAGAAATATTTCTAAAACTAATTTATTATTTAATTAAACATTTCCAAACCTAATCAATAGATAAAAAATAATGCCAGTAAAAACAGATGATTATTTATTTCATCATAATATTTATTTAGAATCCTAAAGTTTGTATCTATCAAACAATTATAATCGTTCATTTTTAGCATTATTCGGGCACCTTTATTTTCAATTTGTACCCTACTTGAAAATAAAAGCTAGGGCTACTTCTGGTTATCATTATCCCGTATGGTTCTTCCCTTAATTTCAAGTAATCCATTGAACACCGTATTAATAAATTATCCTTAAGGTATTTTTCCAATTCCAGACTAAACACATAACCGGCAATTATTCGCCCTTGCTCTTTAAGTGTAGCTCTTGCGCCGCTACTCTGTTTCGAATCATATAACCCTCTAAAAAAAGGAGAGATACCTGCTCCGATATTAATATAAGTGTCATCGGAAACTTTCAGCTTACCCTTCAATCCAATAATCACCTGAGTTTTCTTTATTAAATATTCTCCATCTTTATCAACCCATTTTTCTTCCTCAATAGATTCGACATTTAAGTTAGAATCTAAATGGATGGTCGTAGAAATAATATAGGGATGTCCCATTTTCCGGGCGTAGTTATAATTACAATAAACGTGCAGAAAATCAAGCGACGGTATTTCAAAACCGGCCGAAACTGTAGGGATAAACGGATTATTATGAGTTATTGAAATATCTTCATTTAGGGAATATTCGGCGCCTAATTTTCCGATCAATATAATCGAAGGGTTTTGTCCAGCACTAAAAATATTCACTGATAATATCATTATAATCAATACCGATTGGAGTAATAGCTTACCAAACGATTTAGTAAAAGGTGAACTCCAATAACTCATCAACCTTCTGATATTTAATTCTTTTTTGAAAATATTATTATTCATTTATTCCCCCGCAACCCTTGGATTCAACTATTTTTTAAGATTAAAATGCAACTTGGCGCCTTGTCCAGTTTTATCTTCCACCGCATAGATTGACACATCTATGGCTCCCAACAGTCGAATGAGCAAACCTTTAGTAGTACCGTCGAGTAAACGTTGCATTACCGGTTTTGAAATCGTAATGAAATTTTTACCTTCGGGAGTTCGGGATAAATCCGCATCATAAATCATTTGAGTATTGAAAACTGCGGGATACGGTTTCCCCTGCATAAAATTATGGTAAGTGACATTCTCCTGATTCCAGTTCGGGTCGCCGCCTAAAATCTCGATCACACGAATTTTGCCAAATTCCATCCCGAAATCATCACCGTAAACTGCGCTATAATTGCCGCCCTGCGCTACCGAGAAAGTAGTAATTTCCAGCAAACCGGCTTGAGCGACTTTCCCCCCTTTATATTTTCCGAAATCCCACCTTAAAATCGCCCATTGATTGCCGTTCACGGTTAATACCCGCGCATTACCTTCCGCCGTTACTTCCTGCCAGTCATTAAAATTGACGTCGGGAAAATCAAGATTCAGCACGCAATCGTGAGCCACCGGTAGATGAAGCGCAAAAGTATTGACATCCGGAATCGGCGGATGATAAGGTATCGCTTCGCCTTTATCGGCACCGGCTTGCTTGACATTAACTACATCGGCGCGGTAATAATCAATATCAACGAAATATTTTTCCCAACCGAAATCAGTAGCCGAAAGCTGGACATAAAGAGTATCACCGGGCACAACGTCTAGATGTTTGGTCGTGTAACTAACTACGTGCCAGCCGGTAGTATCGGGAATATCGAATTCCATTAGATGTTCATGGAAATTCGTCGTGCGCTGAGTATTTATCATAAAATTAATGCGATGCGGCGCCGTACTTAGCCGCACTTTCGCTTCGACCCGCAGTTCGTAGTCCGGCTCCTTCAATTTTCCTAAATCGAGAAAAGGCGTAACGTCACGTTTGATGGTAGCCCACCATACATTATGTTTGTCGCGGGTAGCATCAACTATAAGACGCACGTAACCATCCATTGGCACTAAATCCATACTAATATCGCCATCGCCGGTCAAACAAAACCAGCCCTTGACTTTTTTCTGATCGAAATCGTCCAAAAACTGGGCGCGACAAATTACGGAAACCATAATTATCAGGCAGGATATTTGGGCTGTCTTACGAAAAATTGGTAGTTTCATTATTCTCCTTTACTTCTATTATGAAGTCATTAGCTAAAACATAATTTACATAGTCACTTTTAATAACCTGAATGTTTAATTTTTTACATCGGTATTTTTGTCGGTCTCTAATCTTAGACGAGGCAATTTATCTGGATAGTTTTGCTGGATAAAATCTATCAACTTTTCTCGCACTAGGCACCGCAATTCCCAAGTTTTGGATGAATTCTCCGTACTTACCAATGCCCGTATTTCCATCGTCTTTTCCGTCGCATTAGTGACTTGGATTTTTGCCACACGTTTGTCCCAAAGTGAAGAAGCATTTACAACTGTACGGCTATTCTTCTTCCGAATCAATTATGATTAATGCTCAGCCACGCTGGGTGACTAAGTGATTTGCTTCTGTTTATTCTCAAATCTTCAGAAAACTCGTAAAACTTCACTTTCATCGAACAGCTTAAGCCGTTGCCTCCAGCCAGTGGTTATGCATTCTTTTTCAATTCTTTACAGATTTCCCCAGTACTGTAATTATAATATCCATATTCGCATTTTCCGGGGACACCGATAATATTTTTAATTGGGACAGATATTTTAGCTGATTCAAATTTCTTTGTTTGTTGTGATAAATGTTTCCCATAATATGCTAATGAATTATAATCTCTACTAAAAAATATGCTTTCAACATAAAATTCCTCATTATCTCGAGCAATATCTAAACCCTCAGAATTAGGTAATAGTATCTTTTCATAATCTTTATCATTACCAAATTCACCGAAATTAATTGATAATTGTTCAATTTTACTATTTAAACTATTCCTTAGTTGATTAATTGCTTCTATTGTCTCGAGATTCATATCATATCTTTTTTCATTTGAGGCTAATTCAATAGATTTATCTAAAACATTACGAAGAATTTCATTTTCAATGATTCTACTTGTTAATCTCAAACTTCCATAGGTTTGATCGAAAATCGAAATAAACCTACTACCCTCATTTAATCCATGTCGGCTAGCTCTATGCTTATCACAACCAAAATTTACATCTTGTCGATCTAAAGGGACGATCATTAAAAATGATTCAAAAATAATTTCAGATAATAATGGTACTTTTACGTTATTTATATTAAAAGAAGGATGATTAAGAATAACTCCTGTTGTAAAATAATTCCGAGTAAATCTTGGTAGATTGAAATATATACCATTAGTATCATTTGGATTTAAAGGATAAACAAACTGAAGTTCAGTCCTTCCTCGTCTTTCTTTATATCCTATTACTGTTTCTCTTACCTGAATATTTGACTCAATAATAATTAGATCGCCTATCTTTATAAAATTATAAATATTACCCCCTGATAAATTCGGAAATATCAATGATGGTAGAAATGTTGGAGAAGTAGTATATTTTCTTTCGCGTCTAGTCTGAACTAATCTCTTCTGAATATTAACCATTGTTACTCTAAAACTTTGTGTCTGATAGTAATATACAGCACCAGGATATGCTTCTCTCATTAATTGACCGTATGATAGTGATCCTAACATTGTTTTCTGAGGGCCACGTACATATTCAACTTTAAACTGTATATCAACATCTCGTAATGGAAAAACGTGATTGGGATCTTCGCCTGCTTGAGATTTCATCATTTGATACTCTGCGGAAATTTCACCAATTCTCTCTGAATTACATAATTTTATAAAATTTTCGGGAAATTCAGTTTTTATATTAAGTAAAGTATCTGTACCAAGATATTGGTTAATAATATCATTTTCTCCGGATTGCCTCGCAAAACATAACGTGTGGATGTATTGTATTCGGGGATTCTCAAGATATAAAGTACTTTCTGTCAGAGGTATTTTGAATAGTATTTTGGGATTTCTGAATATTGCTTCGGTTAGAATTGATTTATTATTAACCAATAAAATTACTCCATTCTGATTTCTACCGATTCTACCAATTCTTTGATAAAAACTCGTTGCAGAATTTGGCATTCCAAACAATATACCTAATGTTAAATATGGTATGTCTATACCCAGCTCAAGAGCAGCTGTAGATACAACTCCATTTAGTTCTCTGCTAGATAGTTTATTTTGTATATTAATTCGATCAATCTCTTCGTAACCTGCCCTGTATGGAAATATTTTTAACTGTTCCAATTCATCAAAATCTAGATTTTCTTCTGAGGAATCGTCTTTATCAGATAATCTTGTTGCAATAGTCGCAATATATTCAGTCTGTTTTCTACTGTCGACAAAAGCAATAAAATGATGATTAGTGTTGTTTGAAATGTACTTCAATAATGCCGAAAAGGCAGAAAGTACGTCTATATTATTAGGTGGATCAATTAGTAAAATATCACTTCTCTTTTTAGGCGCTGAGTCAGATTTTTCATCAATAATCGTGAAATCTAGTCCAATCAGATTTTTCATATGAACTTCAGGATTCTTAATGGTTGCTGATGCACATATATATTTAGGAATTTTATTTAACGAAGCGCAAATATTATTCAACCTACGATATAGGAATGCACTATTACTACCAAATACGCCAGAATAAACATGAGCCTCATCTACAATTATGGCCTCTACATTTGATAAAAAATTAATTATTGCTTTTGTACTAATATTTGATAGCATCCAAGCATGTATTATATCTGGAGTAAAAATTATTATCTGATTATTTTTAATAATGTTTATTCTTTCTTTTACGGGAATCCCTCCATCAATTCTTCCAACTGAAATATCTAATCCAGAAGATCTAAAAGCAGATTCCCATCGTTCGGTTTGTTCAGTACCCAATGCTTTTAAAGGATATATCGCCATTATTTTTGAATCGGGTTTTTTAGATAACAATTCCATTGCTATTACATAAAAGGTCAATGATTTTCCAGAGGAGGTTGAGGTTGTTATGCATATATTCCTACCGGATAAAAATTTTGTTATAGCTAGTTTTTGGTGCTTGTATATTCCCAATTTGTATATACTCAAATATTTCTTTGATGATTGACTTAATCCTATATCATCAATATTAAAATATTCTCCATTCTTTTCTGGTATTTGATATTCATAGTTGATATTCCAATTATTACTTATCAAATAATTTTTAATATCGTCCATTGTAAGAATCCTCTATGTTAGTTGTATATTGTCTAACGGACAATGATGAGGCACGAGGTGAACCGAAGCGATACACTTTCACAGTTCAATACCCCCTTGAAAAGTCTGAAATCTCAAAATTATGCCAGAGCTCACCTCGTTGCCTCCAGACTATGGTTAGAACTTAAATATCAATCTTCTTGAATTAACGTCTGGATAATTTCCTGAATATTATAACCATCTAAACTCCATTCTATTTTTGTAGGCTTGAAATTTTCTCCTTCTTCTGGTTCGATTGTAAACTGAATGCTTACATTTTGAGTACCAAGATAATATTCAGTTTTTGTTTTTCCTGTTCTATTAACTCCAATGCCATTATCCGTCGGTAATAATGAGTTTATTGAAGATAGATTAAAGTTTCTCGTTTGTTTGTCTCCTGTAAAAATAATACGCTTATTTGTTAATGTGAAAGATCCTTTATCAACTTGAGTTACTTTTGTCTCTTTTGAACCGGTAAATACACCAGGTCTGACAGAGACACCTTTCATAATTCGGATAGAGAATCCTAAATATCCACCCCCAACTTTAGTGGTTTTTTCCTCAGCAAGAATAATATTTGGAATATCTATTATCAATCGTTCACCTTTTTTTAATAAGATGTTTGAAGGAAAGTTACTTGCTTCCTCACCTTTAATAAATCGATTTAATATATCTTTTTTTTCTCTTTCAATTATTTCAGACGGACATTCTGGCAATAAAGGTTTATCCGAGGATATATTTGATTCCTTTGTTTTGAATATATCAAATAGTCCCATATTATTTCCTCATATCTTTAGGTTTTAATGAAATATTTTTTTTCGATGCCTCATTTCTTATTGCATCTTCTGTTCTACCTAGTTGTTTT
>ENA-UOWE01006177-UOWE01006177.1-activated-sludge-metagenome-genome-assembly--contig:-NODE-6177-length-10667-cov-4.851960_pt1 | contig 10667 bp, 5 predicted proteins | sample MGYA00249841_ERZ761562 | MGnify/ENA primary metagenome ERZ761562 (study PRJEB28883, sample SAMN05720200) | activated sludge metagenome | isolation source: Anaerobic digester | place: Japan... | reverse complement strand
CGATATATAAATAGTTTGTTGCTCCTTCAATGGAATAATCCCTGTGAATTACAGCATTGGCAATGGCCTCAAGCAGCACCTCAAAGGGAAAGTTGGCAATTTCTTCTCTTTTACCACTCGATTTTTCCATGGTCATCTTGAGCCCTTTATCTTTAACGTAGTCTATGATTTCGGGTAATTGGGAAACCAAAGGACCTTTGAAATCCTTTATTTCGGGCTTTCCTGTGCCATAATTAATTTCCACCTTAAAGATGGTTTGAGGGAAAGCGTTTTCGGGAGTTTTGCCAAAGAGCATAATACCCAAACCAGTGGGTAAAAAGCCATCATCTTTGGCATCTTTTTCAATAAATCCAAGCCCTTGAGCCCATTCATTAAAGTCGGAAGATGGGTAGTTGAATTCAGCTTTTGATTCTTTGACAAACTGATTAATCGCTTTGTCTGAAAAACTTGTAATGCCTGAGCCTACGACAGTTTGTTCTAAAATGCTTAATTGGGGTTTTGCTTCATCTAATTTGGCTTGAAGGGCTTCCAGTTCTTTTTCTTTTTTGAATTTCGCATTGTCTTTCCAGATTAGCTCTTGTAAATCGCTTGGGAACATTTCAACTCCAATGCCTTTATTGCGAATGGCTTTAATACCATCACCTGCTATTTTTGGGTTTGGGTCTTCTACTCCAATGTATACCTTACTTAAACGAGCTTTGCCAATGTGGGTAGAGCAACCCCGCTTGGTTTTTTTACGTGATTCATCGGTACATGGCTCAAGTGTAACATACAAAACACAGCCTTTCAGGTTCATGTTAACCAACTTGCGTTCAATCAGTGTGTACTCGCAATGCTCGCCCTCCCGTAGTTCGCCACGGTGAGCAGTAGCTAATAGTTCACCATCGGCAGTAGCAATAATTGCACCTACAAGCGGGTCGGTTTTATCAGTATGCTCAGGAATAGATTTATGGCTTTCTTCGATGGCTAATTCGATCAATTCTCTTGTGGAATATTTATTGCCGATTTTGTATTCTTTTTTTGCCATGGATTAATTTTTTTTCAATATTTTAATCATATTTATGCAAAATGAACCAAACCCCCAAATCCAACCTGAACCAGATAAAACAGCAGTAAACCAAGTCCAATTGCCTAAATTGTCTTTAAAAATAAACGTAAGAACAAATATTATAACGCCAATAACCCCAATTAAAAGTTTTTTTGTATCCTTTTTTATTTGCTTTTTTAAATTTGAAATTTGTTCATCTTGCTCATCAATCTTATTACCAAATTCATCAATAGCTTTTTCTTGTCTGGAAATAATATCCTCATGTGAAGTTACCTTTTCATTTAACTTATCAATTTCTTTTTTTGCTGCTTCATTTGATTCTCTAAGTTGATTCTCAAACTCTTCAAGTTTTTTTGCAAAAATTTCTTTTTCGGATTTCTCTCTTTCTTCAGCTGTCAATGCATCAGCAATTTTTTGTTGTATTTCAGCTTTTCTTGTCCTTTCATCTTCTACAATTTGCAATGCTTTTTCTCTCGCCTTAATTTGATCTTGTTCAGCTAACTCAATAAATTTCTCAATACTATTAGCCGAATAATGTGCTACTGCTTCAAGTAAAATATTGTACGAATCACTATCAATTCCTTCAATTTTCTTTATTTGTAAATTATATTCATGAATTAATTCTTTGCTGGCAACTTCCTCCAAAATAGTACTTGTCATTAACTCTTTTAATCCAATCTTTTTTACTTCTTCCACTAACTTTGAAGGATCTTTTAACCAAAGCAAACTCGTAAGCATGTCTGGTAAAACAATTTCTGGTACTGAATTAGCAAGTCTCATATCAGAATTAAAAGCTAATAAAGAAGGATTCGTTGTGACAAACCATACTTTTGCATTTTGAATTATTGAGACAGATGTTTGCCTAAGTTTTCTAACATATAAGTAGGCAAAAACATCATGGGCTGCATTATTCTTACATCTTCTTAATTCTTGCAGGGCTGGGATGTCGGCGCATTTCTCGTTTTCTTTAATAAAATCAACCCCTACATTTTCAATCTCTAACTGCAAAATACTTGTAATGTTTTTTTGTAAATTCGTACTAAATGTCATTAACCAGGCTTTGTCTTTTTTTCTTCTTAAACAAGCATCGTTAATTGTAGTAACTGATATTTTATTATTATACGTTTCAATTGCACTATTTATCACTTTTTGAATTTCCTCAACGGTTATTGAAAGAACTTTCGGAGTACTGCCCGTTTTGTTTATTAATGATATTAGTTCAAGGATAGGGTTGGTTTCTTCTGCTCTTTGCAAATCTAATGCTCTCAATAGAACTGGTGTGTCAAGAAAGAAACACTCATTTGATGGCTTTCTTGGGTCTAAATCAAAACCTGACTCTAAAAAACCTGTAACTATTGCACCAAGGTATAAATTCTGGGCTATTCTAAAAAAAGTATGATTAGACCTTTGTAATTCTTCCAAGAATTCAACATGATAAAAAAATGTTTCTTCTTCTGTTCTTTCAATAGATTTGAATTCCCCTTCAAAAAAAGATGACAATTGAGTTTTGTATCTTGATAAATAATCAGCAAATGAAGGTATTTCCTCTGTGAAATTTCTTTTATTAATTACATATTCTTGAAAAAGACTTTCAATCGCATTTGCTTCTCTTTGACTTTTATCAAATTTTTCTTCAAAATCCTTAAATACCCATGCTTCTAATTGAAAAGTTCTTCCATTTTCAAGAACCTTGAAGTTAATTTCTTCTTTTTTTCTTCTTGACAGTGAAGCCTCACAACCCCGAATTAGTTTACACACAATTGATTCCGGAACATCTATGCCATACATTCTAAGTATAGTTTCTTTGATGTCCAAATGAGTTCCATAATCTTTTCCCTTTCTTGAGTACTCACTCAATGCTCGTTTACACATAGGAACGTACACGTGGTTGTACAAATCATTGTTGTTTTCGGTTAGAGCCGCCAAAAAGCAATAAGCTGATAAAATGTTTTGACTTTTCATGTTGAAAGTTTATATTTTTACCCTCACCTTTCCACTTAGCAAATCCCGCATTAAGCCTTTTTTGAGGGATTGGAGTTTGGCTTTTCGATTATTAAGTTGTTTTAATTGATTTTCAAAAGATTCTATTTTCTCTGAAATTTGAATTTGCTCAGTTGTTTTTGGCAAAAACACAGGCGTCTCAGACAAAATTGTAGTATTAAGGCATTTCATTGTAGAACCAACTGCGTTTGAAAGTATGTAATTTCTTACTAAATCAAAGTTTAGCTGATACATTAAAAAATGTGAATTAAACAATTTACCTGGTCTTACTCGTAAGCAACGACCTGAAAACATCCATCCATCTTCACTTTCGGTAGTAATTGAACATCTATCGATTGCTCCTACACGACTAAAAACTAAATCTCCTGTGTTAAGAATGTATTTTTTTAATCGTTTATAATCAGCTTCTCCAACTAATGGTAAATTCTCATGAGCAATTCTATTATCAACTAAATGTTCTACAGTGATTATTGGCACGCCTTCCTCTTTATAATCTTCTGCATGAAGTTGGCTCCCAAATGGTCCTGTTTGTATTGAACCACAACCTTTTTTACATAAAGCTCCAAGATTCTCCACCTCCCATTCCTTTGGCACTTCAATACCATTTTTAACCACAAACTTATGGGTTGATTTGCTGCGAATGTTGCCCTTATCGTCAATGCCTTTGGTGAGAAGGTCTTGCATAAGACCGGTTTTAATGCGTTGGTATTTGGCAATGAGGGCTTCGGTGTGGGCTATGGCTTCGTCGGCTGTGCTGAGGATTTCGGCTATGTGAGTTTGTTCGATAAAATCAGGTGCTTTAATTTTTATTTTGCTGTATTCTGAAATCCAACGTCTTTTATGGTCACCACCAACTGAATCTAATTTCAGGGTTTGAAGAATTTCATAAAAGTATTTTAGGCTTATTTCTTCTTCATTTCTTTCTTTGAGAAATTTCATTGCCGAAGATTTTACCTTAAATGGAAAATCTACAAACTTGCAATCAGAAGTAAAATCATCAAAGATTATAACAGGAAGGTTAGAATACAAATTATTCGTCTCACTTGTATAACCTAAAATAAATGACTTTCCTGCTGTTAGGACAGGTACACCAGAATTATTATACTGTGTTGATTCTACAGTATATTTATATGGTTGCTCATACTTTAGAACTGCACCTAATGTAATATCTTTCCACTCACCCATTAGCTCAAATACTTTAAATCGGTTAGAAACTGGTTTAATTTGGTTAATGAGTCTTTACGCTTGTTCTCTAAGTTCTGAGAAGTTACTTTGTATTTGTCCCAAAGCTTTTCAATGCCGGCAATTAAAGTCCGTTTTTCGGCATTCAGGTATTTGAGCAATTCCTGTTGAACCAAGCTGTTGTGTTTTTGCAGTATAAGGGTTTTGCACTCTTCGGGGGTAATTATGCCGCCAATGCTTTCGAGGAATGCGTCTAAACCTTTTAGCTTTTCTTGCATTTTCAGGCTGTCGGCTTGCAAGGCTTTTAAGGTTTTGGTATAAGCCGCCTTTTCTTTTTTGGCTTCGGGTTCACCTTGTGTTTCCAGTTCTTCAATTCGTTTTTGTGTATGAGCCAATAGGTTTTTTATATCCTCTTTGGCATCGTCCACACCGTACATTTTGTATTCTATTTTGCGCTCTAAATCGGCTTGCAGTTCTTTTACCTTGTCTTTGGCTTCTTTTATTTCCTTTTCAATGGTTTTAATGCCTTCGAGGGTATCGGTTAGCTCTTTCAGTTCTTTTTCAGCACCTGCCTGTGTTTTTAAATCCTTTATTTGTGCTGACAAATAGTCTTTTATTACTTTAGCGGTTGCTTCTTCGGGTTCTTTGCCTTCTTCGGTTTCCTCGGGTTCATACTCTATCGCTTCAATGGCTTCCTGTAAGGCACTTTCTTTTTCTCCAATCAAGTTTTCAGCTTCCTGTATGGCTGTTTGTTCGGCTTTGAAATAGGTTTCAATAAAATATTCTTTAGGCACCAGGCTTGGCACCCAGCCAATGGTGGCAATGGTTTTCAGGTCGTATTTTATATTGCTCCACCAGTTTACGAAAACTCCAGCAACTTGAAATTCGTCAAGTACCTTTTTAGAAATTAAAACTGTTTTCAAAGAAGAAATAAGCTCCTGCCTAACCTTAGGCATTTTTGTACCGCCTAAAGTAAGATAGGCTGCCATGGGGTCGTTTACTTCGTCACTCTTTTTATCAGCATGTTTTGGTTGTGCTGCAATTTTCGAGAACTCATCACGGGCTTGCAACCACCAATTGTCAACGGCTTGCTGCATATCGGCAATGGTAGCCGTAACGTTTTTGTTTTCTTCAGCGTTGGTTTTAATAAGCGATTTATCAGTAATAGTTTCCTTAAACTCCTGATAGTTTTCTTTGTAGGCTTTAAAGATTTCGGTTGCCTGAAATTTAAATTTATCGTATTGCAATTTTTGGCTTTCTATTTCTATGGTTGGCACTCCACCAGTTAAATGGGCTTTTACATCTTCGGGTTCAGGTTCGGGAGTATTGTCCACATAACGGCGAATGTTCAGGTTGTAATCGTGTTCGTCGGCAATGGTTTTATTGTCAACCAGCTTGCTGTATTTGGGTATTTCTATTTTGTGGGTAAACACATAATCAATCTTTTCAATGTCCTCGGGGCGTAAGAAGTTTTGCACTTTGCCCTCGCCATACTCGGCATCGGCATTGATAAAGAAGATTTTGTTTTTGAGTTTTTCGTCTTTGTTTTTGTTGATTACCAATACGCAAGCCGGAATACCAGTACCATAAAATAATGCAGGGGGTAAACTGATAATGGCTTCAATCAAATTGGCATCAACAATTCCTTTACGAATTACTTTTTCGGCACTACCTCGGAACAATACACCGTGGGGCATAATGGTTGCCATTCGTCCTTTTGAATTAAGACTGGCAATCATGTGTTGCACAAACATTAAATCCGCCTTTTTACCTGTTTCGGGAGCAAAACCATACGCAAAACGGTTTTGAAATTTCATGTTTGCCTTGCTGTAATTTTGGCTAAACGGAGGATTGGCAATTACCATATCAAACTTTTGCCACGAACCATCTTTCAGGTTTTTAGGGTCTTCGAGCGTGTCACCGTCTTCAATGGTTGATGAAGTAATGTTATGCAAAATCATGTTCATCCGGCAAATAATCCATGTGGTAGGATTACTCTCTTGTCCGTATAACATCAGGTTTCGGCCATTCTGTCCTTGTTCTTCAACGTACTGCAAACTTTGAATGAGCATACCACCGGACCCAACAGTCGGGTCATAAATTTCCATTCCTTCTTTTGGCTTCAACAATTGTACAAGTAAGCGCACCACCTGATTTGGGGTGTAAAATTCTCCACCCTTTTTTCCGGCACTATCAGCAAAATACTTAATCAGGTATTCATAAGCAGCACCCAACAAATCGGGGAACTCAAAATTATCGTTTACAAGTGCAGGCAATTCGCTGTTGAAGTGATTTATCAAATCAATCCAACGCTGGTCGGGCAGCGATGATTTACCTTTTTTAATATTGAAGTCAATTCCTTTAAGTACGTTGCTCAATAAATCCGCATTGGCATCTTCTACCGCATGTAAAGCTTTATTTAACAAACTACCAACTCCGGTTTTTGCATCACGCAACGCTGGTCGGTAAATTTCTTTAACTTCACCTTTATCATCTTCAGTTTTTTCAATCCAACTGTTGTTCCAACGGGCACGAGGGGGAACGTAGAAATTAGTGTATGGTTTATAGGTTATTGGATCATCCAATAATTCTTGTAATTGTTCAAGTGATAAGTGCTTAAATTTTTTTTTAACTTGGGCTGTTGCCACCTCGAATTCGTCGGATAAACGTTTTAAAAATAGTATACCGAAAATGAACTCCTTAAACTCCGAAGCGTCCATTTTTCCACGCAAAATATCACAAGCTTTTAATAAGAAATCTTCAAGTTGCGATAGTGTTATTTTAGTTTGTCTCATTCTTATACATTCAATTTTCAATTAAATCTCAAAAGCAGCATTTTAGCACGGGTGCGTAAGCAAAATTGCATCTCTTTAGCAAGCTTTAATTGCGATTATCGCCTTCCCGATAAATCGGGACAAATTATACAGCCTGCAAATGAGCTGTTTTGTGCGTTGGGTGTTCAATATTTCTTTTTCCTTTTTCTTTAAATAGCAAATTGTCAACTTTGTCGTTATCTTTTTACACTTACACCCGACTCCTTTTTTAGCATTTTAGGTTTATTTATTGTCTCCGACAAATATATAAATTAATGTTAGAGGAAAAATTTATTTATTGTATATTTTTGGAGGAAATAAAAAATCTTCATCGCTGACACAACCATTGAAAAACCAGCTACTTTATCCCCTACGTTTAAAACAGTAATGCCGGGGTCGCCGAACAGGCAATAGACCGAAAAGCCCGAAAGAGTGTTCCTCTTTTCGGGCTTTTTTGGCAAGGGCTTTTCGGCTATCGCTCTATGTGTTAGCGTTTCGTTGGTTATCCACTCTTTTTTTTCGCATTGTAATTTGTATTTAAATAAAAAAAATCGATTGCGTCTCTGTAATAATCAAATAGCTTAGAAATCCTTGACACACCTGACACTATGGCCTGCAAGCTTGGTGGTTGCAGAACTGTGCGCTCCTGAGTTAAGAGAAGTCAAGTAACAGTACCTTGCACTTTGCGCATTATACTCTGTTGCTGTCCACCATAAACCATGTATACCCGCGCCATCGTAATCCCCATTATTGTATCGTAACCCACCGGCTATCGCTGTGAAGCCACTGCTGTTATTACCAGAGCCTGGTATCCATGAAGTACTTTTTAATTTGAAACCGGCAATTGTTTCGCCACCCAAATAATCAAAAAGTACTGTCCATTCGGAATCAGTTGGAATATGCCAACCTATGGGACAAAGATTTCTGTTATCATCAACCGCATACCAATTATATAAAGCACCATAAACCGGGGCAGCTGAAGCAGAGTCATTATTCCAATAACATCTTGCACCTGTTGTAAGAACGCTCCATGCTGAATTATTTATTACATTAGGAATTTGATCTCCATTACGATAATGTGTTACATTTAAATTCTCCATCATCCATATCTGTGTGCCAATATGTACTGTATGATAAACATTACCATCAATGTCAGTTACTGTTGGTCCATAGTTTTGAGTCATAAATGAAACAGTTTCTCCATAACTTGTTCCCTCACTATTTGTCGCATATGCGCGAACATAATAAGTAGTATTTTCTGATAATCCGGAAATATCACTTGTATAACTACCAGTTTCTGCACCATCTGTAGTATTATTTTCCTCAACTGTTGGTGTTTGATTAGTACTCCAACATACCCCTCTTGCGGTAATTGCCGCACCTCCGTCATCAGTAATATTTCCTCCACAAGTAGCAGTTTTTAGTGTCACACACGTGACTTCATTTGTTGTCAAACTGGGAGTTGTAACTTTTTTGCAACTATAAACCAAGAATGATAAAATAATAACAGCGGCAAAGTATTTTACATTTTTCATAATAGAGAATTTTTGTTTTGCCAATGAACGCTAACGCTTCTGCTAACCTATTACTGTTATTTTTACTATAGTTTTGTCGTAGCAGCAATCTGTTTTTATAATTATAATTATTTAAAGGTCAGTGTTTTAAATTTTTATTAAATCCATTTGTAAACGCATGTAAACATTTGCGATCAACTATAAAGCTCATATAATGTTACCCACAAATATATAAATAATTAATTAGCGTAAAGATATTTTAACTTTTTTTCAAGAAATATCCGATAACCCTAAAACACCTTGTTTTACAACACCTGCATCCTGCTGGCATCCTGTTTTATAAACACAAACAACAGCAGGGTAAAAGCCAGCAGCGAAGAACCGCCATAGCTTATAAAAGGCAAAGGTATACCTACAACGGGAGCCAACCCTATGGTCATGCCAATATTGATCAGCACATGAAAAAATATTATCGAAGCCAGGCCGTAGCCATAAATGCGGCTATAGGCCGAACGTTGCCGCTCGGCAACAAAAAGTATCCGGATGATAAAAAATACAAACATCCCCAAAACCAGAATGCTGCCCACAAAGCCCCATTCCTCCCCTATGGTGCAAAAAATAAAATCGGTGTTCTGCTCCGGAACAAATTTAAATTTGGTTTGTGTGCCATGCAAAAAGCCTTTTCCAAAAAAACCACCCGACCCTATGGCAATCTTCGACTGATTGACATTATAACCGGCGTCTTTTACGTCGGAAATTTTCCCCAGTAACACATCAATACGTTTTTGCTGGTGCGGCTGCAGCGCATGCTCATAAATAAGATTCACGCTAAAAACAAAGGCTATGACACCGGCCACAATCAAGGAATAATTCATGATATTTTTCCGGCTCCTTCTGATAAAAAAGAACAACAACACGGCAACAGCCAAAATAAAACCACTGACAATAAACTTATTGATCAACAAAGAAAAGATAAACAAAAATATTGTGGCAAAACCTATTATCAGTACGTTGCCCGACAATCCTTCGCGGTAAAGAACAAAAATAAATGCCGCAAAAACCAGCATCGACCCGGTTTCGTTTTGCAACAAAATGATGATTACCGGAACTGCCAGTAATGCAAAGGCATTCAGTCGCGTCGACAGGTCCTGTATCCTGATATCTATGCGGCTCAGAAATTTTGCCAGCGCCAGGTTGGTGGCAAACTTTGCCAGTTCCAGTGGCTGAAACCTCACCGATTCGCTGATGACAATCCACGAGCGGGAGCCGTGTATCTCCTTGCCGGCAAACAGAGTTACAATGAGCAAGAGGATGGCCATCCCATAAATGATATAAGCAAAAGTGGAAAAAAACCGCGCATCAATCACCATCACGCATAAGGCCACCACCAGTGCTGCCGCCAACCATATCATTTGTTTACCGTGTTCCTGCGTAAAATCAAAAAAAACCTTGTGCTCCTCGGTATAGCCAGCCGAATAGATATTCAGCAGGCCCACCAGGCAAAAAAACACATACAGCACTATCAGCACCCAGTCAATATTGGCCTTGGTATTTCGCGAGGTGCTCATTGGTTTTTATCAATTAATTTCGACTCCATGATTTCTTTTTCCAGCTCGGGCCGTTTTACTTTGCGGGTAAGATATTTTTCAATCATCAGGCTTACCACCGGCGCGGCCCAGGTAGCGCCATATCCCGAGTTTTCAACCACGGCAGCTATGGCAATCTGCGGATTGTCTTTGGGGGCAAACGCGATAAAAATAGAGTGATTCTTGCCGGCATTCTGGGCAGTGCCTGTCTTGCCGCATACCTTGATGCTGTCCATCCTCACATTATGTGCCGTACCGCCTTCAACCACGGCATACATGGCTTCCACAATGTAATCAAAATAGTGAGGAGCCACGGTGGCCGAATTTTTTTTCAGGTATTTTTTGGTATAATTAGTCTCTTTGCCTATGGCTTTCACAATGTGTGGAGTATAATAATAGCCTCTGTTGGCAATGACGGCGGCAAAATTGGCAAGCTGCAGAGGCGTAAGCAGTATTTCTCCCTGGCCGATACCCAGCGAAATAACTGTCAGCGCGCGCCAATGGTTTTTTCCAAAATATTTAT
>ENA-UOWE01006176-UOWE01006176.1-activated-sludge-metagenome-genome-assembly--contig:-NODE-6176-length-10668-cov-2.988599_pt1 | contig 10668 bp, 6 predicted proteins | sample MGYA00249841_ERZ761562 | MGnify/ENA primary metagenome ERZ761562 (study PRJEB28883, sample SAMN05720200) | activated sludge metagenome | isolation source: Anaerobic digester | place: Japan... | reverse complement strand
CACTCGCCGCCGACCTCCCACCCGGAGCCGCCGCTGCCACCCGCGCCACCGGAGGGTTCCCCGCCGGTCGCCACCCCGCCACTCGAAACGCCGCCGGTAACGACGCCGCCCGTCGCGACCCCGCCCGTGGAGGCACCGCCGGTCGCGGTTCCTCCCGTCGCGACCCCGCCCGTTGAGGTACCGCCGGTCGCCGTTCCACCCGTCGCCGCGCCACCGGTCGTCACCCCACCGGTCGCCGCGCCGCCGGAGGAGGCGCCGCCGGTGCGCGCGCCGCCCGTCGCGACCCCGCCCGTCGCGACCCCGCCCGTCGCGACCCCGCCCGTCACCGCGCCGCCTGTCACCGCGCCACCGGAGGAGGCGCCGCCAGTGCGCGCGCCGCCGCTCCTGGCGCCGCCGCTGCCGACAGCCCCGCCGCTGCCGCCGCCTTCGCCAACGCACTCGCCAGCCGAGCAGGTCTGGCCGGCGTCGCACAGGTTGTCGCAGGCGCCGCAATGATCGGGGCTCGACGCCGGGTCGACGCAGACGCCGTCGCAGACCAGGGACGGGGCCGGGCAGGAGGGCGAGCCGACCCCCACGGGGTCTTGCTCGTCATCCTCGGCGCCGCAGCCACCGAGCGAAGCCAGCACCGCGAGCACCGCCAGGTTTGGCAGCCGCCGAGGGGGGGAGAGAAAAGAGGACTCGAAGGACCGCATGAGCTCCTGACTCCTGGCTCGGGCACCGGGACGCGGGCAGACGCCACGCGCGCCGACCCTGTAGAGGCAGGATGGGCGCGGACGCGCCGTTCCTTCAGTGGCCGCGCGCGCCGCCCCGGGGGCGGGAACCGCGGCCCGCCCCCGAGCAGCTAGCTGCCTTCAGTGGAGGGTCCTGGCTCTGCGACCAGAAGCTAGCTGCCTCCAGGAGATGCTCTCGACTCCCCGCCCGGCAGCTTGCTGCCTCCGGGCGGTGCTCCCGTTCCGCGAAGACGCGCGACCCGCGGCGGCCCCCCCCGGTTCGACGGCGATTTCCAGGTTAGGATCGCCGGAGAGGGGGTCCTGGGATCCCTGCGGAACGCCAAGAGCGCTGGACTGCTCGGTTGGCCAATCTGGGGCGCGCTCGCCGCTTGCGCGTCAGCCTCCGGGACCGGCACGGCGGCGAGCGCCGCAGGCACCGCCGGCGCGGGGGCGGGCGGCGACGGCGCGGCGCTCGGACGAGCGGGGCAGGGCGGCGACGGGGGCGCTCCCGACGAGGGCCTGCCCGGCGCAGGCTCGTTCACCCCGTTCACGATTCGTTCGTCGGGCGGCAGGCCGCGCATGCAGGACCCGGCGGACGAGTGCGGTGACGGCTACGAGAGCGTCTGGTCCGTCGACCGCGGCGCGCGGACGCTCACCTGGGACTACTGCGGGTGGTCTTCCCCGGCGCTCATCGAGCGCGGGAGCCGGACGCTCTCGGACGCCGAGCTTCAGGGCGTCGTCAACACGCTGTCCATCGTGGCGCCGAGCCCCCTGAACGAGTGCGGGGCCGACAAGGAGCGCATCACCCTCGAGCTCGAGGTCGACGGCCCGAGCACGTCCTGTCTCGACGACTTCTATAGCTGCCTTGACGAACCGAACGCCCGCTTCGTCCAGCGGCTCGACCCGCTGGTCAACTGGGTCCGATGGTGCTCGAGCGACCGCGCCCTCCCGGCCACGCCCGCCGCGCTGTTCGGGTCCACGGGCGACACGCTGGAACCGGATCCGCCCTCTGGCTCCACTTGCTGGGAGTACTACGCCCCGCTCTACGAGCTCGACGTCGCCACCCGAAAGCTCGACTGGGGCTACTGCACGACGACGGCCGAGTCCGGCGCGTACACGGCGGTGGTCGGCAGCCGCGTGCTCGACGAGGCCGAGCTCGAAGCCGTGCTCGACGCCTACGCGGATCTCGCGCTGGGCGCCAGCGGCCCCTGCGACTCGCTATCCGTTCCGACCTCGAGCTACGTCGCGTCGGTCCGGATCGACGACGACCTGTACCTCATCGACGAGGGCGCCTCCTGCTCCGCGGCGGGGTTCGATGCCTTCGCGATTGGTGTGCGGGCGCTCTCGGGCGTCATCGAGGGCCTCGTCCGGTAGGCGCGGAGCGCCGGCCCCTGGGCTCGCACCGCGCCCGCAGGCGCCCCCCACGATGGGGGGACCCCCGCTCGCTCCCCGCGGCGCCGAAACGCGCGGCGTGACCCGACGCGCCGGGCGCGCCGCTCGACGTTGACCGGCCGTTTCCACTCGACCTACCCTCCGCGCTCCGGCGCACGGAACGGGTCACCGCACGTGCCGGCCCGAGCAGGAGAGGACGACGATGGACGGGAGACGACGAACGACGTTGGCCTCAGTGTGGGCGCTTGCCAGCACGTTGTGGCTCGCAGCGTGCGGGGGCTCGGATCCCGGCGGGGCCGCGGCCGCGTCGAGCGGCGGAGCCGGCGGCTTGGGTGGGGCCGACGCGGCCGGCGGCGCCGCCGCCACCGCCGGGGCCGGCGCCGGAGCGGTGCCGTGCGAGCTCAGCGACGCGGTCTTCGCTCCGGACACCATCCTCGAGTACCGCGTCACCATGGATCCCGCGCTCTACGAGGATCTGAAGGCCAACGGCAACGACGAGGTGTACCGCACCGCGGCGCTCCAGGTCCGCGGCGGGGACGTCTCGGTGGATCTCGACGCCGTCGGCGTCCGCTACAAGGGCGACTACTCCCTCAACCACTGCTGGGACGACTACGGCGGCGTGCGGAGCTACAGCGGAGAGTGCAAGAAGCTCTCCCTGAAGCTCAAGTTCAACGAGCTCGATCCCGAGGCGCGCCTCTTCGGCCTCAAGCGGCTGAACCTCAACTCGATGTCGTACGACGACACCAAGCTGCGGGAGCGCCTCTCCTACGCGCTGTTCAACGACTTCGGGGTCGGCACGGCCCGCACGGCGTACGCCAAGCTCATCATCAACGACGAGCCGCCGCTCCTCATGCTCGCGGTCGAGGCCATCGACGGCCGCTACACGGCGTGCCAGTACCCCGAGGCCGGCGACGGGGACCTGTACAAGGAGCTCTGGCCGCGGCCGGGGATGGCGGAGGCCACGGTGCTCGAGGCGCTCCGGACCAACGACGACTCCGACGAAGACCCCGACGCGGGCGCGTTCATCGCGTTCGGTGACGCGGTGGGCGCGGCCACGGAGGACACCTTCGTGGACGCGATGGCGGGGTTCATCGACCGCGAGGAGGTGCTCCGGTACATGGCGGTCGACCGGGCGATCAAGAACTGGGACGGCTTCACCGCCTTCTACTGGGCGGAGCGGTCCCACAACTTCTACTGGTACCACGACGAGGCCTCGGGGCGCTTCGACCTCATCCCCTGGGATCTGGACCAGACGCTGTGGGACTACGATCCGTACATGGACGCCACGAACCGGCACGCCGAGCGCCAGGTCCCCAACTGGAACGTGAAGCCGCTCTCCTGCGACCCGATCACGGTTTGGGAGTCGGGTGGGGAGGTGACGGTCATCCCGTCCGGCTGCGACCCGTTCTTCAACCTGCTGGCCGCGACGGGCTGGGACGAGTTCGCCGCGCTCGGGGCGGAGCTCCTGGAGGGGCCGTTCGCGTTCGAGGCCATGGACGCGCGGGTGACCGCGTGGGCCGCGCAGATCGCGGCGGCCGTCGACGAGGATCCCGTCCTGAATCTCTCGGCCTGGGAGAGCCAGGTGGAGTACCTCCACGGGGTGCTGCAAAAGGACGTCGAGGACTTCCGGGCCCACCTGGCGGAGGGGTACGTCGTCGAGGAGTGACGGCGGAGGTCGGCGCGGGCGTGGTGCGGGTCGACCCGCGCGGCCGCTCGCTCAGAGGAGCCAGCCGATCCGCACGTTGAAGGTCGGCAGCGGGCTCTGCCCGACGCGTTCGAGGGTGCTCCGCACCTTCTCGTCGTTGGGCGTCACGAGGGCGTCGACCACCTCCTGCGGCACGCTCGGCGGCACCTGGGTCGCGAACTTCACGTCGCTCGGCGCGATCGGGATCTGCGCGCCGACGTCGAGCCCGATGCTGAAGCCGGGCTTGAAGGTGTGGAAGATCCCGAGCTGCGGGGTGACGACCAGGGTCTGCACCGACCCCTCGCTGCGCAGCGCGAGCTGCGGCGGCAGCCCGGGGGCGAGCGCCTGGTAGGCGCTGACGTCGAGGTCCTTGGCGAGCGTGCCGGTCACCCGCTCGTAGCCCACGCCGGCGCCGAGGAAGAGCGCGCCGCCGAAGGGGTGCAGGCGGCCGTAGGCGTCGTACTCCTGGTACTCGAGCGTGGCCTCGCCGTAGAAGGCGAGGTGCACCGTGGGGATGAGCCCCACGTTCACGCCGGCGGCGAAGAACCGGGTGACCTTGAGCTGTCCGCCGAAGCTCAAGAGGTTCGGCAGCCCGACGCCCACGACGGGCCCGAGCCGGAAGGGCCCGAGCAGGCCGCCGCGATCCTTCTTCTTCTCGTCCTCCTCCTGCTCGGGATCGGCGGACGGTGGCAGCGTGATCGTGCTCGTGCGCGAGCCGTCCGGCGGCGGCGCCGCGGGGCTCGGGGCCGAGCCGGCGGGCGGTGTGGTCGCGGGCGGGGCCGCCGACGAGGTCGCGCGCGGCGCTGCGGGCGCGGGGGCGGCGGGGGGCGTGGGGCGCGACGCCGGCGCGGGCGGCGCCGCCGGTGGGGCCGGGAAGGACGCCGAGGGCGGGCCGGCGGGAGCGACCGGCGGCGGCGCCGGCTCTTCCACGGGCGGCTCGGGCTCGTCGGCAGGCAGCTCCGGTTCCGGCGCTGACGGTGGGGCCGGCTCCGCCGCCGGCGGCTCGGGCTCCCCCACCGGCGGCGGCGCGGGCGCGGGCGGTGGGGCCGGCTCCGCGGGGGGCGGCTGCGGCTCCGGTGCGGGCGGCGGCTCCTCGGCGGCCGCGGCGCGGCCGAGGAGCACGGCGATCACCAACGACGGCCAGCGTACGCGCAGCGGCATGAGCGCTCGAGCATACACCTTCGGGCGGGCGCGCCGAGGAGGAGCTCACCGCCACGCCGTGATCCCGCGGCCGCGCGCCGCGCCGCCGGTCACTGCAGGCGGGTGAGGAGCGCGCGCCGGACGACGTGCTCGGCGCGGCGCAGATCGGCCACGCGGAAGGCGTGGCCCGGCCGGGAGAGCTCGAGCATGGCGACCAGCTCTCCCCCGACGTGGAACGGGATCATGACCGCGGCGCCCACGCCCCACTGGCTCGAGGCGAAGCGCTTGGCGAGCTCGTCCTCCACCGGTCCGTAGGGCGGGCCCTGGACCGGGAGCCCCTGGGCCGCCGAGCGGAGCACGAGGTCGCCCTCGGGGAGCAGGCGGCCGAATCGCTCCCGCGACACGGTCCCGAGCACGGCGCGCGTCACCAGCCCGAGGGCGCGCGGGCCGCGGTAGTGCAGCATCGCGCTCTCCGCGCCGGTCGCGGCCATCGAGAGCCAGGCCGCCCGGTGCGCGAACTCCTCCTCGTCGCGCACCTGCTCGACGGAGCCGCACCAGTGCGCCACGAGCTCGGCGCTCGGCTCGCTGGCGGGCTTCCCCCACAGCGCCGAGATCTCCCGCACGCCGAGCAGGTGGCGCCATTTCCCCCGGAACGCCCGCACGTGACAGGTCACCGGCACGCGACCGTGCTCGACGCCCCGGAGCAGGAGCGACGTGTTGACCGGGCCGACGGTGGCGTCGCCGTTGGTGACGAACCAGAGCGGCGGGGGGCGGAGCTTGAAGACGCTGGGGGTGGGGGTGATCTGGAGCATGGGTCGGTGACCTCTTGCGTGGGGCGCGGATTTTCGCCAACCGCTCGGGGTCGGGCCAAGAAGGGCGCGGCGAGGCGACGAGCCCTGGCGACCGGTCGGCGCCCCGAGGACCCGGCGCGAGCGCCCGGGCGGGGGGCGGGGGCGGGGGCGAGGGCGAGGGCGAGGACTCGACGAACAAACCCCGCCGCGAGGTGTCCGAGCCTCCGTGGGCCACCTCACCGTTCCCCTCGCGCTCGTGCTCGCCACCCTCGCCGCCTGCCAGGAGGTCCCGGCGGCGCCACCCGAGCCCCCGTGGGTCGTCACCATCGAGGCCGTGCAGGGCGAAGGCGCGCCCGAGGCGCTGCAGCGCTGCGCCGCCGACGGCGCGGACTGCCGCGCGCTCGCCGCCGGGGCGACACTGTCGCCACCGGGCCGCCTGGTGACCGCGCGCGGGGCGCGGGCCGCCGTGCGCCTCGACGCGAGCACCTCGCTAGCGGTGGGCGAGGACACGGTGGTGGTGCTGCCCGACTCCCGCGCCCGCACAGTCGCGGTGGAGCGCGGGCACTGCTCCCTCGAGCAGGCGCGCGACGGCGCGGCGCTCGAGCTCCTCGTCGCGGGCTCGCAGGTGGAGCTCGCGGGCGGGCAGCCGACCACGGTCGCCATCCGCGCGTCCAGCGCCCGGGAGGCGACGGTCACGGTGCACCGAGGCCCGGTGGAGCTGGTCGGCGACGGGCACGACCCGGCGACGGTGGAGCCGGGGCGGACCGTCACCCTCACCGCGGGGGGCCCGCCGGATCTCGTCGCCTCCCTCGCCGGGCGAGCAGCGCCGGTGCCGCGGGTCCGCGCCAGCGAGCCCGCGCCGGCCGCAGCGGCGGACGCGCCGCGGGGGTTCGGGCGACTGACCGCGCGCGTCCCCGGCACCGAGCAGGTCGTCTCGGGGGTGCGCCTCTCGCGCCACCACGTCCGCACCACCATCCACGACGGCCTGGCGCGCACCGAGGTGGAGGAGGAGCTCGCCAACGACACCGAGCGCGTCCTCGAGGGGCGCTACGTCTTCGCGCTGCCGCCCGGCGCGAGCCTGTCGCGGCTGGCCCTCTGGGTCGGCGACGAGCTGGTCGAGGGCGAGATCGTGGAGCGGGCGCGCGCGGCCCGGATCTTCCGCGGCATCGTCGACGACACCGTGCGCCCTCGCGATCCGGCGCTGCTCGAGTGGATCGGCGGCGGCGAGCTCTCCCTCAAGATCTTCCCCATCGAGCCGCGGCTCCGCCGGCGGGTGCTCCTCGCCTACGACGAGGCGCTGCCCGTCGAGGGGCGCACGCTGCGTTACCGGTACCCGCTCTCGCTGGGGCGCGATCGCACCACGCCGATCGACGAGTTCTCGCTGACGATCACGGCCGACGACGCCCGCGGCAGCTTGCGGGAGCTCGCCACCCCCGGCTACGCGGCGGTGGTGTCGGCGCGCGACGGGGGGACCACCGTCGCGCTGTCCGCTCGCGCCTTCGCGCCGCAGGAGGACTTCGTCCTCGAGTACCGGGTCCCGGAGGGTGACGCCCCCGCCCTCCTCCACCTCCCCGCGATCGCGGCGGCGAGCGGCGCGGCGAAGCCTGCCGAGCGTGGCGACGAGGGGGCCTACTTCGCGCTCCCGCTCACCGTGGGGCCGTCACCGGGCGAGGCGCCCCCGGCCCTGACGGCGCGCGACCGGGTGATCGTGCTCGATCGCTCCTTCAGCCAGGGGGCGGAGTCGCTCGCGGCCGAGCTCGAGATCGCCGGCGCCCTGCTCGAGGATCTCGGCCCCGACGAGCGCTTCGCCGTCCTCGCCTGCGACACGGCGTGCGCGGCGCACCCGGAGCGGGGGCTCGCGGCGGGCGGCGCGGCCAGCGTCGCGGCGGCGAGGGCCTGGCTCGGCAGCGCGGCTCCGTCCCGGGGCGCCTCGGATCTCGCGGGCGCCGTGCTCGCGGGGGCCGCGCGCCTCGAGGCGAACGGCCGGGGGCAGCTGGTGGTGCTCGGCGACGGCCGCGCCACGGCGGGGGAGCTCGGAGCGGCCGCCATCGCCGCGCGGATCCGGCTGGTGGTCGCGGAGCGACGCGCCGATCTGCGCCTGCTCGGCGTGGGCCGCTCGCTCGACGAGGGCGTGCTCGCGCACGTCGCCGCGTTCGCGGGCGCCGCCTACGACCGGATCGCGACGGCCACCTCCCTCGAGGAGCGAATCGAGGCGCTCGTCCTCGAGCTCAGGACGCCGGTGGTCGAGGCGCCCGCGCTCGAGCTCCCCGCGGGCGCGACGGACGTGGAGCCGGCGCGCCTGCCGAACCTACGGCTGGGGCAGCCCCTCCTGGTCACGGGCAAGCTCGCGCGGGGCGCCAGCGGCGCCATCACCCTGCGCGGCACGCTCGCGGGCAGGCCCTTCCGCCTCGCGCGCGACCTCGACGCGCGGGGCCGCGCCTCCAGGAGCCCCGTCGTGCCCCGCCTCTGGGCCGAGCGTCGGATCGCCGAGCTCGAGGCTCAGGGCACCGACGGCGCGAGCGCCGAGGCGATCGCCCTCTCCCGCCAGCACCACGTCCTGTCCCGTCACACCTCGCTCCTGGTGCTGGAGAACGACCGGATGTTCGCCGAGTTCGGGATCCAGCGGACGCAGCGAGCGGGCGCGAGCGGCGTGACCTCGGCGCCGTCGTCGTATGGCGTCTGGGGACAGGAGCTCGGCGACGACGTCGGCGCCGGCGGGCTCGGGCTCACGGGCGTCGGCGCCGGCGCGGGCAGCGCCGGGATCGGGCTCGGCGCCCTCGACGTCCCGGGCCGCGCCGCGGGCCCCGGCGCCGGCGCGGGCGGAGGCTTCGGCGGCGGGAACGGGCGGCTCGGCGGCTCCCACCGGACCCGCGCGCCCGAGCTTCGCATGGGGGCCACGACGGTGAGCGGCCGCCTGCCGCCCGAGGTCATCCAGCGCATCGTGCGCCAGAACTACGGGCGGTTCCGCCAGTGCTACGAGCAGGGCCTCGGCCGGGACCCGGAGCTCGCGGGGCGGGTCGCGGTCCGCTTCGTCATCGGTCGCGACGGTACGGTCGTGAACGTCGCGGACGGCGGCAGCGATCTACCGGACCGAAGCGTGGTCGACTGCGTCTCCCGGGCCTACTACTCCCTGTCGTTCCCGCAACCGGAGGGGGGGATCGTCACCGTGGTCTACCCCATCGTGTTCTCCCCGGACCGCGGCGCGGGGGAGCGGGTCAAGCATGCGGCGCCGCCGACCTCGCTCCCGGTGTCGGCCGCGGGCGGCGCCGCCGTGGTCCCGCACGGGACCGTGCCCTGGCGCGCGCCCGCGCCGTTCCCCGCCGCCGCGCCGGTGGGCTGGCGCTTTGCGCCCCCCGTGCTCCACCGCCCGGGGACCGAGGCCTGGCGTGGGCTCGGGGAGAGCGCGATCACCCGGGCCCGCGCCGCGACGGTCGAGCACCCGGAGAGCCGCCGTGCCTTCGGCGATCTGATGATGACGCTGCTCCGGCATGGCCGCTTCGACGACGCGCACCGGGAGGGCCTCGAGCTCACCCGCCGCGATCCCGACGACGCTGCGGCCCACGAGCGCCTGGCCTGGGCCGCCGCCGCCCGCGGCGCCGGAGCGGAGGCGGCCACCGAGCTCTCCGCCGCGGTCGAGGTGAGCCCCGGGCGCGCCTCGGCCCAGATCGCGGCCGCCCGCGCCTTCGAGGCCGCCAACGACGAACCGCGCGCCTGCGCGCACTGGCGCGCCGCCGCTTCCCTGGAGCAAGCGCCCGGGCGCGCGCGGCGCGAGGCCCTGCGCTGCCGGGCGCGCCTCGGCGAGCTCGACGCAGTGCGCCGCGAGCTCGCGGCGACGGCCGCGGACGACGCGCTCGAGCGGCTCCGCGCGGCGCTGGCGACGGGCGCGGCGCCCGCCTTCGACCCCACCGACGACGCGCCCGGGTGGTTCGAGGCGCGGCTCGAGTGCACGGCCGCGCCGTCGCGCTGCCCGATCCCGGTCGTCGTCACCCCGCGCGGGCGGGTGGTGAGCCCCTGGACCCCGGAGCTCGGGCGGGCCAGCGCGGCGCGGGTGGCCCTCACCCGCGCGAGCGGGGGCTGCTACCGCACGCTCCTCGTCGGCGGCGCGCCCGGCGCCGAGGGCAAGCTCACCCTCGTCGTCGACGGGACCCCCTACGTCCGCTCCTTCACCCACGACGGCAGCGTGACGACCGTGGTGGAAACCGACGTGAACGAGGGGTAGCCCATGCGGCGCGGCAGCGCGCCGCGCCCGTCGTCGGGTATAGCTGCTGGGGCGCGTTCGCCGCTGCCGGCGAGCCCGGCCTGACGGGTGACCCCGCCTGCGGTACCCTTCGGCCATGAGCACGGCTCGACGGCTGCACCACAGCTATCAGGAGTACCTCGACCTGCTCCAGCAGAATGGCACCAAGCTCGAGTACTGCGACGGCGAGATCTTCGCCATGGCCGGCGGCACGCTGGCGCACGCCGAGCTCGGGGGTGCCATGCTCTCCTGGCTCCGCAATGCGCTCCTCGGACGCTGCAAGGTCTTTAGCTCGGACGCCAAGGTGCGCATCGAGGCGACCGATCTCAGCACCTTCCCTGACGGCTCCGTGGTGTGCGGGGAACCGCAGACCTCCGCCGTGGACAAGAACGCCATCACCAACCCATCCGTCCTGTTCGAGGTCACCTCACGGTCGACGGAGGACTACGATCGCGGCGAGAAGCTGAGCCACTACAAGCAGCTCTCGTCCCTCCAGGCCGTCCTCGTCCTCTCGCACCGGCGACCCCAGATCACGGTCGTGTCGCGGGGCGATGGCGGCTGGGAGGTGCGCGAGTTTCGCGCTGGGGAGGCGCTCACGCTCAGCCGACCCGAGCTCACGGTCGCGGTGGACGAGATCTACCGAGGCGTCGCGCTCGACCCGGAGTGACGCGCAGCGCCGCGCTCCCTCGCCCCCGGGTCCGCGCCTCCCCTCCT
>ENA-UOWE01006174-UOWE01006174.1-activated-sludge-metagenome-genome-assembly--contig:-NODE-6174-length-10669-cov-5.067741_pt1 | contig 10669 bp, 7 predicted proteins | sample MGYA00249841_ERZ761562 | MGnify/ENA primary metagenome ERZ761562 (study PRJEB28883, sample SAMN05720200) | activated sludge metagenome | isolation source: Anaerobic digester | place: Japan... | reverse complement strand
CGAGGGGCGACCCGCGCCCAGGGCCATGCCCGCCGCGGTCGTGGCTGGCGCAATGGCCGAACCGACGCTCTCGCCGGCCCAATGCGGTTCCGGCGCGGCCAACGCTACCGCGGCCACGGGCACGGATGCCGCTTCGGCCCGCTCCTCTGTGGTGGCATATTGCCGATAGACGGGGCACGTCTCGTATTGGTGGGAGAGGCAGTAGTTCTCCTGGTGGATGGAGCTAATGGGGATGGGAATGCGCGAACGAAAGCAGTGGTTGGCTTCCGAGGGGAAGGCCAGCGCAGTTCCCGGATCGGCCGGCGTCCCTAGAAAGGGGCACTGGCCCGGTGTGCGATTGACGCCGCCGGCCGCGCCGGGCCGGCGGAGCAAGGGTAGCCGATAGGTGGCGCTTTGAGGCATGATGCATCGATTCCGTTACAACGTGGGAAGCACTCGTCAGGAAACACCCGTCAGGATACGACCTCTTCACCGATTTTGCCGGGCTTGCCGCTGAACATCGTCGCCAGGCCCTTGCCGGCGCGACGACCGTCGCCGTTGACGGCCGGGGCTTCGGCCGGCGTGCTTTCGATGGTGTAGTCGTTCTCGTAGCGGTAGTAGCCGTAGTAGTTGGCGTTCTTGCGCGGCACACGATTGAGCACCACGCCGACCACGTGCGCCCCGGCCCGGTTCAACTGGGCCAACATGGCCTTAGCCGCTTCGGCATGGGTCTTGCCCGGTTGGATGACCAGCAGGACACCGTCCACCTTAGCCGATAGAACCGTGGCGTCGGTGACGAGGAACGGCGGGCTGTCGATGATGACCACCGAGGCCGACTCCACCAGACGGGCCAGGATTTGGGACATGCGCGCCGAGCCGAGCAACTCAGCCGGGTTGGGCGGCAGGCTGCCGCTGGTAATGACGGCCAGGTCCTTCACCTTCGAGTAGCGGGCCACATCACGAATGTCCATCTGGCCGCGGAAGACGTCGCTCAGACCGATCTGGTTCGACATACCCAGAGCGCGATGGACGCGCGGCCGGCGCAGATCGCCCTCCAGCAGGATGACCCGCTTGTTGGCCTGGGCCATCACTGCCGCCAGGTTGCTGGCCACCGTCGTCTTGCCCTCGCTAGAACCGGGGCTGGTGATGAGAATGGTCTTTAGCGGCTTGTCGACACTGGCGAACTCCAGGTTGGTGCGCAGCGTGCGGAACGTCTCCGCCAGGGGCGAGCGTGGGTTAGAACTGACGTAGGGTGTGCCCTCGCCCTTTTCAATCCCCGCTTCGTTAACCACATAGCCGACAACCGGCAGGCCAAGTACATTGGCCACGTCTTGCGGCGTCTTCAGCGTATCGTCCAGGTACTCCAGCGTGAAGGCCAGTGTGCCCGTCAACAGCAAGCCCATGATCGCGCCCATGATGATGTAGCGCAGCGGCCCCGATTGAACCGGGACATTCGAGGGCGCGGCCCGCTCCACCTGCACGACGTTGGGCGTGTTCTCCAGACGGGCCAAACGGACGGCCTCGTAGTTGCTCAGCAGCGTGGAGTAGAGTTGGCGATAGAGTTCCAGATTGGCCTGCTCGATGTCGCGCAGGTTGGTAGAGTCCTCGGCCGAGCCCGTACTCGGCAGCGGCGTGAGAAGCTCGGCGTAGTTATTCTGCGCCAGTTCCAATTGGAACTGCTTCTGGGCCAGTTCGGTGCGCTTCGCGGTCAGCAGGTTGCGCTGCTCTAGCGTCAGCGCCGCCGGTGGCTGGCCGGCCACGATAACCTTAGGGGTCAGGTCGTCAATGTCCTGCTCCAACCGGGTGATCTCGCCCAGCAGCGCGTTAATCTGCTGTTCCAGCGCGACCTTCTGGGTTTCGATCTGCTCCGTTTGCGCGGCGACAGTCTCCTCGGAGCGCTTTTCGACCTGGTCGCTCAGGTTCGACAGCTCCTGCTCGACCTCGGCCACCTGCGCCTGCAAGCTGCCCTCCGACGACGAGAAGCGCGACGATTGCAGGGCCTCATTCTGGTCGATGAGCACCTGGACAAGGGTGTTGGCGGTCAGCGCGGCTCGCTCCGGGTCGGTGTCACGAATGACGACCTCCAGCAAGCCTGTCTCGCCAACGCGGTCGGCGTGAATCTGGGAGGTGTGCACCGTCGCTCCGACCTTCTGGCTGGTGGCGTCGAGGATGGGCTGCGTGAAGAGCAACTCCAGATAGGTATCGGCCATTTCCTTGTTGGCTTTCAAGGTCGTGGAGGTGGAGGCGCTGTTGTTGCGCACCGGTTCCATCACCAGAATCTTGGCTCGCGCCTCGTACTCCGGCGTCTGATAGATGCTGAGGACATAGCCAATGCCGCCGCCGACCAGCACACCGATGGTCAGTAGCCAAGCCCAGCGTCGCACCAACTGAAGAATGAGTTTGAGTTCCATACCCGTACTACCCTGTCGATACAGTTTTCTACCGCTACAGCTTACATCGAATGCCCCGATTCAAGAGGAAAAAAGGGGTGAAAAACGGCCTTGCCCGGGTCAGTTGGCCCGGCCTCCGGCGGCAACTTCGCTTGCTGATGCAGTTGCGTCCACCCGCGCGGCGGCCAACGCCTCAGCCGTCGCGGCCACGACCAACTCCACGTCGCCCGATGACATGCCCGGATAGAGCGGCAGCGTCACCTCGCGCGCGGCCACGGCTTCCGTAAGAGGCAGTGATGGGCCGCCGTCGCGCCGGTAGAGGCTGAAGAGATGGATGGGCGGATAGTGGATGCTGGTCTGGATGCCGCGGGCCTTCATCTCGGTCATGAACCGCGTCCGGTCGATGCCCGGCGGCAACAGCGCCGGCCGCAGGTGGTGGGCCGACACGCCCCCCGCGCGGGCATAGGGCAGCCCCAGCTCCGGCGCGGCGACCGGCAACTGGGCGCGATAGGCGGCGTCGATGGCTGCCCGCCGCCCATTGTTGGCCGGCAATTTGGCCAGTTGCGCCCGGCCAATGGCCGCCCGCAGCTCGTCGATCCGGTAGTTGTAGCCCGGCGCGACGACATCATAGCTGAAGGCGTGGCCGCGGTGGCGGTCCCAGGTCAGCGTGGTCATGCCGTGCGAGCGCAACAGGCGCAGCCGCTCGGCCAGGGCGTCGTCGCCGGTGGTCAACATGCCGCCCTCGCCGGTGGTCATGTTCTTGTTGGCGAAGAAGCTGAAGCAGCCGACGCGCCCCCACGTGCCCAGAGCGCGGTCGTCCAGGCTGCCGCCGGGCGCGTGGGCCACGTCCTCGACCACGTCCAGCCCGTGCCGCTCGGCCAGGGCCAGCAGCGCGGGCATGTCAGCGGCGTAGCCGCCGTAGTGGACGGCAACAATGGCCCGCGTGCGCGGCGTGATGCGCGCGGCCACGTCGTCGGGCGACAGGCTGAGGTCGTCCTCGCTGCGAATGTCGGCGAAGATCGGCGTTGCCCCGGTATAGCGGACGGCGTTGGCCGTGGCCACGAACGTCAGCGACGGCACGATCACCTCGTCGCCCGGCCCCCAGCCGAGGGCCAGGCCAGCCAGGTGCAGCGCGGCGGTGCAGTTGGTGACGGCCAGGGCGTGGGCCGCGCCGGTCAGCGCGGCGAAGTCGGCCTCAAAGGCGGCCGTCTCGCTGCCCATCGATAGCCAGCGCCGGCGCAGCACGGCCAGCACGGCCGCCTCTTCCTCCGGCCCCAGGTCGATGTCGGCCAGGGGAACGCGCCACTGCCCGTTGGTCTCGGCCATGCCCCTACCCTCCTCGCCCGTTGCGCGCGCTGATCGCACCGTTGGCGCTGGCTGCCACGGGCAACTCCGGCGGCAGGAATGCGTCGCGCAGCCGGTCGAAATCTTCCACGGCGCGCTCGTAGTCGTCGGCGCGGCCCAGGTCTTGCCAGTAGCCGTCGAACGGGAAGCCGCTGACGATCTCGCCGGCGGCGATGAGGCGCTTGACCAGGTCGGGGAAGTCGAGGTAGGCGTTGCGCGGGATGAAGTCGAGCACGCGCGGCTCGAAGACGTAAATGCCCATGCTGACCATGAAGTCATAGGTGGGCTTCTCGATGTAGCCGGTCACGTGGCCGGCCTCGTTTTGCTGGATGACGCCCAGGTCGATGTAGACCTGGCGGCGGTGCATGGCGATGGTGGCCGCCGCGCCGCTGTCGTGATGGTGGGCCAGCAGCTCGGCCAGCGGCAGGGTCGTCAGTACGTCGCCATTGGACACCAGAAAGGTGTCGTCCAGCCCCTCGACCAACGACAGCGGCCCAGCCGTGCCCAGCGGGGCGTCCTCATAACTATAGCGAATGTCCATGCCCAGTCGCCGCCCATCCTGGAAGAACAGGCGCAGCATCTCGGCCAGATGACCCACGGTCAGCACGGCCTCGTCCACACCCGCCCGCCGCATCTGGCGTAGCAGAATCTCCAGGATGGGCATGTCGCCAATGGGCATGAGCGGCTTGGGCAGAATGGTGGTATAGGGCTTCAGGCGCGTACCCTTGCCCCCGGCCAGAATGACTGCTTTCATGATACCCTCCTAGACTTCGTAGCGTCCCACGCGGTAGAAATCGAGATGGTCGCCGATCCACGCCACCGTCTGGCGCAGGCCGTCATCGAGCGACCACGCCGGCTGCCAGCCCAGTACCCGCCGCGCCCGGTCGTTACCCGATAGCAGACGCCGCACTTCCGACTTCTCCGGCCGCAGCCGCTCCGCCTCGGTGACGATGGCCACTGGCCGGCCAACCAGGGCGATGACGCGCTCGGCCAGTTCGCCGATGGCGATGTCGTCGCCCGTGCCCAGGTTGATCTCCTCGCCGGCCACGTCGGGGGCCAGCGCCGCCCGCAGGAAACCGGCCACGGTGTCGCCAACGTAGGTGAAGTCGCGCCGCGTCGTCAGGCTGCCCAGGCGGATGCAATCGGCCGTCAGCGCCTGGGTGATGATTGTCGGAATGACGGCGCGGGCCGATTGGCGCGGGCCGTAAGTGTTGAACGGCCGCACCGTCACCGTGGGCAGGTCGTAGGAGCGGTAGAAGCTCTCCACCAGCTTGTCGGCGCCGATCTTGCTGGCCGAGTAGGGCGACTGGCCTTGCAGCGGGTGGCTCTCGTCCATCGGCGTGAACTGGGCCGTGCCGTAGACCTCGCTGGTGGAGGTGTGCACCAGCCTCTCGACGCCGTGGGCGCGGCAGGCCAGCAGGACGGCCAGCGTGCCCATGAAGTTGGTTTCGGCCGTCTCCAGCGGGTGGCGATAGGAGTAGGGGATCGAGATGATCGCCCCCAGGTGGAAAACGACGTCGCAGCCGGCCACGGCGCGCTCGACGGCGGCCCCGTCGCGCAGATCGCCGGCGACGATCTCGACCTCGGCCAGCGCCTCGGCCGGCAACTGGCGCAGCAGCCCGGCGTCGCCGCGCGAGTTGTAGCGCACGAAGGCGCGCACGCCGGCCCCGGCCCGCGCCAGAGACTCGGTCAGGTGACTGCCAATGAAACCGCCCGCGCCCGTCACCAGGACGCGCTTGCCGGTCCAATCGCTCATGTCGGTTCGCTACTCCTTACTTGTCGTCGGGCGCGGCCCGGCCGGGGAGCCGGGCGAACACGCGCCGTTGGGCACTGGTCGGCCCTGTTGTTCGCGGCGGCTAGTCGCTGACAATCTGCCGTTGCCGCGTCCGCACCTGTTCGCGCACCGCGTCCCAAGCTTCGGCGGCGATCAGGCCATCCAGTTGGCGCAGCCAGCTATCCATTTCCGCGCCGCTGGGCATCGGCGCGGCCGGCGCGGCCGGCGCGCTGTTGGCCAGCTGCGTCCGCAACGACGCCAGCACGTCGGGCAGGACGACCGTCTGCGCGCCGGTCGCGCGGCAGATTTGCAGGATGCGCTCGCGCTCGGCCGGGCGGATGTTTTCGATGGCGAAGAGGATCAGACCGATGTCGTGGACGCGCACCAGTTGGGGCACGTCAACCGTCGGCCCCAGCACGCGCAGGCCGCCGACGCGCGCCCCCAGCTTGCGCGGCGCGTCGTCCACCAGGCCAATGATGGAAAAGGCCTGGCCGGCTTCCAGCTTGCGCAACAGGTAGGCGGCCATGTTGCCGGCCTCGCCCGCGCCGATGATGAGCACGCGCTCGCCGACGGCCAGTGTGCCGCCGCGCAGGGCCATCCAGTACTGCGACAGGCCGGTGATGACGCGCATCCGGTAGCGCAGCAGCAGGAAGCCGGCAAAGGCCAACAGGCCGCTGACGACGATCAGGCCGGACGGCAGCAGGCGGTGGCCCAGATAGGGCACAGGGATAGCCCGCGGCTGCCATAACCAGTTGGTGGCCAGCAGAATGGCCGTCGTCAGGCCGGAGGAGATGGCCAGGGTGATGGCGTCTTCGGAGTCGGCGCGCGACCAGACGATGCGGCCGACGCCGAGCACGCCGTTGACAAGGCTAAAGATGAGGGCGATGGCCAGGGCCACGCCCAGCGCCAGGCTGGGGCCAAGCTCCAGCGGGCCGTTGCTGCGCCAGATGATGCCCGTGGCCGCCACGGCGACGAAGGCCACCACACTGTCGAGGACGAACCAGGACATGTAGCGGCTGATGAAACGCGCCAGCGGCCCCCAGAACAGCAGGTGCTCCGGCACCTGCCGCGTCTTCAGCCGCGGCAGCAGGGTCATCAGCGTCCAGAACAACACGTCCAGGTCGGTCAGGAAGGAGCGGTGGTGGACGTAGATGAGGTCCAGGCGCAGCTTGCTGGGCAGAATGATCCTCAGATATTGATCGACCACGTTGCCCGACGAGAGCATGCTTTCCTCGTCCCGATAGAGGACGGACGCCGGGCTGGTGATGCCGGGGCGAACGGAGAGCAGCACCTCGCGCACATCGGCCGGCCAGTGGCCGACGAAATCGCGGTCTTCTGGCCGCGGCCCCACCAGGCTCATGTCCCCCTTGAGGACGTTCCAGAGCTGCGGCAGTTCGTTGACTTTCGTCTCGCGCAGCCATTGGCCAAAGGGAGTGATGCGTGGGTCGCCCTGGCCGGTCACGCGCGGGCCGTTGTAGCTGTCGCCTGTCTCGTACATCGTGCGGAACTTCAGGATGCGGAACGGCCGGCCGTGGCGGCCGGCGCGCTCGCCCCAATAGAAGACCGGCCCCGGCGAATCGCGCTTGATGAGCACGGCCAGCAAGACGAGACCAGGCAAGAGGACAAGGACGCCCAGCGCCGCGATGGTCACGTCGAGCGTGCGCCGCGCGATGTTGTCCACCGTATGCCGCAGATCGGTTAGCCCGCTGCGGAGCTTGGCGTCAATCACTGGTTGCGAAGCGATGCTCTCGTTCATAACTCACCGGTTGGGCCGGATGGCTGCCAGGTAGTGGGTGTTAAAGATGCCCAACCTCTCCAGGCTGAGCGCCGCCACCCATGAAAACGGTACAAGATGATTCGTCAACGGCGGCGCGAGGGTGATCCGCTCGAAAACGTACTGGCTATCCGGAAAATACTGCCGGATTTCGCGCGGACGGATGCCCCGGGTCTGTCGGTTTGTGGGGTTGAGCCAGAAGTCGTACCACAGGAGTAGCCCGCCTGGCCTCAATACCCGTCGCATCTCATTGGCGACAGTATAGCAAAGCCCCTGATCCAAAATCGATGAAAACATCGTGAATTGCAGAACCAGATCGAAGGATTGGTCGGGGTAAGGCAGGCTGCGGCCGTCGGCGCAAGTGACGGCCACGTGGGGCAGCCGTCGCCGGGCCACAGCGACGCGCTCGCCCAGCAGGTCTGTGCCGTGCAGCCGTCCGGCGTCGGCTCCATAGGTCAATAGCTCCAGCAGCACGCCGCCGGAGCCGCAGCCGACCTCCAAAATGTCGTGCCCGGCCAGCGGCCACAGCCCCTCGCGCCGCAAGCGCCGCAGGACGGCCCGCTGTCGCCCCTGCATGATGAACAGGTGCGCGGGGTTGCCCAGCGAGTACCTCTCGCTGTGCCCCTGGCGACGGGCGTAAATCTCATGAACGCGCTGCCTCTCGGACATAGCTACCAGAACTGAGAATCGTGGTCGGCGGCCGCTGCTGGCTAGGCCACCTCGCTCCATACACCCTGCTCAGAGTCATAGGCCAGCCGCACCGTCGTCCCGGCGGCCACATCGCGGCGGGCCGCCCCGCCGGCCAGGCGAATGTTGCCGCTGGCCAGGAGGGCGAAAGGGGTCACCGCCGTCAGACGGATCGTCCCGCTGAAGAGCGGGTCGGCGATGCCGTCCGCGCTCCACCAGTGCAGGGCGCTGATTTCGCCCGGGGTGCTGATCTCGTAGGCGTCGTAGTTGCTACTGACCACCGTCGTCGCCGCGGCCACCAACCCCAATGGAGCCGGCCCGGCCACGGGCAACAGGCGCGCGTAGAAGGGCGCTTGCGGGGCGTTGACCACCACCATGGGGCTGGCGCTCTGCCAGTCGTTGATGCGGTTGTTACCGCCACTGATGCGTCCGCGCCAACTGTTGCCCGGCCCGTCGTCGACGTAGAACAGGCCACCGCCGGTCACCGACTGGAACGTACAGTCGTCGATGCGCAGCGCGGCCCCGTCGCTCAGCGTGCCGCTGCTGCGCTGGCAATGGATGACGGCCCGGTCGCTGGGGGCGCGGCCGTGGAAACGGCAGTTGGCGATCGTCGTCTGGCCGTCCTCAACCTCGATGCTGATCGCCTGCGAACCGTTGTCAGGGCGGACGTAAAAGAGGCAGTTGCTGACTGTCGAGACGTTGCTCGCGCTCTTGCCCAGGGCCAGGATCGAGCCGGAGCCTTGATGGTAGAACTGGCAATTGGCGATGGTGGCCGTGATGTCAGCCAGACGCAGGTCCACGTAGGGCAACACGTCGCGCTTAGGGGCGAAGATGCAGTTGCGCATCGTCACTTCCCACGGCTCATTCTCAATGGAGGCCACAAAAGCGCTGTTGCTCTGGGCGTCGCGGTTGTTGGTGAAGTAGCAGCCGTCGATCAGTACGTCGGAGCGGATCTGGATGGCGTTGCTGCACTCGAACAGACAGTTGACAATCTCCGGACGGGGGTGCGTCGTCGGCCCGCCGTGGGTGATAATGCCCCGGCCGACGTTTGGCCCAAACCAGCAGCCGATGAAGCGCTGGTACTCCGGTTCCCCGGAGATGGCCGAGCCTTGCAGGTGGAACGACCAATTGGGCGTGCCGTCAAAGCGCGTGTTCTCGATGTGAACCGAGTTATGGGGGTGGCAATAGACCAGGTGGTTGCTGACGTTGTCGTGGAAGTAGCTGTCGTAGACGTGCAAGCGCTTGTGGCCGGTCTCGGCCGTCCAGAAGGCAACACAGCACTCCGTCCGCGGGCTGAAATCACAGTCGCGGATGGCCAGGAACAGCTCGCCGCGGCTGTCACCAGAGCCAGAGGAGCCGGCCATGGCCACGTGGGTGAAGCCGTCGGCATCCACCGCTTCGATCAGGCACTGGTGGTCGGCCGGGCCGCTCTGGAAGTTGAAGCCGTGGAGCGCGTAGCCGTCGGGCGCGGCGTCTTCTTCCAGTCGCAGGTCGGCGGCTTGGAAGCGCACGCCGTTGTGGACATAGAAGCCCGAATAAGTCGCGCCCGCCTGTGGCCCGGCGACGGTGAAACGCAGCAAGGTCGTTGCCCGACCCGCGCCGACGATGGCCAGATCGCCGGGCACGTCCAACTGGGGATTGGCGTTGTCCAACTCGAGACGATAGAACGACGCCGGCTGCGGCACCCAGAGCGGTTTGCGCTGCTGGATGGCCGCGGCAATGGCTGCCTGAAAGGCGGCGCGGTCGTTGCTGACGCCGTCGCCCTTGGCCCCAAACGGCGCGGCGGTCACGTCAACGGCCGCCCCCGCCTGGGCGCGCGGGAGCGCCAGGCCCAGTCGGCCCAGCTTCGGCGCCCCGCCCAGGACAAGCCCCGCTGTCAGCGCGCCCGCGCCGTGGAGAAACTGCCGCCGCGAGAAGTTCAGAATGTCATTGACCTGTGGGTCGTCCATGTTCACCTGCTTGCGGACGTCGGGGGTAATGGATGGGCCAACCGTCCGCGGCCACTTTCGAAAGACTGCGCGTCGCTGCCCGACGCTATCGGCTCTGCGGCGCGGGGCGGCCGGCGGGGCCGGCAAACCGATGGCGAAATCGGGCCAGGCCCGCCAGAAAGCCCAGCCCGTAGCTCAGATGCAGAATCGGATGGATGAGCAGCAGCCGCGGCGCGTGGGCGCGGCTGACGGACAGCGAGGCGACCACGTTGGCCGCCAGATAGAGGCCCACCACCACGGCCAACAGGGCGCGGAACGGCCGCCACACCAGCCCCAGCGCCGCCGAGCCAAATAGCCCGACGACAAAGGCCGGCGGCACAAACTGCCGCGCCCGCATCTGTCGCGGGTGCTTCTGCATCACGCGCACCTTCCAGTAACCGTACTGGTAGTATTGCCGCCAGAGCGAGCGCATCGTGCCGCGGCTGTAGTAGCGCGAGCGAATGTCGGGCGAGAGCAAGATGCGCCCGCCGTGCTTCAGCAGGCGGTAGTTGTACTCGTCGTCCTGATTGCGGACAAGCTCCTCATCGAAGGGGCCGAGCTGTTGCAGCGTGCGGCGGCGATAGGCGGGGAAGGCCACTGTCTCCACCAGCATCTCCCGGTCGTCGATGGTGCGGAAGGCCGAGCCGCCGACGCCGAACCAGGAACTCATGGCCAGGGCAATGGCCTGGGCCTCGTCCGTCTCGCCGATGGTTTCGATGGGGCCGCCGACGGCGTCGATGGGCGTGCCCTCATG
>ENA-UOWE01006173-UOWE01006173.1-activated-sludge-metagenome-genome-assembly--contig:-NODE-6173-length-10669-cov-5.097701_pt1 | contig 10669 bp, 8 predicted proteins | sample MGYA00249841_ERZ761562 | MGnify/ENA primary metagenome ERZ761562 (study PRJEB28883, sample SAMN05720200) | activated sludge metagenome | isolation source: Anaerobic digester | place: Japan... | reverse complement strand
TGATGTTGAGAAAAAAGAAGGCGAAGCTTAAAGGGTTGTTACTTCATAAAAAAATCCGGCAAATGAAAACCTGCCGGATTTTTTTATTTATATAACCAGTATATAGATGCTTTACATTATTGCCATTTGGCTGCTTGCTGTTAGCAAAGAAGTATTTATTAAATCAACCTGTTTAACCGGCAGCTGCAGGTACCAGCATACACCCATCAGCAGGCAGTTAAAATAATCTGCAGGCAGGCGGTTGGGTAATGCATTGGCCATGGTACTAACCGAAGAAACTTCCATTTTAAAACTTATTAAAGGCTTTTCACCCAGGTTTGCAGAAACGTTCAGGAAACCATCGGTAATACAGTTTAGATTGTAGTAATAAATGCTTTCGTAAAACTGAATTGCACCATAGCCATTAACAGCCAAAACAGGATCGATGATGCCGGCATCGAAACCATACTCATTTTTAAAAATAATTTTAGGCTGGCGCTTACCTTGTTCGTAAACCATAAAAAGGCGCCGTGTACCGTTGCTTTCCAAGCGGGCAGTATGCAGCAGCACATCGTACACCATGGTTAAAACGTTTACATCGCCTTTCCAAAGTGCAACTACCAATTGTCTTCTGCCACCCTCAGGGAAAATTTCGTGATTGCGTAAAATATATTCCATGCTACCTGATTTAAATTAAAGCTACCGCCCCTTATTGTAATGTATCTCTAAAGTAAAAAAGGTAATAATTAATTAATATTAAAGTGTAAAAAATGTTGAAAACTTACTTTAAATGCTAACGGGTGGTAGCGAAGCGAAGCCTCAAAAAATACATAAAAGTCATGTAAATATTTTGAGCCTGGCATCAGAAATTCCCGTCAGCATTGTTGCGTCGCACACTTGTACGTTTGAAAATTTTACTCATCTTTCAACAGCCCTTCCAGAACTAAAAGCGAGATTATTATTGCAGGTATTTTAAACTACCGGCTTCTGAATATATTATTACAATATTGCCAGTAATAGCCGCAAATACTTAGTGTGTGATCTTCAATCAGGCTCAGGCTTTTCTTCTTTACACCAAAATTTGAGATTTGTTATTACGGTCTCTCTTACATTTAATTAATATATTCGTTATATGAGCTAAACAATCTTATGACTTTGCTTGCATTGTTACAACATAAAAATATAGCAGTATTTTCATTAACCCATTTCCTTACCAAATCTATATGACACGCTATTCAAAACAAACAAGAATACTGATTGCAGTTGATTGTATAATTTTTGGCTTCGACGGTCAGCAAATGAAACTGCTCTTAATAAAACGCAGCTTTGAACCTGAACAGGGAAAATGGAGCCTGATGGGTGGTTTTGTACAGCCTGGAGAATCTTTTGAAAATGCAGCCGCCCGTGTTTTAAAACAATTAACAGGATTGGGGGATGTTTATATGGAGCAGCTTTTTGCTTTTAGCAAACCCAACCGCGACCCAATGGAAAGAACCGCATCAATTGCATTTTTTAGCCTTATAGATATTCACCAGTACGAGCAGCAGATAAGCCACGAATACCATGCAGAATGGGTACCCATCAAAAAAATGCCTGCACTTATTTTCGACCATAGAGAAATGATTGAACTGGCTAAAGAAAAATTACGCTATAAAGCAGCGCTACACCCGATCTTATTTGAATTGCTGCCCGAGAAATTTACGCTGCCCCAATTACAAAATTTATACGAAGGCATTTACGATGCAACAATTGATAAAAGAAACTTCAGCCGTAAAATATTATCAACAGGCCTGCTGATGAAACAAAAAGATAAAGAGAAACAAAGTTCTAAAAGGGGCGCTTATTATTATAAGCTCGATAAAAGAAAATACATTTCTAAATTCAACGCTTTTTTAAACTTTGTACCCAACCCCAATAAGCTTAAGTAAACAATTTTGCTGTCTTACAGCTTAGCTGGTTTTATAATGTGTTACCTTCATAGCCAATCAAAAAAAGTCAGTATGAAAAAGAAAAGAATAATTTTTTTGCTATGCGTTGCAAGTATTTTTTATTTTATTCAATCCCCTGAAAGTATTGCATCACCTGTATTTCACCATCCATTAGGTGATACTGCAAAAGACAATCAGTTAACAAAAAAAGAAAAGAAAGAAGGCTGGAAATTATTGTTCTCCGGTAACAGTCTCGATGGTTTCAGAACCTATAAAAATGAACCAGGATCATGGTCTGTAAACGGTGGCGTTATCTGCAGTGAAAAGCCTGTTACAAACCACAACCCCGATCTTATTACCAACGATGAATACGAAAATTTTGAACTGGCGGTTGACTGGAAAATATCCCCGCAGGGCAACAGCGGCATTATGTACATGGTAACAGAGCAATACGATGCGGCTTATGAAAGTGGCCCCGAGTACCAGTTAATCGATGATAAAGGCTTCCCCGAAAAAATTCAGGACTGGCAAACAACAGGTGCCGCTTATGCTATAAAGCCTCCGGCACTCTACGCCGCAAATACTCCGGGCGAATGGAACCACACGGTGATCATTGTAAACAAAGGCCATGTAGAGCACTGGCTTAACGGACAAAAAGTTGTGGAGTATGAACTTTGGAGCGATGCCTGGAAAAAAGCGAAAGGCGAAGGCAAATGGAAAGATGATGCTGGTTACGGAATGTCTAAAACCGGGCATATTGCGTTCCAGGCTTCGCACAGCAATGTAAGCAACACCGGCGTATGCTTTAAAAATGTAAAAATTAAACTGCTGTAAATTATTTTTTAAAACCATTGTGAACCCGGCATCAGTTCTTTATTGAACTTCTGTTGCGTCGCACTCTTGTACGTTTGGATCAAAAATGAACAAGTCCGAAAGTCAGGAAAGTCAGGAAGACGGAAAGCCAAACGATCTGTAATTTTCTTTCGGACTTTCGGTCTTCGGACTTGCCGACTTTCTTGTTGCAGTCCAAGTGTGCGACGCAAGGAACGATCAATAGAATTACATCTGCCCGGTTCCCAAAAACTTACAATATAAAATTTCTGTTCGCTTAACTTTCTTATAATTTTATACATTCCATTTCTTGAATGAGTAACTGTTATGAAGCTTGCCGCGGTTGTTTTATTTGCTTTCTCAATCTTTGGCTATAATAAATTATACGCCCAGCGCTGCGATACAATTACCTACCAATCCATGTATTGGACAGACGGCTTTAGCGGCCTTTTTCCACAAAAAATATTTGTATCGGCAGATAATATATTTACAACCGGAATAAGCGCTCCTCTTAATACCGAACGGCCTGAAGCCGGTGAAGTAATGCTTACAAAACTAACCGCAAGAGGCACCCCGCTTTGGTGTAAAAATATTGGCAACTCGGGTTTGCCTTTTCAAAATGACGACTTTGCACAGGATGCTATAAAAACAAATGATGGGGGCTTTGTTTTTGCAGGAAATACTCAGGCCGATAATAACAGTCATTACGATGGCTGGCTGGCAAAAATTGATGCTAACGGAAAAGTTGTGTGGACTGAAATTTTTGATTCGCAGGCCAGCCGGCTTTTTAAAGTAATACAGTTAAGCGATGGAAGCTTTGCTGCTATTGGTGTATCGTATACCAACTTCGAATACGATGGTTATGGTAATACTACTAAAGTTTACAACAACGAAGCATATATTGTTCATGTGGATAAAGATGGCAAATTGCTATGGTCAAGGTCTTTTTTTTCGAAACAAATCAACGCCCTCTTTTCTATAACGCAGTTGCAGGATGGCAACCTTGTTATACTGGGCGAAACAAAAGATAATGGAATAACAGATCCCTGGTTTAGGTATATGGCAAAAGTTGATTTTACAACAGGCAAATTTATATGGACCAATGGCTATCAATATCCGGAGACTGGTTACTGGCAGCCTGATGTAAAAGAAATGCCCGATGGCAGAATTTGTATACACAACGGAAGTAATGTGAGCTATTTTGATGAAAACGGAAATGCTTTAAAAAATATCTTTTTTACGGTTGCAGATAATTCCTGGGACGGGCAATTTGTAAGGTATATTGGCACGGGCTTGCCGGGTGAAGATTACTATTATGCATTCAAATTCAGGTACGTTTATTTGTTTAAAATAAAGAATGATTCTGCGGTAATATGGGCACATACCTATTCGGTTAAATCATTGCCGGGTTCCATTACAGAAATGCGGGATGTAGTTATGGCAAACAATAGCTTTTACATGAATGTAGAAATACAAACGCAGGATTTTCCTAACGCCGGTAGTAATTATTATCCTTACCTGCTAAAAACTGACGCAGAAGGCAATACCCCATGCGCCGATACTTTTTCAACAGCATTTAAATTTTCAAGCCCTGATGTTATGGGCAATTTTGCCATCTCATTTACAGATAACGGCTCTCCGCTAAAGCCTTTTTTTCGCGGCCTGCATTCGAATGACAATTCGCCGCACCAGGCCAAAGATTGTTATCAATTCAGTTGCTGCACCGATACACTTATGTATAAGAACGCCTCGCTTTGCGAAGGCAGCAGTTATACACTCCCAGATGGAAATACTGTTTCAGCAGCAGGCGTTTACCCCACCGCTTTTAAAACTTTCAAAGGCTGCGATAGTGTAATTTTTACAACCGTAAACCTGCAACAAAAAGTAAAGATTTCTTTGGGGAATGATACCTGTTTTGCAAACTCAAATCCCATCACGTATAAATTATCTTTTCCACAACAGGTACAATACCAATGGCAGGATGGCTCCGCAGATTCAATGTATGCCATTACTAAACCAGGGCAATATTGGGTTAAGGTTTCCACCGCCTGCAACAGTTCTGCAGATACCGTGGTGGTGTTCAGCAACTGCGATTTTCCTGTTTACATCCCCAGCGCTTTTACACCCAACAACGATGGACGCAACGATGTTTTTCGGGTGCTCAATTTTCATAACCAGCATTTATTAAACATAAGTATTTACAATAGATTTGGTCAAAAGATTTTCATTACCGCAGATCCTGCTAAAGGTTGGGATGGAATAGCAAACGGAACCATGCAGCAAACCGGCACTTACATTTACATAGTTAAATACAACGATATTGCCGGTCATTATCATGAACAAAAAGGAACGGTAGTTTTAATAAGATAATTTGCCGGTATTATCAATGTTTATTTAAATACAGTATGTTCCCGGCATTTGAAACACTTATGAGGCTTCTGTTGCGTCGCACACTTGTACATTCGGATATTTTATTCAGCATTTACCAAAGCAAAGATTGAAGCGGATGTTTTACCGCAGAGAAAAGAGAGACGCAAGGGAAAAACACTATTGATTTTCTTTGCGCATGTAGAATAGTTTTACATGATCGAAGATATAGTACATCACATCTTCGTCGCTGGTATTTTTACGCAACCAATCATACTCCGGCCTGTATAAATTAATGAACTGCTGCAAAGTATCTCCGGTAAAGCCTGTGTATTGCTGAACAGTTTCTCTTGAAAACCTGTAGTTGATATATGCATCTTTTTCATGCTCGTCTTCTAACTTATATCTCTGCCTTTTACTCTTTTGAAACTTACTGAAATAATCAAGATTTACCACCATGCCCTGCCCATATTTTTCCGCTGTAGCCAGTTTTCTTTTTGGTCTAACAAGATCGGTTAAAAATTCCTGTCTACGTATCATACTGTCCTGTTGGTATTTCGAATAGCCTTTTGCAGTAACGGTTACAGCGGCAAGTTCATGAACCAACGGTGCCATATAAATGATCAGCGTATCCTGCAATAAACTGGTGTAAAGGAATGTTCTGAAATGATAATTATCAGCATTTAAAAAAAGTAGATCATTTATTCCGGTGTACATTGAAAATATTCCACTGGCATTTGTTGTTACAACTTTAGTAGTATTTGTATTGGTGATTTGAGCATTGGTAATTGGCGAATAAGTGATACTATCCAACACATAACCATACACCATTCTTTTTTGCGCAGTTGCATATATTGTTGTCAAGCTTAGCAGAAATATCATCAACAAATAAGTACATTGCTTTGTGTATTTTTTTTGCAGTTTTATAATACAGAAGTATAAATAAGTCATCGTGCAATTGTATTTTTCCATAGCAAATTAGCAATTGTACAATAGCAGGGTTTGTTAATAATTTTATGTACCGGGCTTAAGAATTACTATGAAGCATTCTTGCGTCGCACACTTGTACGCCATAGCCTTGAGCGGCGGCGTACTTGTACGTTTGGATTATGAATTGGGCTTTTTAAAGGAGCGGTATATTTAACTGAAGGATCCGAAGGTTTGGACAGAGAGACGCAAATGTTTTTGGTATAGCGGAAAAGCCGTTTTTGGGTGATGGAGAAATGATTTTCAGTTAGTGGAGAAATGATTTATGAGTGAAGGGAGATATTTTTTGGTTAGTGGAGAAATATTTTTTGGTAGCAGAGAAGTTGCTTTTTGGTAGCAGAGAAATGATTCTTATGTGGTTGAAAAGTAATTTTCTGGCGATAGAGTAATTGCCTGTTTTAAGCAGAGAAATAATTTATGGATAATAGAGAAGTTATTTATGGGTAACAGAGAAATGATTTATTGGTGGCAGAGAAATGATTTATGGGTAATTATGGCATAAAATAAGGGGAAAACATGCCATTTTTTGAAGAAAATAAATTTCATTTTTTTTAAATAAAATATTATTTTGGAATTGCAAATATTGCATTAACACCAAATCTACCAAAAAATGGCAAAACCTATTGTGGCTGAGTACAAATGTACACAGCAAGAACTCTACAGCATAAGTGACACTGTTTACAACAACTTAGAAGACAATTTACCAACTTTTGCGGCCTACAAATCGAAGTATGATGCTGGCTTTGTTGCGGCATTGAAGGCTAACCGAAAGGCTGCAATGGACCTGCCGGATGTGGAGGCAAGGAACACTACATCTGAAACACTGAGGCTGGAGCTAAGCCCGTTGGGCAATAACTGTAGAAGCTATTTCCAGACTTTGAAGGGGTATATTAAGGATGCTTTTCCGGAAGACCAGCAGAAGACCAAATATGATGCAGCCGGGCAAAAGAAATATGCTGCGGCTGCAAATGAAAACTGGGAGGAACTGACGGGGATGAACACAAGCATGAATGATTTTATAACCACCAACATGGTTGTATTAACTACGAAAGGTTTTATGCCTGCTACATTTGTAACCAATGTAACTACGGCAATACAGGCTTTTGCAGATAAATACAGTGAATTTAAACTTGCACGGCAAACGCCCCCGCTAACTGCAAAAAAACTTACTGCCAATAACCTGCTTAATAAGGATGTAACCGACCTGTGTGCGGAGGGACAGTTGGTTTACAGGAATGATGCAGAAATGAAACAACTGTTTGTGTTTGCGACGGTTAAGGATTTGGTTTCACCGCCGGGGAGTGCAAGTTTAAAAACCGCGATTAAAAAGAGCGGTGCGAATACAGTGATACCGAATGCAAAGGTTACTATACAGACTGAGGGTGGTGTGGCGATGGTGGCGATAAGCGGGGAGGATGGTACTGCTGTACATGATAAAATTGACCCTGGTACTTACAACTGTACCGTGGAAGCTGAGGGTATGCCGACTGTGAGTTATATAAAGGAAGTAAATACGGGTACTGCGGCAAGGAAGGAAGTATTTGTTTAAAATTAAAAGTGGTTTATGCTTTTATAAAGGCCCTGCAAGTGCGGGGCTTTTTTGTGTTATATCAGCTATGGTATTTCATAGCATCGGCTATTGTGTCACTTGCCGATCTTATCGGCATCCCGATGTTACACTTGAACCGGGGCTTGTACTTTTTGTTTTTTATAGCAATATTGGCTGCGTAACAATATTTTACAATTAACCAAAACTGCTTCTAAAAATGGTTTACGTATAGCCATTTTTGGCTATTGTTTAAACAGAAAAAATAATTCAACTTGCAAACGCAACCAAAACTCAAACCCAATGAGGTTCTTTATAACGATTGTTTGTACCTTTCTATTAAGTGTTTTGTGTCATGCACAAGGCATTGATACGACTGCACTCTCACAACAAAAACAACTTACCCAATCAATTGAAAATATATCTTCTAAATCATTAGCTTCTATTAACGATCAATATACCAAACTCACTACTACCATTGAATCTCAAAGTGAAAAAGTATTAAAGCGCATACAGGATAAAGAAGCCAAACTGCAAAAGAAATTACAAGGTATTGACAGCACAAAAGCCAAAGAATTATTTTCAGACACCAAATCAAAATACCAGGAACTGCAGGCAAAATTAAAATCACCCGTAGATCAAACTATTGCACAACCCCTGAAAGAATATATCCCAGGTATCGATAGCCTGCAAACGTTATTCAAATTTCTGAATCAGCCCAATTCAAAAATACCGGGCATACCTGCAGATAAATTACAACAGGTTCAAGCGGTGAGCAGTCAGTTAAAAGTGCTGCAAACAAGGCTGCAACAGGCAAATGATATACAAAGCTTTATCAGGGAACGGGAAGCCGAGTTAAAAGCATCACTTGCCAATACAGGGCTTGCAAAAGAGTTGACCGGGTATAACAAAGAAGTATTTTATTACCAGCAGCGGTTAACAGAATACAAAACAATATTGCATGATAAAAAGAAGATGCAAGAAAAATTATTGGCTACCGTTAGAGACTTACCTGTATTTCAAAAGTTTATGCAGCAGCATAGTTATTTAGCCCAACTGTTCAGGATGCCTGAGAATTATGGCACGCCGCAGGCATTGGTTGGGTTACAAACAAGAGCCAGTACTCAACAACAATTGCAGCAGCGTTTAGGTAATATCAGCGCTTCCGGTGGGGGTATGAATCCTCAACAGTATATGCAACAGCAGATTGGAGCAGCACAACAACAAATGAGTGTCTTAAAAGATAAGCTCAACAAATTAGGCGGTGGAAGCAGTGATATGACCATGCCTGATTTTAAATCAAATAACCAGCATATAAAATCATTTTTACATAGGCTTGAATACGGCTTTAATGTACAAAGCGAAAAGAGCCGCTATCTGCTGCCTGTTACCAGTGATATAGCATTAACAGTGGGCTATAAGTTGAATGATAAAAGTATTATTGGAATTGGTGCCAGTTACAAACTGGGTTGGGGAAACGGGTTAAGCAATATCCATTTTACCAGTGAAGGCATAGGCCTGCGCAGCTATACCGATATTAAGCTCAAAGGAAGTATCTGGATCACCGGCGGTCTTGAATATAATTACCTGCAACGGTTTAATGATCTTTCTTACTTGAAGAATATTGATGTGTGGCAACGCAGTGCTTTAATTGGGTTAAGTAAAAAATATAAAGCAGGGAAGAAGAACGGCAATATGCAGGTGCTGTATGATTTTTTGGCTGCAAGGGAAGTGCCTGCAGGGCAATCTTTAAAATTTAGAATTGGGTATACATTTTAAAATAAACCACAATTAATGAAACAAAAGTTTATCAATTTGGTGATAGTAAGTAACCTTTTATTGGTGTTGCATAGCATCGCTCAAACCACTCCCGGTTTAAAAAAATTTACACCTCCTTCACCAAATGCTGCCGCGCTGGGAAAATATGGGGATATTCCGGTAGGTCTTTATACAGGCATCCCAAGCATAAATATTCCGATATACACCTTAAAAGGTAGGGAGCTTGAATTGCCAATTAATCTTTCTTACCATGCAGGGGGTATAAAAGTTGAAGAGATCGCTTCTTGGGTTGGGATAGGGTGGAGTTTAAATGCGGGCGGTGTAATAACCAGAAGTGTGAGGGGGTTTCCGGATGATGTTTCCACTGGCTATTTTAATACAAGGAATACCATTGTTCCTTTAGCCAAAAAATATATAGCGAACCTTAACCCTACAACAAGTTATTTAAGTGATGCAGGAAATGCCGACCCGGCAGATTTACAGATGTTAAACCAGGTAAAAGACCAGATAACTGATGCAGAGCCTGATATTTTTTATTTCAATTTTGGAAAATACTCAGGAAAATTTTTCATGAACGAAAGCGGGCAGTTTGTTGTTTCCCCACTTGAAGCGCTTAAAATAGAATATCAATACATTTCAGGTATAAATGCCAATCAAATTGCAAGGTGGACCCTGACTACTCCAGATGGCGTAAAATATGTGTTTGGCAATTCATTAGACGGGCAAAAAACAGCTATTGAAAAAAATGATAATGCAGCACAAACAGGGATAACCACTACTGGTTGGTATTTGGTAGAAATATACAGCCCCAATAATGATTTAATAACTTTTGATTATAATACCATTTCTTATAATTATAATAATAAATCTGCGGAGACGGTAAACCTCATTTTGGGCGAAAGCGGTTCTCAGCCACCAGCCCATTTGCCCTCTTTTGATAAGAATGTAGTTACTAACTTTATGACCGTTCCCAAGCTAAAGTCTATAACATCTGCCATTGGGAAAATCACTTTCGATGTTACGGCAAGAAGAACGGATTTGCCGGGTGATAGCAGTTTGAATGCCGTTAATATATTTAGCAATCTTGATTTAAATAATCCACTACGGAAGTTTGTTTTTTATTATGATTACGCAAACGGGGGCCGTCTAACTTTAGACAGCCTTGCAGAGCTTTCAGCTACCAATACAACATCAGGCAATAAATATAAATTTGAGTATAATGCAACACAACTTCCCAATCCGGATCCTTATG
>ENA-UOWE01006172-UOWE01006172.1-activated-sludge-metagenome-genome-assembly--contig:-NODE-6172-length-10670-cov-4.866039_pt1 | contig 10670 bp, 12 predicted proteins | sample MGYA00249841_ERZ761562 | MGnify/ENA primary metagenome ERZ761562 (study PRJEB28883, sample SAMN05720200) | activated sludge metagenome | isolation source: Anaerobic digester | place: Japan... | reverse complement strand
CCGCCGGCATTAAGAACACCAGTATTCACAACACATTGGTTGACATGCTGGGCAAGCCCATTGCCGAGTGCAACGCTCTTTGCATCGCCACCGCGTTGTACGCCATACCCAACGGTGCCGTCCTGGCGTGGGAGTTCATCAGCGGCCACGAACCCAGGTGCCCCATGTGCGAATTGGGTTGGAAGTCCCTGGGAGTGCTGGAACTCACGGCGCTCCCCAGCATCAAAGAAGAATATTGGCGGCCCATGGTCCAGGAGACCGACGTTTTGCTAGTGAGTGGTGGCGACCCCGTATATCTGAGCTACTGGATGCGGCAGTCCGGGTTGGCAGACCTCTTGCCGTCGCTGCGCGCGGTCTACGTGGGAATGAGCGCCGGGAGCATGGTGATGGCTCCTAACATAGGCCGGGAGTTCGTCAGCTGGACTCAGTCCCCTGAGGGCGACAAGGGACTGGGAATGGTCGATCTGGCGATCTTTCCGCACCTGGATCATGAGGAGTTGCCGCACAACACGATGGCCAATGCCGAACGATGGGCGGCCGGCATACGGACACCGGGGTACGCGATTGACGACGAGACCGCCCTCAAAGTGATCGACGGAGCCATTGAAGTTGTCTCCGAAGGCCACTGGAAACGGTTTGCGCCCTAATAGGGATATGTCCGAGTACATCGAGATCGATGCCGAAGTGGGCGACGACGGGCTGATTGTCTTCGAGACCAATCTGCCACTGACAGCCGCGGGCCAGGAAGAGCGTTATGATTCGCCGGCGGCGCTGGACGAAGGCTCGCCCGTGGCCCAGGCGCTGTCGGTCGTGCCCGGCATCGCTGGCCTGACGATCAGCGGCGGCCGGATGATCCTGGCCGCCGCTGTTGATGCCGATTGGCACGCCATCATCGCCGACGTAACCGCCGCGCTGAAGGAGTTCTTTCTCTAGCCGGCCTTGTCTTTGGTCTTGATGGCCAGTTGCAGCTCGTCCAGCTGTCGCGGCAGGACTGCCGAGGGCGCGTCGGCCATCAGGTCAGTCGCCTGGGCTGTCTTGGGGAAGGCCATCACTTCGCGAATGTTCGGCTCTCCGGCCATCAGGGCCACCAGCCGGTCGATGCCGGGGGCGATGCCGCCATGGGGCGGCGCGCCGAACTCGAACGCCTCCAGCAAGTGGCCGAACTGTTCCCGCGCCTGTGTCATCGAGAAGCCGATCAGCGACATGATCTTGGCTTGCAGCTCCTGGTCGTGAATTCGGATGCTGCCGCCGGCGACCTCGTAGCCGTTGCAGACCAGGTCATATTGCTGGCTGAGCACGGCCGCCGGGTCGCTATCGAGCAGGGGAATGTGCTCCGGCTTGGGCGCGGTGAACATGTGGTGGCTGGGGGCGAAGTGGCCCTCTTCCATCTCTTCCTCAAACAAAGGGAAGTCGATGACCCAGGCGAAGGCCAGTTGCTTCTGGTCGGTGTAGCCTAGCCGGCGGGCCAACTCCGTGCGCAGCGTGCTGAGCACATTGTGAACGATGGCTTTGCTGTCGCTGGCAATGAGGATCAGGTCGCCCGGTTTGGCCTCCAGGCGCTCGGTAAGGGTGATGAGTTGATCGACGGTGAAGAATTTGGCAATGGGGCCGCGAATCTCGCCGCTGTCGGGCTGGATCGCCAGCCAGGCCAGCGCCTTGGCCCCCTGGGCGCGGGCCATGCTTTCCAGGTCGTCGAGCTGCTTGCGGCTATAGGTGGCGCAGCCGGGCGCGCAGATGGCCTTGACGCGCTTGCCCGCGGCGACGTTCTCGGCGAAGACGCGGAAGGCGCTGCGGCCGGCAATGTCGCCGATGTCCACAAGCTCCAGACCATAGCGCAGGTCGGGCCGGTCGGTGCCGAAGCGCTCGGTGGCCTCGGCGTAGCTGAGGCGGGGAAACTGGGTGTGGGCCAGGGGCACGAGGCTGACCGCCTGCACCATGCCGACCATGAGCGCCTCGATCAGGTCGAGAATGTCGTCGCGCTCGACGAAGCTCATTTCCATGTCTAGCTGGGTGAATTCCGGCTGGCGGTCGGCGCGCAGGTCTTCGTCGCGGAAGCAGCGGGCGATCTGGAAGTAGCGCTCGTAGCCGGCGACCATCAGCAACTGTTTGAGTTGCTGCGGGCTTTGGGGCAGGGCGTAGAACTTGCCGGGGTGGACGCGACTGGGCACAAGATAGTCGCGCGCGCCCTCCGGCGTGCTCTTAAAGAGGATGGGCGTCTCCACTTCGATGAAGCCGCGGCTGCCCAGGAAATCGCGGATGAACTTGACCGCGTTGTGGCGCAGGATGAGGTTGCGCTGCATTCGCTCGCGGCGCAGGTCGAGGTAGCGGTAGCGCAGGCGAGTGGTTTCGTCGACGGGGTCGTCGCGGTCGATGGCAAACGGCGTGGTCTTGGCCGGGTTCAGGACGACGACGCGGTCGGCCAGCACTTCGACGTCGCCGGTCGGCATCTGGCTGTTCTCCTGGCCGGCGGGGCGAGCGCTGACCTGGCCGCTGACCTGCACGACGTACTCGCTGCGCACGCCCTCGGCCGCGGTGAAGGCCGCGCGCGAGCGGCCGGCGTCGATGACCACCTGCGTCTTGCCCGCGCGGTCGCGCAGGTCGATGAAGATCACGCCGCCCATGTCGCGCCGGCGATTGACCCAGCCCGCCAGGGTGACGGTCTGGCCGATGTGTTCGCGGCGAAGCTCGCCGCAGCTGTGCGTCTTCAGCATTGCTATCCTTCCTCAAAAATGAGCGCCAAGGCTGTGATGATGTCGCCCCTCGATCCACGATCCGGCGCGAGGCAAGGGCCGATTCTAGCATAGCCCGCGCGCGGACACAACGCCGGCCGCGACGCGGCATTTAGTAGAATTGGTTCATAAAAATTGACTTTCCGCGCCATCATTGCTAGAATCCGCCCGTATCATCAACGGCATGACAAGGCCGATTGTGGCGAGGACTTGAAGAGACATGGATGTACAACACGTAGAGACTGTCCAGACAGAAACCGTTTATCTGACCGAATCGGCCGCGGCGACGGTTCGCAACCTGCTGGTCCAGAAAAACGTGCCCGACTATGGCCTGCGCGTCTTTGTGGCCGGCGGCGGCTGCTCCGGCATGCAGTATGGCATGGCCCTGGAGGCCGAGGCCCGCGACTATGATCACGTTATTGAGCACGACGGCGTGAAGATTTTCATCGACCCGACCAGCATGATGTATCTCGACCAGGCGACCATTGACTACGTCGATAGCATCATGGGCGGCGGCTTCAAAATCGAGAACCCCAACGCGGTGACTTCCTGCGGCTGTGGCTCGTCGTTCAAGGCCAAGAATGGCGGCGGCTACGAGGGCGCGTCCGGCGGTGGTTGCGGCTGCGGCAACTGAGAGCCAGGCAGATTTGTGATTTGTTGAGGGTGTCGCCACTGTGGCCGACACCCTTTTTGTTTTCCATCGGTTGTGAAGGGAGGCCGGTCATGAGCACACGCTACTTTACTGTCGAAGAAGCCAACGCACTTTTGCCGGAGTTAGAGCCGTTGGTCGGCCGCGTCTTGGCCCTGCGGGCGCGGGCCAGCCATGACAGCCGGGCCATGGGGTCGCTGCTGGGCGACCTGAGCAGCGACCTCGGCGGGCCGCTGGCGACGCGCCTGGCGGGCGAGTTCGCCGAGATCGAAGACCTCATTGCCCGCATTCAGGCCTACGGCTGCGTGCTTAAGAGCCTGGAGGCGGGCTTGCTCGACTTCCTGGCCGAGCGCGACGGTCGGGACGTGCTCCTCTGCTGGCGCTATGGCGAACCGGCTATTCAGTACTACCACGAAGTGCACAGTGGCTTTCAGGGGCGACGGCCCATCTAGCGCGCCGCGCCCACCCCTGACGTTACGACCACAGGCGATCGACCGATCGCCTGTGGTCGTTTTTGGTGGGCAAAATGCCACGAAACTATTGACAAAACATGGACAAATGCTATACTACTCATCGTGTTGTCCAGCAAAGGTGGACAGCCAGGTAAGACAAAAAGAACGAACACGGGCCAGAAGGCTGGCGCTGTGCGAAACATGAAGGAGTCAACAATGTACAACGCGAACGATACGCTCGGCCCGAACAATGGCAATGGACATCGGCGCGACTTTGAGACAGCGCTTCTGGTGCACCCCAATGGCCACGGCCACACCAACCCGTTGGCGCTGGCCCAGCCATTTGTGCCTGTGGCGGTCGAGCGCAAGCTGGCCATTGAGAACGCCGTGCGCGACATTCTGGTGAACGTCGGCGAAGACCCACAGCGCGAGGGCCTGCAGCGGACACCCCATCGCGTTGCCAAAATGTGGGGCGAAGTTCTGGAGGGGTACGAAATTGACCCCGTGGCCCTGGTCAACGACGCGCTGTTTGATGTGGAATACGACGAAATGGTCGTGGTCAAGGAGATCGAATTCTTCAGCATGTGCGAGCATCACATGCTGCCCTTCTTCGGCCGTGCCCACGTGGCCTACATCCCCGGTGCAAAGGTGATCGGCCTGTCGAAAATCCCGCGCCTTGTCGATATGTTCGCCCGCCGCCTGCAAGTTCAGGAGCGCATGACCCAGCAGATCGCCGACATGCTCGACGATGTGCTGGCTCCGCGCGGCATCGCCGTTGTGGTTGAAGGCTCGCACATGTGCGGCATGATGCGGGGTGTCGAGAAGGAGCATACCCGCATGGTGACCACGGCCATGCGCGGCGCGTTCAAGACCGACCGCGATCTGCGTAATGAGTTCATGGAGCACCTGCGCCGGCCGAGCGGCGGCCTGAGTTAACTCTTCTCTGTGGGTCTCAAGCCAACCGCCCGCGCATCGTTGCGGGCGGTTGGTTTACTGGCCAGTGTGGTGGTGACGCAGGAACTGCTCGGCCTCGTCGCGGCTAACCACTTCGCCGGCAGCCTGCGCTTCCTCCAGCTCGGCCAGCAGCCGGCCCAACTCCCGCCCTGGCCCGATGGCCAGCAACGCCATTACCTCTAGCCCGTTCAGCAGCCGCGCCGGCCGCACGGTCTCTGTGTAGCCCGTGAAGTAGGCATCCAGCAGCGCCCCAGCCACCGCCAACAGCGCCGCCCAACTCTCCGCCGGGCCTGCGCCGTCGTAGGTGGCCAGGTGGTCGGCCAGCGACAACAGGACGACATCGACCCCGGCTTCGTGCAGGGCGCGGTAGTAGCGGTAGGCCGACCGGCGCGACGGCGGCCGGCGCTCCGTGGCCAGATGCAGCGGGCGCATGTGTCCGGCGACGCTGTCGCGGGCGCGCCGCACGGCTTCGGCGCTGAAACGGAGCTTGTTCAGCCGATCAGCCGTCAGGCGCGCGCCAACCTCGTCGTGGCCCAGGAAGCGCAGGCGGCCGGTTTCGTCGCCCGTCTGCGTCGTCGCCTTGCCGCTGTCGTGGTAGAGGGCCGACCAGCGCAGAAGCTGGCCGGCGCTAACGCCGCCGTCAAGAGGCGCTGCCAGGTGGGCTGACAGGGCGAGACGATGGGGCTGCAACAGCGCGGCCACGGCCGCAGCCCAGGCCGCTTCGGACGGCGCGTCGCCCAGGCGCTCTTCGACAGCAACCAGATAGCGCAGGACGCTGCGCGTGTGGGGCAGCACGGCCTCGTGGTGGGGCGGGGACTGCTTGATGTCGGCCAACGCGGCGATCTCCGGCAGCGTGTGGGCCAATAAACCCCACTCGTCCAGCAGGGCGACGGCGCGATCGGGCGCGGACGTGGCCAGCAGCCGGGTCAGTTCGTCACGGATGCGCTCCGGCGAGATGCGCCCGGCCAGCATGGCTCCGGCGGCGCGAGCGGCGGCGACCGTCTCGGCCGTGGGCCGAAAGCCAAGCTGGACAACGAATCGGGCCGCTCGCAGGGCGCGCACCGGGTCGTCGCTGATGGAGTGGCCGTGGATGGCGTGCAGGCGGCGCGCAGCCAGATCGGCCCGGCCGCTGTGGTAGTCGATGACCTCGGCCGCGGTCCGCGCCGCCACCGGCAGGGCCAGGGCGTTGATGGTGAAGTCGCGCGCCCGCAGGTCGTCGGCCAGCGTCTCGCCCCGAAAGCGGGCGATATCGACCGTGGTGGCGCTATTGGGAACGAGCAGGCGGCCAACATCGCGCTCGTCATCCAGCCGGTAGGCGGGCAGGTCTAACCGCCGGGCCAGCTCGAAGGTCAGGGAAATGGCGTCGCGCGGCACGATCAGGTCTATATCATGGCTGACCCGCTCTAGCAGCGCGTCGCGCACGATCCCACCGACCAGGTAGACGGGTTGGGGTTGCTCGGCCAGCACTGGCCGGAGGCGGTCGAGCAATGGGTCGAAGACGAGCATTGGTCTGGCGTGGCACGATTCGCGTGGCACGATTCGCGTGGCGTGATTCGCGTGGCGCGATTTTCCCAAAGCGCCCTACGGCTGATTGAGCAGGTGGGCGAACATCTCCGGCTTTAGCACGGCGATGAAGGGCAGATTGCGATACAGTTCATCGAAGTCCAGCCCATAGCCGACGACGAACTCGTCGGGGATGTCGAAACCGATGTAATCGACCTCGACCGGCACTTCGCGCCGGGCGGGCTTGTTGAGCAAGGTGCAGATGCGTAGCGACGCCGGGCCGCGGGAAACGAGGTTGCGGCGCATATAACCGAGGGTGCGGCCACTGTCGATGATGTCCTCGACAATGAGAACATGGCGGTTGTCGATGGGCTTCTTGAGGTCGAGGATGATCTGCACCGCGCCGCTGCTGGTGATGCCGCGGCCATAGCTGGAGATGCCCATGAAATCGAGGCTGTGGGGGCGCGTCAGCGCCCGGCTCAGGTCGGCCAGAAACATGTAGGCCCCTTTGAGCACGCAAACCAGGTGCAGATCGTCGTTCTCGGCATAGTCGGCGTCGATCTGCGCCGCCAGCGCCTTGATGCGCGCGGCGAGCGTTGGCTCGTCAATGAGGATGCGGGCGATGTCGTCGTGAAGATTGCGCATAGCTATAGCTCCGGTGGGGCGACGGGCACCTCATGGTGCTCGCGACAGCGCGCCTCGTAGACCTCGGCCGCGCCGACCAGGACGACGGGATCGTCGAACGCCGCCGGCCGGCCCTCAATGAGACGCTGCGTCCGGCTGGCTTCTTCGCCACAGATAACGCAGATGGCGTGCAGCTTGTCGACGTGCTCGGCGCGGGCCATCAGCGCGGGCATGGGGCCAAAGGGTAGACCGCGAAAATCCATGTCTAGCCCGGCGCAGATGACGCGAATGCCGGCGTCGGCCAGCCGTTCACAAACAGTGATGATGCCGTTATCGAAGAACTGCACCTCGTCGATGGCCACGACCGTCGTTTGCGAGTCGAGGGACTCCAGGATGTCGGCGGCGCGCAGGACGGGCTGGGCCTCGAAGTGCAGTCCATCGTGGGAAGTCACTTTCTCAATGTGGTAGCGCTGGTCGATAGCCGGCTTGAAGGCCTGCACCTGCTGTCGGGCGATGACGGCGCGACGCAGGCGACGGATCATCTCCTCTGTCTTGCCGCTAAACATGCTGCCACAGATGAGTTCGATCCCTCCGTGCGAATGCTTGCTCATAAGCCTCCAGGAAAATAAAAAGGGCAGACACGTCTTTTGACGTACCTGCCCATTATCGCCCGAAACGGGACGTAGGCAAAGAGGGCGGCTGCCCGCTTAGCTGATCAGTTCCTCGTCGCGCAGCGCGCGCTTGATCTTGATCAGCGCCGTCTGGCCGATGCCCTGCAGAGCGAGCACGGCGTCGTCGCCTTGCTTCAGCAGCGCCAGCAGGTCGCCATAGGTGGTCATGCCGGCGTCACGCAGGGCGTTGGTAGCCCGCGTGCCCAGATTCATCATGTCGATGTCGAAGTTCTCTGGCATGCGCTGTTGCTTGGTGGTCTCGGTCGTCGTCTGGATGTCCTGGCGGCGCTGGAGGCGACGCATGAAGCGATCGACCTGGCCCTCGGTGTCCATCAGGCGCTGCGTGCCAGTGTAGAACGGGTGCGTGCCCGACCAGACCTCAACCACGATCTGCGGCCGGGTCGAACCGACGGTCATGACGACCTCGCCTTCGACGATCACCTTAGCGTCGGGGTACCACTTGGGATGGGTGTTGTCCTTCATGTTGCTTACTCCCCGACCCTCTCGGCCGCGACCACAGGATAGACGCTAATGACCTTGCGGCCAAAGCGATTCTCGAAGGTCACCTGGCCATCGATGAGGGCATAGATCGTGTAGTCGCTGCCAACGCCGACGTTGTTGCCCGGACGATACTTCGTGCCATGCTGGCGGACGATGATCACGCCGGGGCCGACGAATTCGCCGCCATAGCGCTTGATGCCCAATCGTTGGGCGTTGCTGTCGCGGCCGTTGCGGGAAGACCCGCTTCCTTTCTTGTGTGCCATGTTACAACTCTCCTGGCCTCTATCTGGCCGGACTAGCCCGCGACGATCTCGTCGATGCGCAGGCGGGTGTAATCTTGCCGATGACCCTGGCGCCGGCGATAGCGCAGTTTCGCCCGGTACTTCCAGACGAGGATCTTCTTGCCGCGGTATTGCTCCACGACAGTCGCTTTCACGGTGGCCCCGGCGACGGTCGGCTGTCCCACCTGCACGGCATCGCCATTGGCGATGAGGAGGACGTTAGTCAACTCCACCTGGTCACCGACTTCATAGGGCAGTTTTTCGACGGAAAAGGTATTGCCCTCTTCGGCGCGGTATTGCCGGCCACCACTTTCCACAATTGCGTACACCATAACCTCCAAAAAGAACCGGCATCCGTACACGATGCCGGCCCTGGTCAACTTGGTTGCTTGTTCACTGCGCGCTGCCGGCGTGGTTGGTGACCGGCGTCGCGAAGAAGAATTATAGGCGATGGCCGGCGCGTTGTCAAACGCCGGACAGCGCCGAGCGGATACGCTACAATCCGGCCTATGGAGTCGTATCAGCGCGCCCTCGATTATCTTTACGGATTCATCAACTTCGAGCACAAGTCCCTCGATCGCTACCAGGCGGCCAAGATCGACGTCGACCGGCCGCGGCGGCTGCTGGCCCTGCTGGGCGACCCGCACCGGCGCTTCCCGTCCCTCCACATCGCCGGCACCAAGGGCAAAGGCTCGGTGGCGGCCATGTCAGCCGCCTGCCTGCGCCTGGCCGGGCTGCGCGTCGGCCTCTACACCTCGCCCCACCTGCGCGAGTTCCGCGAGCGCATCCGCATCCTGACGCTCGACGACGCCGACGGTCGCATCTCCGAAGAGGCCTTCGTCGAGACAATGGCGCGCGTGCGCCCGGCCGTGGAGCAGACGCCGGGTATCACCTGGTTCGAGATCGTCACCGCGCTGGCGTTCGACACCTTCGCCGCCGCCGGCGTGGACATCGCCGTCGTCGAGGTGGGCCTGGGCGGGCGGCTGGACGCCACCAACGTGCTGCTGCCGGACGTAGCCGTGATCACCAGCCTGAGCCTCGACCACACCCAGCTACTGGGCAACACGCTGGCCGAGATCGCCTTCGAGAAGGGCGGCATCATCAAGACAGGCGTGCCGGTGGTCGTCGCGCCGCAACAGCCGGAGGCGCTGGCCACGCTGGAGGGCATTGCCGCCGAGCGCGGCGCGCCGCTGGTCGCCGTCGGCCGCGACTGGCGCTACGAGGTGACGCGGCCGGGCGAGCAACAGGTCGTCATCGCCGCCGGCGGCCCGGCGCAAACGTTCATCCCGCCGGGCACAGCGTTCCCCGTTGGCCTGCGCGGCCGCCACCAGGCCGACAATGCCGCCGTCGCCCTGGCCGCGCTGGAGCGGGCGCGGACGCGCTTCCCCGGCCTGACCGTGGCCGACATGCAGCGCGGATTGGCGACCGTGGCCTGGCCCGGCCGCTTACAGACCTTGCAGTCAGGGCCGGGCCGGCCGACCGTCCTGGTCGATAGCGCCCACAACGACGACTCGGCGGCCAAGCTGGTGGCCGCGCTGCGCGAGGAGTACGCCTACGACCGCCTGGTGCTGCTGTTCGGCGCGCCGGAGGACAAGAACGTGGCCGGGATGCTGGCGCGGCTGTTGCCGCTGGCCGACGAGGTCATTATGACCACGGCCAATCACCCCCGCTCGGCCACGCCGGAGCAACTGGCCGCTCTGGCCCATGACCTGGGACACACGGCAACCATCACCCACAGCGTTGCCGAGGGGCTGGAGACGGCCCTGGCCGCGGCCGGGCCGGGCGATCTGGTCTGTGCCACCGGATCGATCATCGTCGTGGGCGATTTGCTTAATCATTGGGACACTTTACAATCGGACGCACGTAGCTATGGATGATTTCGATTACTCTCAGTTCCCCGACTTGCCGGAGTTGTTCCCCGAACTGAGCGGCGACCTGTTTGACCAGCCCTTAACCAAGGTCAAGAACGGTGTCATTGAGTGCCCGTTCCTGCCCTTGCGCGACGTGGTCCTGTTTCCGCAGATGGTCATGCCGCTGTTCATCGGCCGCGAGCGCTCGCTGGCGGCCATCAAGGCGGCCAACCGCAACCACGAGAACCTCATCGTCGCCGCCCAGCGCGACAACGACGCTGTCGACCCGGAGGAGGACGACCTTTTCGGCATCGGCACCGAAGCGACCATCGGCCGCGTCCTGCGCATGCCCGACGACACTACCAGCGTCCTGGCTCAGGGCCGGCGCCGCGTCAAGATCGTCGCCTACACCCAATGGGAACCCTACATCCGCGTCCGCGCGCGTGTCATCGAAGA
>ENA-UOWE01006171-UOWE01006171.1-activated-sludge-metagenome-genome-assembly--contig:-NODE-6171-length-10671-cov-4.027411_pt1 | contig 10671 bp, 8 predicted proteins | sample MGYA00249841_ERZ761562 | MGnify/ENA primary metagenome ERZ761562 (study PRJEB28883, sample SAMN05720200) | activated sludge metagenome | isolation source: Anaerobic digester | place: Japan... | reverse complement strand
CTGCTTTCAAAAACTTTTCACGAAGTAACTCATCCGGACGATCTGGAAGCGGACGTAGAACATGTATCAAGCCTGCTGACAGGCAAAGCCAATACATACCAGATGGAAAAGCGTTACATACGCCGCTGCGGCAATATAGTTTACGGACTCTTAAGCGTGTCTCTGGTGCGCACTCCGGAAGGAGCGCCGCGATTTTTTATATCGCAAATCGTAGATATATCCCAGAGAAAACTCGCAGAAAACGAATTGAACATCAGCCGCGAAAGGCTTAAATCGTCTTTGCTCGAAAAAGAAGCGCTTTTAAGAGAGCTGTATCATCGCACAAAAAATAACATGCAGGTAATATGCGCCATGCTTATGCTTTATTCATCGCAGACTAATAATTTAGAAGCAATAAGCGCCTTCAGGGAAATAGATTTAAAAATACGCACCATGGCGCTTGTACATAAAAAATTATACGAATCGAACGATCTTTCAAATATCAATTTAAAAGAGTATGTACACGATCTATGCGCCTTATTTGAAAAGAGCTACGGCATTATTTCCAAACAGATAGAACTCGAATTGAACGTGGAAGAAATAAGCGTAACCATAGATATAGCCATTCCGTGCGGCCTGGTTATCAATGAATTGTTTTCGAATACTTTTAAATACGCTTTTCCTGAAGGCTCGCAGGGTAAAATCAAACTCGATATAAAGCTTACGCCTGAAAAATACATCGACATAAATTATAGCGATAACGGAATAGGGCTTCCGTCCGGCTTCGATTTTCGCCGGGATGGAAGGATGGGTATTCAATCCATAGTTTCCATCATTGAAAACCAGCTGCAGGGGAGTTTTTCAATTTCATCCGGCAAGGGATTTTCATGCGAGCTGAAATTTAAAAAATCATTGTATGAAATAAGAGTTTAACTATTAACCTTAAGTTATGATAAAAGAAATGCGAAAAACGATATTGCTCGTAGAAGACGAATCCACCACGGCTTTTCTCGAGACGGCCATTCTCGAAAATTACGGCTTCGACGTTATATGCGTGGATACCGGCGAAGCGGCTATCGAAAAAATTTCTTCGGCCGGGCAAACTGATATTATTCTTAATTAAAGGGATAAATTATGAAAATCATGATCAAAACCAAAATCTTTTTATTTGTCGCTTTCACTTCTTTCATTATGGGATTTATGGGATATTACGCAAACGTCCAAATGCATTTTCTCGATGATCAAGGTACAAGGCTTTATGAAAAAATGACCCTTCCGCTCGGCCAGATAGCCGGCATCGCGAACCTGAACGGCTCGATACAGGGCTATGTCTGGCATATGTTGTATAGATGCGGCAAGACTGGCGATATAGAGCTGCTGGCGCAAAAAATAAGCGGCGAATCCGCTATCGTCGAAAAAAACTGTTACGATTATAAAGCAACGTTGATCAACGCTGAAGATGAAATTAATTATAACAAGCTCATCGAGTTGAAAACAAATTATTTTACCGAACTATTCAAAATTGTATCGCTTGTAAAGTCGGCCAAAAAGCAAGAAGCTCAAGATTTATTCCATGGCGTATATGATACGGCTGCTTCCGCTTTCGATGCGCAAATAGACAAAATGATAGAAATCAACGTGAAAGCGGCAAAACGGGAATCCGATGAAAATACCATCGTTTGCAACGCCGCCCTTTCAACTATGTTCAATATAATCGCTGGAGCGATTATCATGTCGCTCATAATAGGGTTCTCGATCGCGGACGGCATCGGTAAAATATTGAACCGGCTCATTGCCGATTGCACCAGACTCACCAATAGCACTCTCGAAGGCAAGCTCAACGTGCGGGGGAATGTCGAAGAAACTAATTTTGAGTTCAAACCGATCGTGCAGGGAATTAATAATACTTTAGACGCCGTAATGGTCCCCCTGTACGTCACCGCGGAATACGTAGATAAAATCTCAAAAGGCGACATTCCTCAAAAGATCACTGATGAATATAAAGGCGATTTTAAAGAGATTAAAAATAACTTGAACCAATGCATCGACGCTATAACGCTTCTTATCGACGATGCCAACAAGCTTGCGAACGATGCCATCGACGGCAAATTTAATACAAGGGCGGACATACTTAAGCACAGGGGCGATTTCAAAAAAATAATTGACGGCGTCAATAAAACGCTGGACAGGTTTATGACAATAATGGTTCCAATCGATGAGCTGACCCAAAAAAAAGAACAATTGAAAGCGTCGCTCGCCGAAAAAGAAGCGCTTTTAAGAGAGCTGTATCATCGCACAAAAAATAACATGCAGGTAATATGCGCCATGCTTATGCTTTATTCATCGCAGACTAATAATTTAGAAGCAATAAGCGCCTTCAGGGAAATAGATTTAAAAATACGCACCATGGCGCTTGTACATAAAAAATTATACGAATCGAACGATCTTTCAAATATCAATTTAAAAGAGTATGTACACGATCTATGCGCCTTATTTGAAAAGAGCTACGGCATTATTTCCAAACAGATAGAACTCGAATTGAACGTGGAAGAAATAAGCGTAACCATAGATATAGCCATTCCGTGCGGCCTGGTTATCAATGAATTGTTTTCGAATACTTTTAAATACGCTTTTCCTGAAGGCTCGCAGGGTAAAATCAAACTCGATATAAAGCTTACGCCTGAAAAATACATCGACATAAATTATAGCGATAACGGAATAGGGCTTCCGTCCGGCTTCGATTTTCGCCGGGATGGAAGGATGGGTATTCAATCCATAGTTTCCATCATTGAAAACCAGCTGCAGGGGAGTTTTTCAATTTCATCCGGCAAGGGATTTTCATGCGAGCTGAAATTTAAAAAATCATTGTATGAAATAAGAGTTTAACTATTAACCTTAAGTTATGATAAAAGAAATGCGAAAAACGATATTGCTCGTAGAAGACGAATCCACCACGGCTTTTCTCGAGACGGCCATTCTCGAAAATTACGGCTTCGACGTTATATGCGTGGATACCGGCGAAGCGGCTATCGAAAAAATTTCTTCGGCTCTTCAAATAGATATGGTTCTTATGGACATTAATCTGGGGTCCGGAATAGACGGAACACGGGCCGCGGAAACCATACTTAATATCAGGGAACTGCCTTTGATATTTCTTTCGTCGCACACGGAACGCGAAGTGGTAGAAAAAACCGAAGGCATAACCTCTTACGGCTATATCGTTAAAAACACCGGCGAAACTGTTCTTATAGCGGGCGTAAAAATGGCGTTCAGGCTTTTCGAGGCGCGCAAGAAAGAAAAAGAAAAAGAAGAAGCGCTGCGCGCTGAAAAAGATTTCAACCAGACGCTTGTCCAGCGTTCGTCAGCTTTTTTCGTAGCCATAAAAGAAGACGGTTCCGTCATAATGATGAACGAGTCCATGCTTAAAGCCCTTGGCTACCGAGCCTCCGAAGTCATCGGCAAAAATTATATTTCCACTTTCGTACCCGAAGAAGACAGGGAAACGCTCCGCGACGTTTTTAAAAAAGTGACGGGCAATACGCATGTAATAATGAATGAAAACAGGATTCTTGCCAGAAACGGCCGCGTTCTTTTATGCGAGTGGCATGCGATACCGATATTGCGCGCAAATAAATTCGATTTTTTCCTGGGCGTAGGCACCGATATAACCGAACGCAGGCAGGCCGAATTAAAGCTCGAACAGCAGGCGGCGGACCTCGCTAAAGCTTATGAAATGCAGCAAATGATCTTCAATCAGACTTTTCAATTCATGGGCATTCTCGATACGGCCGGCCATCTGCTTAAAGTCAATCGCACCGCCCTCGATTTCGCCGGAGTCACCGAAGACAGGGTTCTTGGCCTTGCTTTCTGGGAAACGCAGTGGTGGAAGCACGATCCGGCGCAGATGCAGATGGTCCGCGAAGCCGTCAAAAAAGCGGCCGCGGGAGAAACGGTGCGCCTCGAAACTACACATCACGACATAAACGGGCAGCTTCGAAATATAGACTTCTCATTAAAACCCATTAAAAATGCCGCGGGAGAAGTAATCTATCTCATACCCGAGGGCCGCGACATCACCGAGCAGAAGCGCACGGAAACCGAGCTTCTCGAACACAGAACATTCCGCAGCAAAATGTTCGAAAGCTTCAAGCTTCCGATAGTACTGATGGATTCCACTACTTTTAAATATCTGGACTGCAATCCGGCGGCCGTATCCGCTTACGGCTTTTCTTCCGTCAAGGACGTAATAGGCAAAACGCCGCTTGAATTTTCCGCGCAGTTTCAGTACGACGGAACGCCTTCGGCCGAAAAAGCTCATTATTATATACAGCGCGCCATAACCGAAGGCGCCGCTACTTTCCAATGGCTTCATCAGCGTCCCGACGGCTCCCTATGGGACGCCGAAGTGCATCTAATGTATTTCAGGCTTAATAAAATCAGCTTTCTGCAATTCATTCTAATAGACGTAACACATAAAAAAAGGCAATAAATAAATTACTATCAAATCAAAAGGAGCTGTTAATGAAATTAAAGACTTTAATAGTCGAAGACGAGTCGCTGGCGGCGCTTTTGTTAAAATTGTGCCTCGAAAGCTACGGCTGCGAAGTCGGCGGCACGGTCAGTACCGGCGAGCTCGCGGTGGAGATGGCCAAAACGATGAAACCCGATATTTTATTCATGGACATACTCCTTGCGGGAAAAATGAACGGAATAGAAGCGGCGAAAATAATTAAAACGAACGATCCGCCTATTAACATAGTTTATATATCGGCCTATTCGGACCCTCAGATAATTGAAAAAGCTCAGGCGGTAGGCTCTTGCGCATATATACAGAAGCCTTTCGAACCCGAATTTTTAAAAGCTACCGTCGAAATGATAAGGCATAGGCTTTCCGGCATCGCGGAACCGCGAGGATTATAAGGCTATCTTTGAAAAATATTTTATCATATATGGCGCGGCACGCTTACAATGCAAAAGAGGTTTTTAATGATCGACACAACAAGTTTTTTAAGCAAACTGATCGAAACGGCCAATATGATGATCGTCGGAATAGACAACGCCGGAAACGCTATAATTTTTAACGCCGAAGCAGAAAAAATCTCAGGCTACAGCCGCGAAGAAGTAATCGGAAAAAACTGGCTTGAAAAGATATTGCCAAAAGAAATGTTCACGGATCTATGGAAAAACGTCAACGAGCTTATCATAAATTACGAAATTCCCGCCTCGTATGAAAATCCTCTCATCACCAAATCAGGCGAAACCAAAATTATTTTATGGCACAGCGTCACGCTTATAGACGACGGTTCAAAGACAGCACATATTTCTTTTGGAATTGACATCAGCGAAAAAAGAAGGGCCGAAGAAAATCTTAAATTAAAATCGGCTATGCTGGACATCATTGCCGACGGCGTGTTTCTGACCGATGAAAACGGGAACATAGAATACATTAACAGGGCCGCAACAAACGGCTACGGAATTTCTCAACAAGAAGCCGGAAAATTGAATATTAGAGAGCTTTTTGACGAGCAGGGCGTTAAAATTCTTAACGAAAACATTGAATTATTAAAAAACTCCGCCGATATTTCGTTTGAAATTACTTATCAAGGAAAGTCTCAGCCGCCTTTAATTTTAGAAACAAGAATATCAAAAATTTATTACGGCGGAAAAAAATATATGCTTTTTATAAGCAGGAATATAACAGAGCGAAAAAAGACTCAAATCAAGCTTCAGGATTTAAACGCCACTAAAGACAGGCTTTTTTCAATAATAGGCCACGATCTGAAAGGGCCGGTAGGCAGCGCTTCGAAATTTTTCGATATGATTGCCGATAATCAAAACGAACTGCCGGAAGGCCAGCTGTCAGAATTTTTCAAATACCATTCGAACTCTTTAAAAAACATTAAGCTCCTGCTCGATAATCTTCTGCAATGGGCAAGAAGCCAGAAAAACGAAACGGTCGTCAAAATTGAAAGAGTAAATATAAAAAATACCTTATGCGAATGTATGGACCTGTTAAAAGGATCCGCCGATTCAAAAAAGATTGAGTTATCATGCGTTATAGACGAAAATTTAAACGCGCGGGCCGATTCCGTGATGATAAAAACCGTTATACGCAATCTTATATCAAATGCCGTAAAATATTGCCGTGAAAACGGAAAAATAAAAGCCGCGGCCGGCTAAAAGAAAATGCCGTGCTGATTTCAATTACCGATAACGGAATAGGAATGGACGAAGAAACGCTTTGCAAGCTTTTCAAAATATCCGAAAAAGTAAGCAGGAAAGGGACCGGCGGCGAAACCGGAACCGGATTCGGCCTTATTCTCTGCGCCGAATTTATAGCGAAAAACGGCGGAAAAATATGGGCTGAAAGTCAAAACGGCTCTGGAAGCACATTTTATGTTGAACTTCCGGCATATTAAAAAAACGGCAATGCTTACTCAGTAAAACTATTTCAACTTGACTTAAAAGTCAAGTTTTGATATAATTAGGCAGTTCGCACCGCATCGAGTTTTTGCTTTAAGCGTATTTAAAAGGGGCTTTATGAGCGAATCTGATCCGTTATCTTTTACAAGTTCAAACGCCATAAAAGAAGGAAGCCATATCCTTCACATTTACGATAACGACGGCGATTACTACAGCGCGGTTATCGGCTTTATACTTCAAGGGCTTAAAAACAATAACAAAATAATATATATCCTTTCAGAACGTTCCAAAAACGATGTTTTTCGAAAAATCAATAAATTCGCCGGCGGCGATTCATCGTTTCCCCATTTTCAGCCGGACACGATAGATTTCATAGACTCAAAAATTATTTTCGACGAAACCAATTTATCAGATCACGAATATTACCACAATTTTTTGACCGGCAAAAACGAAACCGCTAAAAAAGAAGGTTATCATGGCATATCGGTTGTAAACGAAATGTCATGGATCATGGGTTTCCCGGATAAAATAAGTGATTTTGCCTGCGTGAGAGCGGCGGACAACGATTTTTATTCGCAAAATCTTATAAGCATTCTATGCTGCTTTAACAAAAAACTTATCGGCTCGGAACATATACTTAAATTCATGGACTTTCATCCTTTTTTAATCGCCGGTAACGAATTGCACCGTAATATTTATTATATTCCGCATACATTCAGCGGCGGCGATGCGCTGCTGGGCTTTAAATTAAATAAAATCGCCGAACATAAAAAAGACCGTGAAAGGCTCAAAAAAAACGAATCGAGATTGAAACTCGCGCTGGAAGCGGCCAATGAATCGGTATGGGATTGGGACATTAAAAACGATAAACTTTACTGGAACGCCAACTATTATAAAATGCTGGGATACGAGCCTTTTGAAATAGAATCGTCGTTTTCTAACTGGGAAAGCCTGGTTTATCCGGAAGACGCGCCGGCGGCCAAATATAAGATTACCGAGCATTTCAAAGATCCTTCAATATTATATGAAATGCAGATGCGCATGAAAAAAAAAGACGGCGGTTTAATCTGGATACTGGCGAAAGGGTGCGTAATCGAATACGATAACGACGGAAAACCATCGCGAATGATCGGCACGCACGTAGATATAACCAACCAGAAAGAGCTTGAAAAAAAATACAGCTTATTGTTCAGCAAAATGCTCGACGGCTTCGCGCTGCACGAAATAATTTGCGATAATAGCGGCAAGGCCGTAGATTACAAATTTCTCGAAGTAAACCCGGCGTTCGAAGAGCTAACCGGATTAAAGCGTGAAATCATATTAGGGAAGACCGTTCTCGAAGTGTTGCCCGACACCGAGCCTTACTGGATCGAAAATTACGGCAAAGTAGCCTTGACCGGAGAATCTTTAAGGTTCGAAAATTATGCGGTAGAATTAGACAAATATTTTGAAGTAGTCGCCTTTTGCCCTGAGCATGGCAAATTCGCGGTTATCTTTACCGATATAACCATCCGGAAAAACATAGAAAAAGAGCTCATCAAATCTAAACAAAAGGCGGAAGAGGCTAATAAAGCCAAAAGTCTTTTCTTAGCCAATATGAGCCATGAAATAAGAACTCCTATGAACGGCATTATAGGCTTTTCAAACCTTCTCGAATCGACGCATCTCGACGAACGGCAATCCGAATTTTTAGATTTTATAAAAGTTTCGGCGGATCATCTGCTTGAAATAATAAACGATATACTTGACTTTTCAAAAATAGAGGCTGGAAAATTAAAGCTGGCATATGTAAAATTCAATATCGGGCAATTAATAGAAAGCACCGCCAATCTTTTGTCCGTCCAATCCGAGCGAAAAAATATTAAAATTTCAATTTATATAGATGAAAAAATAAACTATGCGCTTATGGGAGACGCTTTAAGAGTTCGTCAGATAGTGGCAAATTTATTGAGCAACGCTATTAAATTCACCGACGAAGGTTTTATTAAAATCAGCGTAGAAGAACTGGAGAATACCGGCCTGAAATCTAACTCAAAATAACCGTGGAAGACAGCGGCATTGGAATACCAGAAAATAAAATCGACGCCATATTCGAAAGCTTCAATCAGCTGGACAACTCTTTTACAAAAAAATACTCCGGAACAGGCCTGGGACTTGCAATAGTAAAGAACCTTACCGATCTGATGGGCGGCGAAATTTCCGTGAAAAGCAAGTCAGGCCGTGGCTCATCATTCAATATCAATATAGCTTTCGATATAAGCGGCGCTTGTGAAACGCCGGCAGCCGGCGCAGATGAAAAACAGACGGTCCGCTTCGCGGCTGACGATGTTAAAATTTTACTCGTAGAAGACGACCACATCAGCCGCGAACTCGTCAAAATTCTGCTTAAAAAGAAAAAAATAAATAATATCGACGCCGCTTCAAACGGAAGCGAAGCTTTTGCGTTACTGGAAAAAAATAAATACGACCTGATATTAATGGACATACAGATACCGCATATAGACGGCCTGCAAATAATAAAAATGGTAAAGGCGCCCGGTTCGGGGCATAAAAACTATTCCACGCCGATAATAGCCATTACGGCTTATGCGCTTAAAGGAGACAGCGAAAAATTTATAGAGGCCGGCGCTTGTGAATATTTATCAAAACCTCTTTCAGAAAAAGATTTTTATTCCATCATAGATAAACATTTGTTATATGTCAATAAAATGAATTATTAACAATTATTAATAATTTGGTGAAATTTATGAAACTTCAAAATAAAATTATAATATATCTTTCTACCGTATTACTCATTATAGGCGCGGTCAGTTATTTTTATCTTTCGAGGATCAACGACGCGCAGATGGAAGCGTTCTGCCTGGCTTCAGCGCGAAGCGTTTTTAACAATCAGGTAATAACGAGGCAGTGGGTGACAAAACACGGCGGAATTTATGTAGAAAGAAAAGAAGGCATCGTTCCGAGTAAAATTTTAGAATCTATTCCGGGCCTTAAAGTCAATTTAAAAGACAGTGAAGGCAAAGAATACACTTTAAGGAACCCGGCTTTCATGACCCGCGAAATCGGTGAAATGACATGGAAAAATGAACACGGCGTAAAATTTAAAATAACCAGCCTCAAAAACGTTAACCCGCTTAACGCGCCGGACGGCTTTGAAGCGGCGGCCCTCAAAAAATTCAGCGAAGGCGTCAAAGAATTATGGACGTATTCCGAAAAATTTCACGAAGATAAAGATTACTTCAGATATATCGCGCCTTTTTACATAGAGGAATCTTGTTTAAAATGCCATGCCGCGCATGGATACAAGGTTGGCGATATCGGCGGCGGCATCAGCGTGAGCGTGCCGCTTTCAAGCATAAAAGCTTCTCATGAAAACCTGGCACGAAATATAACTTATTTCTGGGCGCTGCTGATAGCCGTGCCTATATTTTTAACCGTTTTTATAATTAAAAGAAACGTTTTAATCCCCCTACAGCAGGTTAAAATAAAAAGCGAAAAAATCAAGCAGGAAAATTACGATGAAAATATAATAATTAAAACAGGCGACGAGCTCGAAGAAGTTTCTTCTGCGCTTGAAAATATGAAAAATTCGCTGCGCGATCAAAACGCCGTGCTGGAGAAAAAAGTGAGCGAACGCACCGCGGCGCTCGAGAAAGCCAGCCAGGCTAAATCGGATTTTCTCGCCAATATGAGCCATGAGCTGAGAACGCCGATGAACGGAATCATAGGTTTTACCGACCTGCTGCTTCTCGACGATAAAATAGAAGGCGAACACCGCGAGCTTCTCGAGTTAGTCAAAAAATCGGGGCATAGTCTTTTAAGAATAATAAACAACATACTCGATATTTCAAAGATAGAGGCCGGAAAAATCGTCATTTCAAACGACGAATTTAACCTTTATAACCTTTATGCCAAGCTGATAAGCATTTTTAACATCAGAGCGTGCAGCAAGAATTTAAAATTATATTACAACTTGCAAAAAGGCGTTCCAGAAAAAGTTATCGGCGATGAAGCCAAACTCGAGCAGATTATGACCAATTTAATAGACAACGCCATAAAATTCACCGAAAAAGGGATTATTGAGATAGGGCTAAATTTAATAGAAAACGGACCGGAAACGGTAAAGCTCGAGTTCGTAGTCAGAGACACGGGCATAGGCATTCCGGATTCTAAAAAAGAAGCCATATTCAATAAATTCGAGCAGGGCGAATATTTTTTAACTAAAAAGTACGCCGGAACCGGCCTCGGCCTTTCCATATCCAAGCAGCT
>ENA-UOWE01006170-UOWE01006170.1-activated-sludge-metagenome-genome-assembly--contig:-NODE-6170-length-10671-cov-5.429729_pt1 | contig 10671 bp, 10 predicted proteins | sample MGYA00249841_ERZ761562 | MGnify/ENA primary metagenome ERZ761562 (study PRJEB28883, sample SAMN05720200) | activated sludge metagenome | isolation source: Anaerobic digester | place: Japan... | reverse complement strand
AGGTCCCTCCCCGTTCCGCATGGAACGTAATCTGGTGCGGATCAGGGATATGGCCGGAGAACGATCCCCTGTGCACTGCCCCCTCACCTCTCCTCAGACGAACAGCAGACACGGTCGCGGGTGATCCTCCCGCAGACCGAGGTGGTCGGATGTCCCATTGCGGCACAGATGGCATTGACCACCTCGCGCGGGATCTGCGCCTCGCACCGGGATGCCTGTTCGCATGCCACGGTGGGATCGACACCAAGGCGGGAGAAGGCAAGGGCGAGGACCCGGTGACGCCGGAGCAGGAACTCCGCGCACCGTCGTCCCTGATCTGAGAGGCGAATCCGCTGGTAGGGGGCATGATCGACCAGTCCCGCTTCCACCAGCATCCGGATCGTCTTGCTGGAGGTGGAGGGATCGACCGAGAAACGGGCGGCGATCTCCGCGTTTGAGACCGGTTCAATCCGTTCGTAGAGGAACTTGAGGTACGCGATCCTTCTGGGTGTCAGCATACCCTCCCTGTCCGCACGCATCCTCCGTTCCTTGGGGCCCGGCAACGGATAAGAGTTTTGGCCAGGTACCAAGAATCCGGGTGGTACCGGAAGCCGAAACGAGACCGTACGGTTCCGGTTCACCCGGTTCGGTGGCCGGAACGACAGAAAGAGGGGTGGTACGACTGTGGGATTCTCCTAAATACGAAATATTACGTATCGCGGTCGTGTGGTCGAACCAAATGTTTATGCATTGAAACCTGCATTAGGTAGTGATCGGACCCCGTACACCACCGGGTGGTGGAGGTCGGTCCCGGCGGAGGCAACGCTTGGCATGATCGCTGGAGGTACCCGTCGACTCCTTCTCTTCGCACTTATCGTCTTTCTCCTCGGTTTCCTCTTTCCGATCACGGTGGGCGGAGCGAACGTGACGGAGGCACAGTCTTCTGTCGGACTGCTGCCGGTGAGTCACCCCGACGACCGTGAACTGGCCCGCCAGATCGCATCCTACGACGCCGCTCCGGAGTATAACCCCGGTCCCCCGGGTTTCCGCGGGGTCGAGGCATCGTTCCGTTCGCACAGTCTCCTCGGGGAGATCGACTACGTGCCCTCGGAGAGGAACCAGCAGCCGACGGGCAACTGCTGGGTATGGGCTGGCAACGGTCTTCTCGAGATCGCGCACTCCGTCCAGGACCGGGTCCGCGAACGGCTCTCCGTCCAGTACGTCGACTCGTTCTATAACGGGGGCGAGGGGCAGTTCTGGGCCGGCAACGGAGGTACCCTTGCCGATCTGATCCGGTTCTATCGCGGGACCGGACGGGCGATTCCCTGGTCCAACAGAAACGCCTCGTTCCAGGACGGACGGGTCTGGTGCGTCGAGCACAACCGTGCATGGGTTCCCGCCTCTCAGATCGCGGTCGAGCCGTATTATGCGATCACCAGTATCGAGGAACGTCGGATCCCGACCCGGGGGGTTTCACGTGCGACCGCGATCTCCCGGATCCGGACGGTCCTGGATCAGAATCGGGGCGTCTACTTCACCTTCCGCCTTCCGAACGAGGCGGCATGGACCGATTTCAACCGGTTCTGGATGGATCGAGGGGAGGATGCGGTCTTCAATCTCGCCCCCTACGCCGGTACCGCCTGGGAACCCTGGACCGGAGGCGCTCATTCTGTCCTCTGCGTCGGATACGACGAGGCGACCAGGAGCTGGCTAATGCTGAACTCGTGGGGCACCGCACAGGGAAACCGGCCGCACGGCATCTTCCGGGTCAGCTGGGATCTTGATTACAGCGGGACCTACCCGTATTCGATCGAGGTGCCGGCGACCGAGTGGGAGACCGTCGAGGTGACCTTCGGGGCGTCCCCGCTCCCCACGCCATCATCCGGTCCGTTCGTCCGGCACCAGCTTCCTTGTCGCATCGAGGCGGAGGACTACGACCTGGGCGGGGCAAACGTCGCCTACATGGACACCACACCGGGCAACGCGGGGGGGCGGTACCGACGCGATGATGTTGATATCGAGATGCTCGGAGACGGTTCCGGGTACGCGGTCGCCTATACCCGGACCGGGGAGTGGCTCCAGTACACGGTCTCTTCCGGTTCCACGGGAACGTACGACATGCGGGTCCGGGTCTCCTCCCCCTACGAGGGGTCGCTGGTGGAGTTCTCGATCGACGGCCAGACCCTGCCGGCACTGGGGATCCCCGACACCGGATCTTTCCACTCGTACGCAATCCTCTCGGTCCCGGTCCAGATCTCCGCGGGGGAGCACCAGGTGAGGATGCGGTTCACCGGCGCCGGGCAGAACTGCGACTACTTCGAGTTCGTCACGCATCCGGACGGGGGCGCCTCGCCTCCAAGCGGCGCGATCCGGGCAGAGTCATCGCCCTCCGGAGCGTCCGTCCTGCTTGACGGTGTGATCGTCGGGATCACCCCGATGACGATCCGTGACGTGATCCCGGGGGTTCATCGGCTCCAGTTCACCAAGCGCGGGTGGGAGAGCACGAGCCTCTCCTGTCGCGTGGAAGCCAATCGGACGGTCCAGCTCAACCTCACGCTCGAGCGTCTCGTCCCGACGCCGTTTAAGAACGCAACCCTGCCCTGCTCGATCGAGGCTGAGCACTTCAACCTGGGTGGCGAGGGGATCGGGTTTCACGACGTGGACTGGTGGAACCTCGGTGGGCAGTTCCGAAACGAGGGGGTGGACATCGAATCGGCCCCCGGTGAGGGGAACTACAAGGTGGCCTGGATCCGGACGGGGGAATGGCTCGGGTACACGATCCGGGTCCCTGATCCCGGGCGGTACCGCCTGGCCCTGATCGGCTGCGCCCTCGACGACGGTGCGTCGGTCACGCTGGAGCTCGACGGGAATCCGGGCCCGGTTCTCCACCTCCCCTGGAGCCGGGATTACGACCGGTTCGGCAGGATCGAGACCGAGCTGGATCTCCCCGGAGGTGTGCATGTCCTCCGGCTCACGTTCGCCGGTCGCCAGAACCTGGACCGGATCGACCTGGCGCTCGCCGGGCAGCACCCAACCCCGATCACGACTCCGACCCCCCACCCGGTGGTGGCGACGCACCTGCCGGCGAGGATCCAGGCGGAGGATTACGACGCCGGTCCTGATGGGGTGACCCACCACGACACGACTCCGGGAAACGGCGGGGGTGTCTACCGGAACGACTCGGTGGATATCCTGACCCCCTCACCCGGTGCAAGTCCGGTGGTCTCCTCCACGGGGGACGGGGAGTGGCTCCGGTACACGGTCCTGGTCGACTCCCCGACCCTCTTCCGCTGCACCTTCCGGCTGGCAGGCACCGGTCTTCCCGCCTCTCTCTCCCTGGCGGTGGACGACGAACCCCGGGTCCAGGTGACCGCTCCGTTGAACGGGACGGCGACCGGGTTCTCCACCCATACCCGGACCGTCGGCCTCTCTCCGGGCATCCACCAGCTGAATCTCTCGTTTAACGGTAATCTCTCGATCGATTACCTGGATTTTCAGCTGCCGTATACCCGCTGAAGGGGGCGGAATCCCGGTTCATCGCCGGTCGACCAGCCGTTTCGGTCGTCCCTTGATCTGGTGAAGTTCAAGGCCCCCGGGACCGGTGAAGGAGAAGACGACCCTGAACTCTCCGCTTGCGTACGCGGATGCCAGGGCACGGTTGTTCGAGAGGAGGGTGTGGAGGATCCGTTCGCTGATCCCCTCCCGGTCACAGGCGGGGCTGTGCCGGCACTCCAGGCCGATCCGCAACACCGCCCCGCGGTCCCCCTCCGCATACAGGAAGGCCTCGTACTCCCCGTTCAGCTCGGCGAGGTTCTCGGGTGCGAATACGCCCCGTTCGATCTCGATCCGGTCGAGGTGGGCATGGCCGATCTGGACGATGTCGCTCTCGCGGCCCGGCGGGCGAATCCGGAGGTGGGTGCGTCCGCAGGCACACCGTTCGCGGGAGACGATCGTGGTGACGTCCTCGCTGTCATAGTTCAGAAGCACCATCCCGCTCCGCTCTCCGACCGGCAGGAGATGGGAGAGGACGATGCGGCCCTGACGACCATCGGGCACGAACTCCCGGAGATCCGGGTCGTAGAGGTCCAGGTGGACCAGGTCCTCGGGGACGTGCAGGCCATTCTGCTCCCTGCACTCCCCGCACATCGTCCCCTCGGTTGAACCGTAGGTGTTGTACACGGGGCAACCGTATCGCTCGACCAGGTGGGCGCGTGCCTCCTCGGCGAACGCCTCGCCCCCGACGATCAGCCGCAGAAGTCCGGACTCGCGGGGATCGATCCCTTCGGCTTCGAGCCGATCCGCGAGCCGGAGTAACTTGAAGACCGATCCGACGATCGCGGTCGGCCGGTAACTTGTGATCACCCGGATCGGGAAGGTGCACTTTCCCGTGGGGATGATCGTCATCCGCAACCGGCGGGCGGCAAGGGTCATCGTGTTCCCTCCGACGTTCATCCCGTACGAGGTGCAGACGACGAGACGATCGCCGTGTCCGAGTCCCTGGCTCGCGAATGCCCGTGCGTACTTCTCGGCATAGCGCCCCCAGTCCTCCCACATCAGGAAGAAAGCCTTCGGGACTCCCGTGGTGCCACTCGTCTCATGGATCGTGAAGATCTCTTCGAGTGGCGCCGAAAGGAATCCGAACTCCGCCGTCTCGGGCGGTTGACTGGCGCGGATCGTCCTGCCTGACAGGATCGGCAGTTCGAGGAGATCCTCGTGGGTCCTGATATCGGATGCCCTGACGCCGTGCGATGCAAACCAGTGGCGATAGAACCGTGAGTGCTCCTCAGCATAACGGACGGTATACCGGATTCGCTCCTCGGAGAGGGCGTCCAGGTCGCCCCGATCCATCGTCTCGATCTCAGGCCTCCATATCCCGTTCTGCGCCGCCATGGTGGTGGATGGGCGGAGGAGGGAGATAAAACCGATCCGACCGTGCTGCAGCCCCCGGATACCGTATCTTTTTTATGGATGTCCGATCCATGTCTTAGAGCGCAATACGCGATGCGTGCGCGGATAGTGTAGTGGTCATCACTAGGCGTTGCCAACGCCTAAACCCGGGTTCGAGTCCCGGTCCGCGCATCTTTATTTGTGGTCGGAGTCGCACCCGTCAGGCATGGATATGTGGCCGACACCACTGTGCGCGTGAAATTTACGCAGATACCAAAACCGCAACCGTATCCGGGCGGTGCGACGATGGCACCCCACGGACGACTCTTTGGCCTTCCCTTCCGGTGAACACGGGGAGCATGCGCTGAAGGATGCGCTCACCATCCCGCTCGACTCGTATTGGGCCTGTTTTCACCCTGTCGGTGGACTGTTTCTCCCAGGGCAGGCTGACAGGTCGATGGTGACGATTCCCGTCCCGAGCGGGAACCGTCGTGCCGGGAGTGGAGCGGGCCTGTTCCGGTTCGTTGGCTTCGGTCTGATCTTCCGCCGCCCGGGGGAATGCCTCAGGCTCCTATCCGGAGTCGTGCGGTACACGCGGGGCAGACCATCTTCCGCTTCCGGTCGAGTTCATCGAACGAATGGGGGGCGAACATGACGCACTCCCGATCCGGGCAGTGCGGGAGTCCGAGCAGGTGACCGATCTCGTGGGCCCCTTCCTTCGCGATCCGGTCCACCAGGTCGTCCTCGCACGGTCGCCGGCCGTAGAACTCGTTGGTAAGCCTTGCCGTCGACACGATCGCCGTCCCGAACCCCGGATGTGCAAGACCGTAGACGAACTCCTCGCGCTGGACAAAAATATCGTCAGGGATGACCAGGAGGAGCGGGTTGCATCCTCCCCGGCGCCTTCGGACCGCATCGAGCCGGGAGAGAAGGACCTCTGCGTTGTACTGGCGGCGGACCAGGTCGAAACCGGTCAGCATCAGGCGATCGGTCCCGAGGAGTGCGCCGTCGACCCCCAGGATCCCCTCGATCGCCCGCTGGACCGGCAGCTGGAGTCCGGGCGGTGAGCGGTGATCCCAATAGAGGGTAAAACGCATAGCATACGGTACGATGGGAGGGACCATTAAACGTATCGAGCGGGCGGTGGGCGCATACGTCGGGGCCCGGTATCGCGACGTGGTCGAGGTCGGGATCGGAAATAACTTCACCGCGGCGGAGGTGATCTCCGCCGCTGGTGCACGCGTCCGGGCGGTCGACATCCGGCCCGTTGAGGGCGGTCCGATCCCCGTGATCCGGGACGACATCTTCTCTCCCTCCCTCTCCCTGTACCGGGGCGCCGACCTGGTCCTGGCGATCCGTCCGGGGATCGAGATGGTCCCGTTCCTCATCGCACTGGCCCGGAGGTGCGACTGTGACCTCCTCGTCTACCATCTCGGTGACGAGGTCTACCTCCACGGGGGGGAGCGGATCCCCGTCGCGGGGGCGGTCCTTCACCGGTATCACCGTGCCGGGGAGTTAAAAAAGGGTTGACTGTGACCGGTCTGGTGCTCGGGGTGGTTCCGCACTTTCCTCCCGCTCCTTCTTCGGGCGCTTCTTCGGCTGCTCCGCCTTCTCCAGTTCCTTCCGTTCCCGGGTGATCTCTCCGATCACCTCCTCGACCCGACGCCGGTCGGGGAGGAGGTACCCCAGCTCGTCGGCATCGAGACAGAGCGCCCGTGCAACCGGTCCGGGATTGAGCGAGATCAGGTCGGCGGCCGCCTGCAGGTAGTATTCGCGGAGCTCGCTCCGCGAGACGCCCATCCAGGCCCCCATCTTCCGGAAGAGGGAGAGCCGTGCCGCTCTCCTGCGGCGTGCCTGGGAGATGCGCCCCCATCGGGCGGGGGGCACGATCCGGCCCCTCACGCCCATACCTCCGGCAGCGTCTGCGGTCCCGAGCACTGCGAGGGCGGTGGCATACCGCCAGAGCGCGTAGTGTTGCCTCCGGTAGGTGCGCGCGAGTGCGAGGTCCGCAGCGGCGAGTGCGGGGTACGCCGCGCAGCGGTTCTCGACCGGGAGCTGGTCCAGGCCCGCCTCGAGCCACTGGAGGATCGTTTCGGGCTTATCCTCAACCTCCCAGGCGAGGCGCATCAACTCCTCGTCGGAGCGCCCCCCGAGAACCGCGCCGACCAGCTCGAAGATGGTTGCGCGTTCGTCTTTCTGCGATGTCCGGACCGAGATACCGTTCACCTCGCTCCGGCCGATCGCGGCAGCCTCCAGCATGTTCACCGCCGACCGCATGTCCCCGTTTGCACGATCGGCCACCAGGCGGAGCGCCTCGTCGCTGCACCTGATCCTCTCCGCGGCGCAGATCTCGCGCAGTCTCGGCACGATCGAACGGGCCATGAGGGCCCGGAACTGCACGGGCTCGGTCCGGGACTTCAATTCACCTGGCACTTCGTGGAGGTCGTTCGCGATGAGGAGGATCGGCTGGCGGGCGGTCCTGATCAGCTCGAGGATCGCCCTGGCTCCACCACGGTCCGCGTTTCCCTGGAGATTGTCCGCTTCATCCAGGATGATCAGCCGGCGCTCGTCTCCGAAGAGGCTGCCCGAGAGCGCCGACTGGCGGGCCACACGGTCGATCTCCGCCTTGGTCCGCTGGTCCGAGGCGTTCAGTTCGGTCACCTCCCAGCCCATGTCCCGGGCCAGGGCATGGGCGGCGGATGTCTTCCCCGTTCCCGGTTTCCCGTAGAGCAGGAGCGGGCGGACTCCGGGGCGCCAGTTCCGCGCCCAGTCGAGCAGCTGCCGGATTGCAGGGCCGTTCCCGACGAGGTCGCCGATCCGCCCGGGTCGATACCGTTCCGCCCAGTCCATACCTAGAGATCGGGTCGGAAATCAAATAAAATATCAGCTATGAGGCACGAAAGCTTCAGAAGAAACAGGGAAGTTGGTCAAGCCGTGGAGAGATCGCAGCCGACAGCGTTCATCGCAGAACGGATTCGGGACTACGAGGGGGTCAGGCGGAAGCATGCGATCGGCGAGCTGGTCCGGGCCTTCTCGATGGATGCGCCGGACGTCCTGGCCGACTTCGGCGAGGATGCCGCCGTCATTCGGAGCGGGGACCAGGCGCTCCTGCTGGCGGCGGATGGTATCTGGTCGAGACTGATGGAGGCAGACCCCTACTGGGCCGGGTACTGCGCCGTGCTCGTGAACATCCACGACATCGCGGCGATGGGAGGACGCCCACTCGCGATGGTCGACGTCCTCTCCATCGCTGACCGGGGGATCTGTGACCGGGTGCTCGCCGGAATGCGGGATGCCTCGCGCCAGTTCGGGGTGCCGATCGTCGGGGGTCATCTCCACCCCGATACTCCCTATTCGGTGATCGATGTGGCGATCCTCGGGGTTGCCCGCGTGGACTCTGTGATCTACAGCCACACCGCACGCGAGGGTGACCGGGTGGTCGTCGGCATCGACCTCGACGGCCGGATCCACCCCTCTTGCATCCTGAACTGGGACTCCGTCACGATGAAGTCCGATCAGGTGGTTCGGGCTCAGATAGACTGCCTTCGCGGTTTGGGCGAGGACCACCTGGTCTCGGCCGGAAAGGATATCTCTAACCCCGGGATCATCGGTTCGCTCGGCATGCTCCTCGAGGTGAGCAGGACGGGGGCGGTGATCGACCTGGACCTGGTCCCCCGTCCCGATCTCCAGGCCCTGGGGATCAACCTCGACCTCTGGTTGCGGATGTATCCCGGCATGGGATTCGTCCTGACGGTACCGCCGGAATCGGTCGCAGAGGTCTGCTCGCGTTTTGAAGCGGTCGGAATGACCGCGGCGGAGATCGGCACGGTAGACACCACGCGGCGACTCTCGATCCGATCCTCCGAAGGGGAGGTGGTGGTCTTCGACCTCGCAGACGACGGGATCATGCGGTTGGTCACATGCCGGGACAAAAAGGCCTGATCCTCGGGATCGGCGTCTCCTCCGCCGATCATATCCCCGGGATGCGGCGTGCGGCTGCAACGCTCGGTCCTGGGACAACGGTCCGGATCTACGGTCCGGAGACGCTGCAGGATGACGGTGTACCGGATCTTATCCTTGTACCCGATCCGGCGGCAGCGCTCATCGGAGACCTCGTCCACCGAACTATCGATGGTGCCGTCCGCGGGACGCTGGCGGCCAGTCACACCCTGCGCCTCCTCCGCGATGCCGTCGGTGCCGATCATCTCGAACGGGTGGCGCTCCTCGAGACAGCCGGCGGACGGCTCTTCTTCCTTGCCCCTGTCGGGGTGGACGAAGGATGGACGGTAAAGGAGAAGGTGGCGTTGATACGGCGCGGGCGCGAACTGGTGCGGTTCTTCGGCCTGCCGGATCGGGTGGGCGTCCTCTCCGGGGGCCGGCTCGGCGATCTGGGCCGGCACCCGGCTGTCGACCGTTCGATGGCCGACGCGGAACTCGCTGCACGACTCGGCGAGGGCGTCCATTGCGAGATCCTGATCGAGGACGCAGTCGGGGAATGCGGACTGGTGATCGCGCCCGACGGTATCGCCGGGAACCTGATCTTCCGCACCCTCGCCTATCTCGGGGGCGGAAAAGGGCATGGAGCGCCCGTAACGAATATCGAACCCGTTTTCGTCGATACTTCGCGCGCTTCGGACGATTATTCGTACGCGCTCAGGCTGGCGATTGCACTGGTCCGGGAGAGAAAAGAGCGATATCCAGGTTCAAATTAAAAATTCAACCGAATTCCTATGATTTTATTCGTACCGATCCTCTCTCATCCAGTATCCTCCGCGATCGGTTCAAAGAGTCAGAATCCCCCGCCGTTGTTGGATTCAGGCAATATTCTGCCGGATTAACTCGAAATATTTAAATCTCGACCAGCATATCTCTTTCTTGAGGTTGAACAGCATCATGGCTGATTTACCGATTGCTGCAGTTGTTCGTATTGCAAAGAAGAGTGGTGCCGAACGCGTCGGGAGTGATGCGGCGGCCGCGATCGTGGCGAAGGCGGAGGCCTATATCGGGAGCCTGACGAAGGAGGCGAACCGCCTCGCGCAGCACGCGGGCCGGAAGACCATCAAGGAAGAGGATGTTGAACTCGCGGCCAAGTCCGCATAAATCCCCTCCCCCTTCTACAGCACGCCCTTCGTACTCGGTACCGCCAGGGACTCTCCGTCCAGCGCAACCGCCGCCCGGAGCGCCACCCCGACGGCCTTGAAGATCGCCTCGACCCGGTGGTGATCATTTCGCCCGTAGGCACGGACGTGGAGCGTGATCCCCGCGTGCCCGCAGAGCGATTCGAAGAAGTGCAATAGGAGCGTCACGTCGATGCCTCCCACCGACGGACCGTTAAAGGGTGCATCGAAGACGAGGTACGCCCGTCCCCCGCAGTCGAGCGCAACCTCGGCAAGGGCCTCGTCCATCGGTACGGCAGCGTGCCCGAACCGCCGGATCCCCCGTCCCTCCCCGATCGCACGGCCGATCGCGGTTCCCAGGACGATTCCGATGTCCTCGACGGTGTGGTGCGCATCCACCTCGAGATCGCCTGTTGCCTCGACGTCCAGGTCGAAGTGACCATGACGGGCAAACGCGTTCAGCATATGATCCAGGAACGGGACGCCGGTGGCGATCGTGGTGCGCCCCGCCCCGTCCAGGTCGAGTTCGACCCGAACCGAGGTCTCGGAGGTGCTCCGGTTCTCAGCCACCCGTCTCATCGGGCCGCCTCCAGCGCCTCTGCGAGACCGATCCGTCCCGAGTAGAGGGCCGATCCGAGTACTGCGCCGGCGGCCCCGAGACCGTGCAGGGCACGGAGGTCCGCGGTGG
>ENA-UOWE01006168-UOWE01006168.1-activated-sludge-metagenome-genome-assembly--contig:-NODE-6168-length-10672-cov-5.924649_pt1 | contig 10672 bp, 10 predicted proteins | sample MGYA00249841_ERZ761562 | MGnify/ENA primary metagenome ERZ761562 (study PRJEB28883, sample SAMN05720200) | activated sludge metagenome | isolation source: Anaerobic digester | place: Japan... | reverse complement strand
AAAAGTAACAGCTAGCTTTCAAGAAGCATATAAGAACGCTGATATGATTGTTGTAACATTACCTTCTTTTTGTATAAAAAAATTTGCAGAACAAATCAATGGATATAATCCTAAAATAATTCTTTTTATACCTGGATTTGGTGGAAAAGAGTTTTATATGCAGGATATGAAAAAAAAAGGATGCATAATTGCTGGTTTTGATAGATCTTTATATATATGTCGTTTAGAAACTCCTGTAAAAGTAAAAGCTTCAAAGAAAAAGTCAATTCGACTAGCTTGTTTAGGAAGTGAAAATGTTGAAAAAATTTCTGAGGAAGTTGGAAAAATTATGGCTGTTACTTGTGAGCCATTAAAAAATTATCTAACTGTGACATTTACACCATCTAATCCAATTTTACATACCGCAAGATTGTATTCTATGTTCAGGGAAGCAGACTTCACAACAAAATTTCCAAGAATGATAAAGTTCTATGCAGAATGGACTAATGAATCATCAGATTTACTTCTTAATATGGATAATGAACTTCATAAAATATGTAATGCAATTACTGATTTTGATTTATCAGGAGTAATTCCTCTATCGATATATTATGAATCTGACACTGTAGAAAAGATGACTAAAAAAATAACTACGATTAAGTCTTGGCATGAAATGAACTCTCCTATGGTTGAGATAGATGGTTCGTTTTATATTGATTCAAAATCTAGATATTTTAATGAGGACTTTCCATATGGATTATTTATTTTATTGGAGTTTGCAAGAATATATGATGTAGACGTTCCTTGTATGACGAAAGTTTATCAGTGGTATAGAGCTATTTCAGGAGAAATGAATTGTGAAGTTGAACTGAATTTAAGTAGAGAAAAAATTCAAGAGATGTACAGTTAAAGAGAGGTTTGATAAATGATAAGGCAAATATTAAAAAAATTGGTGCGAACAAATAAATTCTTTGGAGAATTATATGATATTTATTTAAATATCAAATTAAAGAAAATTATTAGAACTAAAAATAAAAAATTTTCAAAATCTGGAATAGAAACTTTTCAAGACTTATGTAAGTTGCTTAATGAAAGAAACCTAAAATTTTGGCTTTGTTACGGAACCTTATTAGGATATGTTCGAGAAAATGGGATATTAAAACATGATTTTGATTTTGATATAGGATTATGGAATGATGATTACTCAAAAGAATTGGAATCAGCATTGGAAGCACATGGGTTTAAATTAATGCATCAGTTTAAATCAATAACGGATTATTCAGCTTTTGAACAAACTTATGAAAAGAACGGTGTAAGTATCGATTTCTTCTATCATTATGCTAATGAAGACAAAATATGGACAAATGTATTCTATCGAGAAAAATTCGAGGATAATTTAGAAAAAGGGTTATTTAGAATAAGAAAACTGGATTATCCTAAAGCAGAGCTGCAGAAAGTTACATTTTTGAATACGTCAGTATTTATACCTTCAAATGCCGAAGAATATTTAGCAGAGATTTATGGAGACAATTGGAGAATACCAGACCCAAATTATGATTGGCATAATGGACCAAAGAATAATTGTACTGTTTCAGATGCGTATGGAATTATGGAAAATACTATACAAATAACGAGGGGGGGGGGTATTAAGGAATAACTTTTCCATTATGCGACCTTCATTTATGGAGGCCGCATAATGAAGAAATATTCGAAGGAATTAACTATATATGAACAAAAACAATGTGCATTGAATATTCTTGTTTATGTTGCAGAATTTTGTGAGAAGAATAATATCAATTATATCCTGTCAGATGGTACTTTGATTGGAGCTGTTCGGCATAATGGTTTTATTCCATGGGATGATGATATCGATATTAGTATGTTGAGAAGTGATTATAACAAGTTTATTGAATTATGGAATAGAACAGAAGGTGGTAAATATACACTCCATTGTTGGGAAAATGGGAATCTTCCTTTTGCTTTTGCCAAGGTATGTGATGATAACACAATTTGTTATGAAGGGGAAATGAAACGGCCTACAACCGGGATTTGGATAGATATATTTCCATTAGACTTTGTTCCATCTAGTGAGAATGAAATTGTTTCTCATTTTTTAAAGATGAAGAGTCTTACAAGCTTGTTTGGACTTCATAATGTTATTATGCACAGTAACATTGCTTATAAGTTGATTCAAAAAATATTGAATGTTTTACGGTGTATAAAACATTCAACATTTCTTAATTTGTATTCATTAAAGAAAATTCAAAAGGAAGTGGAAAAAGAATTATTAAAATATGAAATAGGCGAAAAAATTACAAATTATATAGTAATTCAAAGATGTCCAGAACAAAGAAAATACGGATTTCCGGTATCATGTTGTACAGATTATGTTTATCATAAATTTGAAGGTTATGATTTCAGAATTCCAAGGGATTATGATACATTATTGCAATCTTTTTATGGGGACTATATGAAACTCCCGCCTAAAGAAAAGCAGGTTTGTGATCATAAAATAAAGGCTTTTTATATTAATTAGATTTTTATAAAGAGGATTAAGTGACAGATAATTACATATTCAACTTATATACATTAAATGGTGATCACCAGGTTCTCTTTGATCAGACAGCTGGAAATTTTCAGGTTTATTTGGATTTATTATCTATTGTTGTTGATGTTGATTATGAAAATCAGAAAATTAACTTTAAGACACCATTAAAGATGGGTGAAGATATACGATTAAAAGCAATTGAGTTCTCGAGTAAATATAAAAATATTAATAAAAGTGTAAATAAAATCGATAAATATTTTAGAGATATTCCAGACGGTGAGTATTTTTTAGTTTTTCCATACTGTATTGAAGATAAATTAGTAATAGCTAAAAATTTTTATTATTTAGAATGTATAAATTCAGGAAAATCCGAGGAAGAATTTAGAAAAGGATGTGTTGAACTTGAAGAAAAATACAAATTTGGATTTGGTTCGGTATTATCTTTTTACGATATCAATACTTTTTCTACAAAGGTACAACATAAATTTGGAGAGCAAGATAGAAATCTCAGAGTTTGCAGATATTGTGGACGAAGCGTAAAAAACGGTGCGAGTTTTAAGGAAAAGGCTCATGCAATTAGTGAATCCATAGGAAATAAGATTTTTGTTACAAATAATGAATGTGATGAATGCAACGAAAGATTCGCTACTACTATTGAAAAAGATTTTTTTGAGTTCATAAAACCGTATAGAACAGTATACGGTGCAAAAGGAAAAAATGGTGTTCCTATATTAGATTATAAAAACGGTGTAAGTATTGAATATGATAATGAGAAGAATATAACGATAATAAAAGCTCATGAAAAACCGAATATCGAAAATGGAAATTTAAGTTTAAAACTTCAATGTGAGCCTCTTAATATGATGAACATTTATAGATGTTTGGTAAAGTATATTTTGGCGATATTAGAAGATGCTGAATTGATTTACTTCAGTAAAACAATCAAGTGGATAAATGAAATTAAAGATGATGGTTCTGTCTTAAAACTTCCTCCTGTGATGTGCTTATTGGATAATACGATTTTTTATGACCAACCAGAAATTACATTTTATGTAAGAAAAACAGATAATAATGATTTGCCGTATATGGTTGCAGAACTTAAAACTTGTTGTTTTATATTCTCATATATTATTCCGTTTTGCAGTAAGGATGCTACAGATTTTGGAAAGGAAGAAAATTTTGATAACTTCTGGAAAGAGATGAAACATTATCATTTACAGAATAGAGAATGGAAAAAATACTATTTTAATAAAGATAAAAAGTGTGATTTTTCATATAACTTTAATATTTCATCGAGGGAGGTAGAAAATGAATAGTCCTTTAGTATCAGTTATTATTCCTTGTTATAATGCCTCAAAATATGTTGAGCAGGCTGTTCGTTCCGTTATGGAACAAACTTATCAGAATCTTGAGATTTTAGTAGCAAATGATTGTTCAACAGACAACACTTTAGAAATTCTTGAAAAATTGGCTTTAGAAGATTCTAGAATTACAGTTGTGAAGAATGATTCTAATTTAAAAATTGTCAAGACTCTAAATAAGTTGATAGGATTAGCTACTGGTAAATATATTGCACGTATGGATGCAGATGATATTTCACTACCAGAACGAATAGAGAAACAGGTTGAATTTCTTGAATGCAATTCCGAATATGCTATGTGTGGAACAAATGCATTCCATATTAATGAAGAAGGTATAGAGGTCGGAAGTAGTAGGTTACCTCTATCATATGAGGATAATAAGTTTTTCTTGGCATATTATTCAACTTTTTATCATCCAACAATTATGCTTAAGGCAGATATATATAAGCAGAATTTGTATTTAGAAAATTTTTTGTATGCTGAAGATTATGAGTTATGGTGTAGATTAATTTTTGATAAAAAAATTAAAGCTGCTAATTTGGAACAAAGACTTTTTAAATACAGAGTTTTTCAATCGCAAACAAGCAATGTTCATCATCAGGAACAGGTAGCTGCAAGTTCGAAAATTCTTGATACTTATGATATTGTTGAAAAGAGTGAAAGAGAATATCACAAAAATATATATTTTCAACATAAAAGAGAGATTGTTGGAAAAGAAGAACTTGATTATATCAAGAAACAGTATCGGATACTTTGTAAGAAAAACTATTATTATTCATACGAATGTTTGCATAAAATACTTTATCACATTTTTAAATGTTACCCGAAAAAATGTTTTATTCCTTTCCTATTTAAATCAAAAGGAATGAAAACTTTTTTAAAGATTATGAGGGGAAAATAGTATGAAAAAGTATATTTTTATTTTGACATATTGGCTTGGTGGTGGAACCGAAAAAGTTTTTGAAAATATCGCAAAAGCATTACATGGTCCAGAAACACAGGTTATTTTGTATGTAATAAATGGATTTGATGAAGAAAAATATAGTATTGAAGATTTTGTCACTGTAATAAAAACGAGAAAGGAACTGTTCAGAAATGTTACTCCAGATACAATAGTTGTTAATTTTAGTGGTGATTGGAAAAGTTCTCTTACGGCATATTGTCTGTCAAAAAATTATGTTTCTTGGATTCATTGCAATCCATATACAATGAAAAGTGCTCGGACAGGTTTCTTTAATTTTTGGTTATTAAAAAAATCAAAGAAAATAGTTTGTGTTTGTAATGAACAGAAAGAAATCTTACAAAACGATTTTAAAATTCATAATGATTTTTCTGTAATTTATAACTCTGTAGACTTTGATACTGTAAGAGATAAAGCTTCAGAACCTCTTGATTTTGATAGTAAGTACTTTTTGATGATTGCAAGAATGGATTTTAATTCAAAGGATTTCTTTACTGTGATTGATGCTTATTCAATGTTAGATATGGAAATTCAGAATGAATATAAACTTGTTTTTCTTGGAGATGGAAACGATAGGTCTCAAGTTGAAGAATATATTAAAAAGAAAAATTTAACAGAGAATGTCGTTTTGCCAGGTTTCGATAAGAATCCGTATAAATGGTTCAAGAATGCTGTTTGTAACATTCTTAGTTCAAAAACAGAAGGTTTCAGCGTATCAATTATAGAAGGAATGTCAATTGGTTGTCCAGAGATAATTACTAACTATAGAACAGGAGCTAAGGAAGTATCTGCTAATGGAAGCAATGCAATTATTGTTGATATAGGTGACGCTGAGGCAATGAAAAACGCAATGAAAACTCTTGTTTATGATAATGAAAGAAGAGAGAATTTGATTAAGAATGCTAATTCTTTTATTCAAAATTTTTCTCAAAACATTTTTGAAAAAAGAATCATTGATTTCTTTGGAGACTTGTAATGAGTAAGAAAGCATGGGCTTCATTACTGATCGTATTATTAACATATATAAATGGTCCCTTTTTCTTTATTGTAATTACACCATTACATAGAGCCTTTTATTATGCTGTTTCTGTCTTTCCTCTTTTTTATGCTGTGTATAGAGGATTTAGATGTGATATAAACATCAGAAATTTTTCATTATTATCTTTGTTTTTCTTTTGCACAATTATTTTTGTACAGATGGTTACGGGAGCTTATGATTTTCAATATTTAATAGCTTTTATACGTTCATTGCTTAATATTTTGGGAACAATTTCTGTATTTGCTATTTATCAATATCTTAAAGCTCGAAATAAAATAGCAATAGGATTCCGAGAGATAACATTGAAATCTGTTGTGTTTTATATTATGGGATCCATTGTTTTTTTATGTGTACCTCCATTGAAAGCATTCTGGAGTTCAATAATAACAGATTTTCAATCAGTAGATTTTACAAACTTTCTTGAATACATAACTCGCTATGGGTTTGCAGGATTTAGCGGTTTTGGCTTTACATATTGGGTTACGGCCTGTGCAGTAGTTTTCTGTTACATGTACATAAATGGAGAATTGAAGGAATCTCAGTCGCGTATTTACATTATTTTTCTTCTTATTGGAAGCTTTTTTTATGGACGAACAGGTTTTGTTGTAACTGTTTTTTTCTTTGTGCTTCTTACTTTTTATTCTTTATTTCACCGAAAAAGAAAACTGTTTAATTTTTTTATATTTATAGTTTTATTTTTTATCGCTGTTGGATTTATTCTTTATTTTACTGTTCCTGATATTCAACCGTTTATTGATTGGTTACTAGAACCGATTTTAAATTATATAGAAGGTGGAAAAGTCGAAACTACTAGTACTAATGGTTTAAAAAATTTCTATAAAAATTTCCATCCAACCGATAAAACTTTATTTTTAGGTGATGGGTATTGGATAGATCCAAATGGTGGATACTATGGTCATACTGATGTAGGTTTTATGCGAAATATCTATTACGGTGGAGTATTCTTTACAGCAGCACAATATATTCTTGTATTTGCAATTATTTTATCTGTTTCATTATGGATGAAAAATAATAACAAGAAAGGTGTTTTATTTATTCCTTTCTTGATGCTTATGGATTTTGTGTTGTTTGAATTGAAAGGAGATTCTGCTTTTATGAGCTTAAAGCAATTTGTACCGTTTTATTTGGGATTAGTTTATTCAAAGAAAAATGATTTTTGCTTAGTTGGCACTTGTAAAACATATAATCTGAAAAGTCAGAAAACTGTTTTTGAGAAAGTAGTTAAAGACAGTCTCATAAATAATAATAAAAAAATACTTAAGGAAAATTAGATGAATATATTAATAATCTCCGCCTTTCCACCAAATCAGAAAACAGCAGGTCAAGATTATACCCGTCGTTTAATTCTTGATCTACTTTCTAAGAATCATAAAATTTCTCTTGTTTATGCAGAGTATCCGACACACGAAGTTGAATTGCCTGATTCTGTTGAGATTTTGGCAACAATAAAACCGTCTTTAGAAAATTGTTTACTGAAACCTTTTCTTCATCCGTTTTTTACGAAACGCTTTGATAAAAATATTCTTGAATTGATAAAATTGGTTTCTTCAAATTTTGATATAATTTATTTTGATTTTTCTCAAGTCCATATTTATTCGCTATTTGTTGAACATCCGAGAAAAATTTTAATGTGTCACGATGTTATTGCTCAAAAATTTACTCGAAAAGGAAAATTGCAACTTCCATTTATTAAAAAATCTGAGTCAAAATGTTTAAAAAGTGCTAATGAGATTATTACATTCAGTAAAAAAGATTGTGATTTTATTTCAAATTTTTATGGCTTAAGAGCTGTTTCTGTTAATTTTTATTTGAAAAATGAGAAGTTTGATTATTCAAATATAGAGATTTCTGAAAATATGTTCTGTTTTTATGGAGCATGGAATCGCGAAGAAAATACAGAAGCTTTACTTTGGTTTATAAAAAATGTTCTCCCATCACTTTCCTCAAAATTACAATTTGTATTAATTGGTGGAGGAATCAACGAAGACTTGAAAAGTTACATTTCAAAAATTGAAAATTTCAAAATTCTAGGTTTTGTTGATAATCCAATTGCTGAAATTTCAAAATGTCAGGCATTGATTGCTCCTTTGCATAAAGGGGCTGGTGTAAAAGTCAAGGTAATTGATGCGCTTACTTCAGGAACTAAAGTTATTGGTACAGATGTTGCTTTTGAAGGAATTGAAGATAATACAGAATGTAAATTGTTTCTTCAAAAAGTGTTGCCAAGTGAATATGAATATTTATTGAATAATTGGATTACTGAAAAAAAAGAAGTTAAACAATCTGCAGCAATCGAATTTTTTACTCGCTACAATGAGAATCATTTTCCGGATTTAATATAAAAAGGACAATATTATGAATACACCTGCAATCCCTCAGAATTCTTTCACGTTCATCCGTCTGCTGTGTGCTTTAATTGTACTCTACGAACACGCTGTCATTCTAACAGGTGCAGAAAATCTCTTTTGTCTTGATATACGAGGAATTGCAGTAAATGTTTTTTTTATTCTCTCTGGTTTTTGGGTTACTCAGTCGTATCTTCGTAGTTCATCAGTAATGGAATATGCAAAGAAACGGTGCAAAAAGATTTTTCCATTATATTTTACAGTTGTCTTTCTGTCGGCAGTTTTATTAGTGTTTTTTAGTACGCTTCCAGCAAAAGATTATTTTACTGATCCAGGTTTTTATAAATATCTTATTGCGAATCTTTCTACTTTGAACTTTATACATCCAACTTTGCCAGGTGTTTTTGAAGGGCTTGCACTTGGCGGAAGTGTGAATGGATCGTTATGGACGATAAAAATAGAACTCGGTTTTTATATTATTCTTCCCTTAATTGTTTACTTAATCAATAAGATGTCAAAAAATAATGGGGGGGGGTACGGAAGTATAGTACTTTGTATTTTGTATTTGCTTTCAGTTATGTATGAGGTATTTATGCCAGTTATAACAAAGAGTACGTTTCTTCCGTCTAGTTTAGATAATCAACTTCCTGCGTATATTTCGTATTTTGTAAGTGGTATGTTGATTGTTTTAAATTGGGAACAGGTTTTTAAGAAATTGAATATTCTTGTAATTCCATCAATTATAGTGTTTACGATTTGTACGATCTTTGAAATTCCAATACTATCCAGCTTATTTAAGCCGATAACATTATGTTTAATTGTTATGTGGATGGCATTTAGATTCAAATTATTCTATTCGGTTGGTCGTAGAAAAGATTATTCATATTCTATGTATCTTGTACATTATCCGTTAATAATGTGTTTTGTTTCTCTCTCATTGTTTGAAAAAAATTGGTTATTTGCTTTTGTATGTATTTTAGGATTGACATTCCTTATAAGTTATATTTTAGAGAAAATAATGGAGGTTTTGAATGTTAACTGCAAGCGTCGTGTTATACAAAACACCAATTCAACAAATCAGAACAATTCTTAATTGTGTAGTATTATCAAATTGTGTCGAACGATTATATGTCATTGACAATTTCTCATCCGAAGAAAATCAAATATTCTTTAAAGAATATCCATTCGTCGAATATATAGAACACGAAAACACTGGTTATGGCTCAAGTCATAACATTGCTTTACATAAAGCCATTGAAATTGGCAGTGATTATCATGTTGTATTGAATCCTGATATTGAATTTGATGAAAAAGTTTTGGGGTTACTTGTTAAATATATGGAATCAAATAGAGATGTTGTTTATATTTTGCCAAAAGTTACATATCCAAATGGTGAATTACAGTATCTTTGTAAACTGTTACCAACACCTTCTGATTTAATTCTGCGAAGGTTTTTACCGAAGAATAGATGGACAAAAAAGCTTGATGATAAGTATTCACTTGTTCATTCAGGTTATAGTAAAATAATGAATCCACCTTGTTTAAGCGGATGTTTCATGTTTATGAGAGTTTCTACATTGAAAGAAAATGATATGTTCTTTGATGAGAGATATTTTATGTATTTAGAAGACTTTGATTTAATGAGAAGACTTCATAGAGTGGGAAAGACAATTTTTTATCCTGAAGTTTCAATTGTTCATAATCATGCAAAAGAAAGCTATAAAAGTAAAAAAATGCTGAAAATTCATATTCAATCCGCTATAAAATATTTTAATAAGTTTGGATGGTTTTTTGACAGAGAAAGAAGACTAATGAATAAACAGATTTTAAAAGAAATAGAGGAACTTTCATGAAAATATTAATTATCGGTGGTGCCGGTTATATCGGAAGCCATGTTGTAAAAGAATTAATGTCAAAAGGACATAAAATTACAGTTTTTGATAATCTTTCCACTGGTTTAATTCAGAATCTCTTTAAGGAAAACGATTTTATTGCCGGAGATATCATGCATAAAGATGATCTTGAAAAGGCTTTTTCAAGAGGTTTTGATGCATTTATTCATTTGGCAGCATGGAAAGCCGTTGGAGAATCAATGGAGTTCCCAGAAAAGTATTCTGAAAATAATATTATGGGAACATTGAACATTATAAATGCTGCAGTATCTCATAATTGTAAAAATATGGTTTTTTCTTCTACGGCAGCTGTATATGGTTCTCCAAATTATCTTCCTGTTGATGAAAAGCATCCAACAAATCCAGAAAATTACTATGGATTTACAAAATTAGAAATTGAAAGATTTATGGCTTGGTATAGCCAGTTAAAGGGACTAAATTATGCGGCTTTGAGATATTTTAATGCCGCTGACTGATAGGAACTGTCATTTCAGTATTTTTTCGGTTTCTCGTCGAAATACGGCTT
>ENA-UOWE01006159-UOWE01006159.1-activated-sludge-metagenome-genome-assembly--contig:-NODE-6159-length-10679-cov-4.227033_pt1 | contig 10679 bp, 6 predicted proteins | sample MGYA00249841_ERZ761562 | MGnify/ENA primary metagenome ERZ761562 (study PRJEB28883, sample SAMN05720200) | activated sludge metagenome | isolation source: Anaerobic digester | place: Japan... | reverse complement strand
AATGTTTATAAACATTGAAACAGTGGATGGGGCTTCGGGAATTTCCGTACCAGGCTAGAACGTCCATTCGGCCTGGACGACGAGGTTGCAGCCGGGTTCGTTCACCCCGGAGCCGTGGATGCGGTAATCTTCATCCGTGATGTTCTCAAGGGCGACGGTCAGATCCAAGGAGTCCAGCAGGGCCATCCCGCCGCGCAGAGTCAACACCGCATAGGCCGGGGTACCGCCGGGCGGGATGCGCTGCGTGTCGCGCTTGTCATCCGCGGACAGACGGTCGGCCTTGTCGGCGGCATCCAGCACGCCTTCCAGCCAGAACGATTTCCCAACCGGCTGCCAGCGCACCGCGGCCTGGCCCGTCAAGGGCATCAGGCGGCTGATGTAATCGCGCACCGCGACCGGATCGGAGGTCGGATAGGCGTCCACCTTGCCCTCCATCCACGAGCCCATCACACGGAGGTGCCAGTCGTCCGCCACTTGCCAGCCCAGGGTCAGTTCAATGCCAGCCAGATAGCCGTCGCCCGCGTTCTTTTTGGTCACTTCCTGCAGGTCGTCCACAAGTGCCCCCGTCGGCGTGCGGACGATCATGTTCTTGATCCAGGTATAATAGGCGGCGATTTCGCCCGAAAAACGATCGGCCTGGCATCGCGCACCGACTTCGGCAGAGATGAAATTCTCTGGATCCAGATCATTCACGGGCGTTTCAATTTCGTTGCTGCGGGCGCTGTCAAGGCGCGTCAGGTCGGAGAGGTTGGGCGCACGGAACCCCTGCGAGAGGCCGGCAAAGAGGGCGTGGCGGCGGTCGGCGCCCAGGGGCGCCAGGGCGCGCAGCGAGCCCACCACGCTGTCCCAGTCGTCCTCCCGCGCCGTCACATTGCCGCTGACGGGATCGAGCACGCGCTCGGCATCCAGGCGGGCGAAGGCATAGCGAATGCCGGGAGTCAGTTCGATGGCCTCGTGGAACAACGGCAGCGTGTCCTGCACGAAAACACCCAGCAGGTCGTAGGAGGCGTTGTCCGCCACAGGTCCCTGGGCATCGGTTTTGTTCAGCGAGCCGTCCGCTTTGTAATGGCGTCCGTAGGAATCCACTTCGTCACGGTAGTAGTCCATTCCATAGACCCAGTGGCCGAGATCCGTCCGGCTTTCGAGCGTGAACGCAATACCCCATGTCGTCACGTCAAAACCCGTTTCATCGCGGCGGCCGTCCGTCCGCACGCGGTGCAGGTCTTCCCCCTGCGCATGCCGCGAAAGGGTCAGGGTATAGGCATCCATCGGCCCGGGGAGGTCCTGCCCCGCCAGCCGCATGTAGGTCAGGGCGCGGTCCTGGTCATAGGCCCGGACCTGGTCGTTGTCCTTCTGAAGCCCTTCCCAATCGATACCGTAAATGGTCTTGTGCGTGCGCCAGGCATCGTCTTGATCCACCTGCTGGTGGACCAAGGTCAGGACGTTCTGTTCGTTCAGGGCGTAGTCGGCGCGCAGATCGAAGTCGATCTCGTCGTAGCCGGTTTTCCGCTGGGTGCCGACCTCGTCGCCGCCGCGCAGATCATTGAAGTCCTTCCAGGTGCAACCGGCGGTGAAACCCAGGCGTTCGGTTGCCCGGCCCCGGAGGCCCAGCCGCGCCTGGGTGGATTCGTCGGCAGTGGCGCCGCGCCACGCCAGGGTGCGTTCGTAGAAAGGCTGACCAGACCAGTCTGGCGGGGCCAGGGTCAGGGCATTGACCGCCCCGCCCACGGCATCGCTGCCATAGAGGACGGACGCCGGACCGAGCACCACTTCGTAGCGATCCACGGACCAGGGATCGACTGTGTTCCAGTACTGGTTCGGCCCGTCGCGGAACACGGAGTTGTTCAGGCGGATGCCGTCCACCATCATGAGGGTGCGGAACCCGGTGAACCCGCGCAAGAAAGGCGACCCCTGCCCGTAGCCGGTTTTTTGGACCATGACCGATGGCAGCCCGGCCAAGGCGTCCGGGGTGGTGCGAGGCGCAGCTTGGCGCACCTCGGCCCGGTCCAGCACACGAACTGTGCCGGGAACACTGGCCAAGGCGGTTTCCGAGCGAAGTGCCGTGACGACCACCTCGGGCATGGCAACAGGCCCTGCCGTCTCCGCCAGGACATTCCCGGCCGCCACCAGCATCAACAAAACCCCTGCCCACCGCATTCCGCATTCCATTATGATCGTCCTCCTTGAATGATGCTATTTTAGAGCACAAGCGTCTCCGGCCTGCGGCAGGTTCACCCGCGCCCTCCAGAATCAACCGCCGGACAGAAAATCCGGGACGCGAGATCGACTTGACACGATAATCCATTATTGTATCATCCCGTTTCGAATTAACTTGGAAATGGCCATGAAACCGAACCGATCTGCGCCCACCCGTCCAGACTCATGCCCGCCGGGCCTGTTGCCCGCCGGCAGCATGCTGCCCCTGTGGCGGCGCATCTCCCAGGAATTCCTGATCCATGGTCAGCGCTGGAATATCCCGCCCAACGTCTGCCTTACGCTGATGCACCTGTTTTTGCACCCTGGCGATTCCGAACCGGCCGCCCTGGCCCAGGCCGTCTATTTTCCCCGTCAAACCATGACCTTCATTCTGGACGCCATGGAAAAAAACGGTCTGGCAGTCCGCCGCCCCCACGACCGCGACCGCCGCCGCAAAACCATCGAACTGACCCCCAAGGGCCGCACGTTGGCTGAAGACATGCTGCGTGATGTTGTGCAATTCGAATCCGCCGCGCTGCGGGCCATCGAGGATGTCGATGTCGCCCGCCTGCAATCGTTCCTGACGCGCTATGCCGATGCGCTGGCCGACCAGAACAACCGGGATCTGAAATCGTGAAAGGACCTGCCGCCATGCGCCCCCATTTCCACTTGCGCCTCGCCATTCCCGGCCTGCTGGCCGCGCTGCTGTTCTGCGGCTGCCGCAGCTTCGAGCCCGAGCGCGCCCGTCGCGAGCACACGGAATCCTTCACCTCGAACCTCGCGGCCCTCGCCGCCGCCGAACTTTCCAAACCGCTCTCGCTCGACGACTGCATCCGCCTCGCCATGACGAACAACTACGCGGTGCGCAAGGCCGACCTCGACCGCGAACTCTACCGCATCGGCAAAAACGTGGCGTTCACCGCCTTCCTGCCGAACGTCGCCGCATCGGCCGGCTACAGCTCCTACGACAAGGAAATGCCGCAGCAGCACGAGAAGCGGTTCGGCACGGCCGACCTCACGGCCAGCATGCCGATTTTCCTGCCGTCCACCTGGTTCCTCTATGCCGCCGCGCGCCACGGCTACGCCGCCGCGGGCGTCGCCGCCCACTACGTCCGCCAAGGCATCGTCCTGCAGACCAGCGTCGCCTATTTCAACGTTCTCGTGCAGCAGGATACCGTCGCCGCGCTCGAAACCCAGCTCGAGGCCGCGCGCCAGACCGCCGCGCGCGTCGCGGGCCTCGCCGACGAAGGCCTCGTCGCGCAATGGGAGGGCGACCAGGCGCGCTTCGCCGCCGAATTGCGCGAAACCGAACTGAACCGGGCCCGGCGCCAGCTCGCCGTCCTGCGCGGCGAACTGCTCCAAACCCTCGGCCTCTCGCCGGCGGCGGCCATCGAGCTTTCCGGCGAAACCGGCGAAACAACCATGCCCGAGGGCACCGTCGCAGACCTCGTGCTGAAGGCGCTGGAAATCCATCCCGAGCTGGCCTTGGCCGACCGTCAGGTCGTCATCCAGGACCACCAGGTGCGGCAGGCCTTCTGCAATTTCCTGCCGACGATTTCCCTCTTTTCCACCGGCTCGTGGACGGGCAATGAGCTCGCCGCCCACGCCGAAAACTGGGTGTCCGGCTTCCGCGGCGCGTGGACGCTGTTCGACGGTCTCGCCAACGTCGCGCGCTACAAGGCCGCCAAGGTCGAGCGGCAACAGACGCGGCTCGAGCGCGAAAACACTTTCCTGTCCGTCATGGTCGGCGTCGTCGCCGCCGAGGCCGCGGCGCGCGACGCCGCGGAAGGCGCCCGCGTCCGCCGGTTCGCCTACGACGTCGCCGCCGCCAAATGGTCCGACTACGACGCCAAGGCCCGCGAAGGGCTCATTCCCCTCTCCGACGCGCTCGACGCGCGCGCCGCCATGGACCTCGCGCAGGTTGCCGTGGTCCAGAGCCGCTACCAGGAACGCATCGCCGTCGCCAATCTCGAACTGGCCATGGGCCTGACCCTCGTCCCCGCAAACGATTCCGAAACGAAAGCAGAGAAGTAACATGAAAACCGATCGCATCGCCCTTGCCCTCCTCGCCGCCGCCCTGCCCGCCGCGCTCCTCGCGGCCGGCTGCGGGAAAAAAGAAACCGCCGCCGCTGCGGAGGAAACTGCCCATGCCCTCGCCGTGCGGGCTCTGCCCGCCGCCATGCGCGACTTCGAGCGCCGGTTGACCGTGCAAGGCACCCTCGAAGCCAAACGTTTCGCCCATGTCGCCGCCCGGGCCGATGGCAATCTCGATGCCATCTGGGTGGATGAAGGCGACCTCGTTACGGCCGGCGCAACTGCCCTGTTCCAGATCGATCCCGTGGGGCGTGAAAACGCCCGAACCATCGCCCGCCAGGATCTCGCGGTGGCCAAGGCCTCGCTTGCCGTTGCCGAAGCCTCCGCCGCCAAAACCGAAGCCGAGGCCCGCAAGGCCACGCTCGATTACGAGCGTTACGAACGCCTTCATCAGGACGGCAAAGTCAGCCTGAACGAGTTCGAAGCCGCCGAAGTCGCCTTCGCTTCCGCCAAGGCCGGCATCGCCGTCGCCCGGGCGCAGGTGGATCTGGCCGAACGGCAGGTCAAGCAGGCCGAAGCCGCCCTCGCCATCGCCGAGAAAAATCTCGCCGATACCAAGGTCGTCGCGCCGATTGACGGCGTGATCAGCGCCCGTTCCGCCGAACCCGGCGAACACATGTCGGTCGGCCGCACCATTCTGCGCATTGACGATTTGTCGGCCGTCGAGGCCGCCGCCTATCTGCCCGCCCAGTATCATCCCGAAGTCGAACCCGGTAAAACCGTCTTTCGCCTGGGAGTCGGCGGGCGCGTGGCCGGCACCCACCTGATCACCTATCGCGGCCCGACCATCGATCCCACCCTGCGCACCTTCGAAATCAAGGGCCTGCTGGAAAACGCCGGCGACGCCGCGGTCCCTGGCCAGATGGCCGACCTGACCCTGATCTTTGAAGCCCGCAAAAGCCTGGGCGTTCCGTCTGCCGCTGTCCTCGTCCGCGCCGGCCAAACCGTCGTCTTCGCCGTCCGGGACGGCCGCGCGGTGGCCTGTCCCGTTGAACCCGGCCTGCAGAACGACGGGTGGACCGAAATCCTCTCCGGCCTCGAAGCCGGCGAAATGGTCGTGACCGAAGGCCAAACCCAGCTCCACGACGGCATGGCCGTCGAAGTCCTCTAGTCCCGGCCTCATCCGAACAGGAGAACCCCATGTTCCTCGCCACCGCCTCCACCAAACGCCCGATCGCGATGAGCTGCCTGCTCATCGCCCTGATCGGGCTTGGCCTCAATTCGTTCCGCAAGATCCCCATCGAAAACATGCCGGCGGTGGACATCCCCTATGTGGCCGTCATCACCACCTGGGTCGGCGCCTCGCCCGAGGACATCGAAAAAGACGTCACCAAGACCATCGAAGACGCCGTCTCCGGCATTGACGGCCTCAAGCACATCGAGTCCTCCAGCCTGGACGACGTCTCGCAGGTCATCCTCGAGTTCAACCTCGCGGTCGACGTCGACGTCGCCGCGCAGGACGTCCGTGAAAAAATCGACTTCGTCCTCTCCGACCTTCCCGCCGACGCCGACCGCCCGGCGATCATGAAGATCAACATCAATGCCTCGCCCATCGCGAATGTGTTTCTTTCCGGCGATGCCCCCATCGATGATCTCTACGACTACGCGGACAACGTCATTGCCGACCGGTTCGCCACCGTGCCTGGCGTGGGCGAAGTGCAGGTCATCGGCGGCAACGAGCGCGAAGTCTGGGTCGAACTCGACCGCGACGCCCTTGCCGCCGCCGGCCTGACCACCGCCGACGTGGTCGCCGCGCTGCAGGGCGGCATCCTGAACCTCCCCGGCGGCCGCATCCGCGAACAAGGCAACGAATACTTCGTCCGCTTCGACGCCGAATACGAAAACGCCGCCAACATCGCCGATCTCGAAGTCGCCAACCGCAGCGGCGCCCGCCGCCGCCTCGGCGACCTGGGCACCGTCCGGTTCGCCACCGAAGAAGTCCGCCAGCGCGCCATCCTCGACGGCCGCCAGGGCATCGTGCTCAAGATCGTCAAGAAAGCCGACGCCAACATCGTCGCGCTCGTTCGCGAAATCCACAAGCGGTTCGGGGAAATCCAGAAAACCCTCCCCGGCGGCATGGAACTGACGTGGGTTTCCGACGAATCGGCCAACATCCGCGAATCGGTGGCGTCGGCCATCTCCGCCGTGTGGCAGGCCATCCTGATCTGCGCCCTCGTGTTGTTCGTGTTCCTCGTCAACATCCGCACCACCATCATCGTGGCCATCACGATGCCGGTGACCATCGCCATCAGCCTGTTCTTCATGCAGATTGCCGGGCAAACGCTGAACATTCCCACGCTAATGGCCATCGGCCTGTCCACCGGCGTGCTCGTCTCCAACTCCATCGTCGTGCTTGAAAACATCGTCGAGAAATTCGAAACCATGGACAACCATTGGGAGGCCGCGCGCATCGGCACCTCCGAAGTCGCCGTGGCCGTGCTGGCCTCCGCCGGCACCAATGTCATCGTGATGTTCCCCATCGCCATGATGTCCAGCCTCGCCGGCCGCATGCTCGCGCCCTTCGCCGTCACGACCCTCATCGTCAATGCCGTCTCGATCCTGATCAGCTTCACGCTCACCCCCATCCTCTCCGCCTTGCTGCTGGAACCCGCCTCCAAGCGCCGCAACAACGCCTTCGCCCGCTTCGGCAAGCGCTGGAGCGGCGGCTTCGACCGCTTCGGCCACGGCTTCACCGGCCTCATACGCCGCATCGCCGCCAAGAAACGCTACAACTTTCCCGTCGTCCTCGGCTTCGTCCTGCTGTTCTTCCTCACGATGAAATTCGCCGGCGGCCGCCTCGGCTTCAGCTTCTTCGAAACCCCCGACGAGGCGCGGGTCTTCATCCGCGTCGAGCTGCCGCCCTACTGCGACCTCGAGCAAACCGTTGGGCGCATCGAGAAAATCCAGGCACGCCTTTCGGCCTTCTCCGACCTCGAGCACGTCCTGACCACGGCCGGCAAGGCCGAATCCATGAGCGGGCAGGCCAGCGAAGGTGTCTACATGGGCCAGATCGAGCTGTTCTTCAAATCCAAGCTCGAGCGCGATTGGAAAATCCAGGACCGCCTCTCCGAAATCCGCGCCCTCCTGCGCGACGAAACCGATTGCCTGGTTTCCGTCTCCGTCCCCAGCCGCATGGGCGGCCAATCCTTCCAGATCGACCAGAACCTCGTCGGCGAAGACCTCGACGTGCTCGACTCCACGGCGCTGGCCATCCAGGCCGCCCTGCGTGACGTGCCCGGCGTGGACCAGCTCCAGACCACGGTGCGCGACACCAAGCCGGAAATCCGCGTCGTGCCCAAGCGCCCCGTGCTCTCGGACCTCGGCCTGCCGGCCGCCCGCCTCGCCTCCATCGTCCGCGGCAACGTCGAAGGCATCGAAGCCGCCGACTTCAAGCGCGGCGACCGCACCTACGACATCCGCGTCAAGCTCGCCGAACAGCCCGGCAAGGACCAGATCCGCCAGTTCCTGCTCCCCGGCGCCGACGGCCGCCCCATCCCCCTGGAAACCGTCGCCGACGTCGTCGACGACCGCGCCATCATCCAGATCTACCGCGTAGACAAACAGCGCACCGTCAAGATCCTCGGCGACATCAAGGAAGGCTACACCATGTCCGGCGTCGGCGCCGAAATCGAGCGTACCATCGCCGAAAAAGCCCCGTTGCCCGCCGGCTATTCCTTCACCAGTTCGGGCATGAGCGAAATGCTCGGCGAAGTCGTCGCCGACTTCGGCGAGGCCATCCTGCTGGCCACTTTCCTCACGCTGCTGACCCTGGCGGCCATCCTCGAATCCTGGAGCCGGCCCGGCTTCGTGCTGCTCACCCTCCCCATGGCGCTGATCGGCATCCTCTGGGCTCTGGCCATTGGCCAGTTCGCCATGACCATCCTCGTCCTGCTCGGCATTCTGATGCTCATCGGCATCGTGGTGAATCCCGCGATTCTCATCGTGGACAAGATGGCCCAGCACATCCGCGCAGGCACCTGCCGCCGGGAAGCCATGCTGACCGCCATGGCCGAACAGTTCCGCCCCGTGCTGATGGTCATTCTCGCCTCCGGCCTGGGCATGCTGCCCATGGCCATCAGCCGCGGCATCGGCTCCGAAAACCGCGCCGGCATCGGCACCGCCTCCGTCGCCGGCGTCCTCGTCGCCGGGGCCTTTACAATGCTCGTCCTGCCCCTCATTTACACCCTCTTCACCGGCAAGCCCAAGACCACGCCGGCCGACGATGTTTCGGGTCCCTGCCAGGATTGAGCCCCCCTCGCTCCTTGCCAGGGCAACAACATTCCCGGGGGATGCCTGCATCTGCTCGGCCGGCCCCAACGCCCGGCACGGGCCGGTTGATTCCCACGAGTGATGCCCATGGGCTTTGCCAAGGCCGCAAGCCTGGGATATAGTTTCGCCTTCGGTTTGCATCATGGTGTTTTTCCTCCAGATTCTGTGCATCCTGGGCCTGGTTTCGTGCGGTTTCTTCGCGCGGCGGCGCGGACTGCTGTCCGCACCGGGCACCAACGACCTCGCCGGCATCGCCCTGACGCTGACCTATCCCGCGCTCATTTTCGTTTCGATTACGCAGCTGACCTTTACCGACCTTCGGGCCAACCTGGCACTGCCCCTGCTCGTCATGACCATCGCCTTGGCCGGATTCGGCCTGGGCCTGGCCGCCGTCCGCTTCCTTGGCCGCGTACCGGCCGACACCGCCCGGGCATTTCTGTTCCATTGTCTCATCAATAACTATTCGTTCCTGCCCCTGCCCCTCGTTCTGTTCCGCTACGGCGACCGGGGCGTTGCCCTTCTCATCTTCTCCTCCATCGGTTACGAGCTGGTGTTGTGGACCCTGGGTGTCATGCTGTTCACCCGCGCCGAACGGAAACGGGACCGGCTCAAGTCCCTGTTCAGCCCGCCTTTCATCGCGCTGCTGGCCGGGCTGACGGCCGTCGCTGCGCGCGACTTGCTGCCCCTGCCGGTTCCATCCGCCGGATGGGCCCTTGCCCGAGAAACCCTCGTTTCCGGCCTGAAAACTCTGGGCGCCGCCACCATTGCCATCTCGATGCTCGTGGCCGGCAGCCGTTTCGCCGTGATGAAGTTCGAGACCATGCTGGGCTGGCGCATCTGGCTGGTATCCGCCATCCGGCTGGTGGCCGTTCCCCTCGTGATGATCCCGATCCTCGGCCTGATTCCCCTGGATCCAATCGCCCGCGGCATCCTCTGCATCATTGCCGTCATGCCCTCGGCCATGGTCAGCGTGCTCTTTTCCGAACGCTACGGCGGGGACACCGACTTCATCGCCGGCGCCCTGCTGCTGACCCACCTCTGGGCCCTCGTCACCGTCCCCCTCTTTCTCGCCTGGGCGATCTGAAACCCCTGTGGCGGTTGCCGCCCCACCACAAAATCTCCCCAGGTTTCCGAATGGATGCCTGCCTGAGTTCCACCATGGGGCAACCAACGTTACATCCGAATCTTGTTCTTCGTCATGATCGCAATCTGAAACGTAATCCAATCCGCTGCGATTGGGACAACCGGAGGGGTCGCATCTGCCTTTTCCCGATCCCGTGAAACCACGCCGGCCCGCGTGGAAGCGGGCCCTCCAACAACCCAGCTCGCAGGATCGCATCCTGGAGGGACGGGTGACACCCCGTCCGCGTTTCGATCCACATCAAGTCCCTGAATCCAGCCGGATCAAGTCAGTAAATCGGGGATGCGCCCCCCTGCTCAGGGTCCATCGTTCTGGAATTGCATCGGATGGGCGGCTGGCCTATGATCCGTTGGTATTGGCGCAGGAGCATCCCATGACGAAACCCCAATCCCCACCCCGCCGGCTGATCGGCCAGGGAATGATGCGCGTGGACGGCGACGGCAAGGTTCGCGGCACAACCCGCTATCTCAACGACCTTGCCTACCGGGGCCTCCTGCATGGCGCCGTGGTGCGTTCGCCGGTGCCGCGCGGCCTTCTCAAGGGCATCACGCCGGATCCGGACTACGACTGGTCCGGCATCACCTTCGTCACCGCCGCCGACATTCCCGGCATCAATGTCGTGCACATGCACGACCGCACCATGCCCCTGCTGGCCGAACTGGGCGGCGAAATCCGCTATCGCGGCGAGCCGGTCGGAGTCGTCGCCGCCCGCACCCCGGAGCGGGCGGCCGCGGCCGCGGCGCACATCCGCCTGGACATCGAAGTGCTCCCGCCCTTGCTGACCCTGCAAGAGGCCGTCGCCGTCTTCAAGGCCCGCCCCGGCGCCTTTGACTCGATGAAGGACCAAAGCATCGTTAAAGGCAACCTCGCCCGGGGCTTTGCCGAGGCGGACGATGTTCTCGAGGCCGAATACTGGGCCGGCCACCAGGAGCAGCTTTACCTCGAAAACCAGGGGCTCATTGTGTTTCCGCAGAAAGAC
>ENA-UOWE01006154-UOWE01006154.1-activated-sludge-metagenome-genome-assembly--contig:-NODE-6154-length-10686-cov-5.607751_pt1 | contig 10686 bp, 21 predicted proteins | sample MGYA00249841_ERZ761562 | MGnify/ENA primary metagenome ERZ761562 (study PRJEB28883, sample SAMN05720200) | activated sludge metagenome | isolation source: Anaerobic digester | place: Japan... | reverse complement strand
CATCCATGTAGCTTTTGGCCTGGAGCCCCAGGGGAGTGCCTCGCGCCACGTGAGATCGGAGGATATCGCCGGTGGAAATGTGCGCCACGGAGAACTTTTCCCGTATCGTCGCCGCCTGGGTTCCCTTACCCGCCCCCGGGGGACCGATGAAAACAAGTCTCATGGTGTCTCTCTCCCCTCACTACAGGCGCAAAAGGCTGCCGGACTTCTCGCGGCGCTTCAGAATGCCTTCGTAGTGCCGCATGAGGAGCTGGGCTTCGATCTGATGAACCGTGTCCAAGGCCACTCCCACCACGATGAGCACCGCCGTGCCGCCGAAGTAGAAGGTGTTGATGTTGACCACCTGGGTCATGACGGTGGGCACCAGGGCCACCACCGCCAGAAAGAGCGATCCTCCCAGGGTAATGCGGGTCATGACCCGCTCAATGTAATCCGAAGTGGGGCGCCCCGGGCGAATCCCCAGAATAAACCCGCCGTATTTTTTCATGTTGTTGGCAATGTCCACGGGGTTGAAGACCACCGCCGTGTAGAAGTAGGCGAAAAACACGATGAGGATCACGTAGAGCGCCAGATACACCGGACTTCCCGGAGCAAAGAGGCCCTTTAGCATCTGAGCCCATTCCCCCGAAAAGAGGTTCAGGATCGTGTACGGAAAGAGCAGCACGGAGGAGGCGAAGATGATGGGGATCACTCCGGACTGGTTCACCTTCAAGGGGATGAAGGTGCTCTGGCCGCCGTATACCTTGTTGCCCACGACCCGCTTGGCGTACTGGACAGGAAGGCGGCGCTGCCCCTCTTGGAGAAGGACGCACCCCGCCACCACGCCCACCATGAGGACGAGGCCCACCAGCATGGCCAGGGCGCTCATCTCTCCCATGCGCAAAAGGGTCCAGGTCTGGACGATGGCCTCAGGGATTCGCGCCACGATGCCAGCAAAGATGAGCATGGAAATGCCGTTGCCGATGCCGTGGTCCGTCACTTCTTCCCCAAGCCACATCACCGCCACGGACCCCGCCGTCACCGTGAGAGCCACCACCACGCCGTCCAGGATATTGCCGCTGAAGATACCCATGTTGCCCAACCAGAAGGTCATGCCCACCGCTTGAACCAGGGCGAAAAGCACCGTGCCCCACCGGGTATACATGACGATCTTCTTGCGCCCATCTTCGCCCTCATGCTTTTGCAGCTTCTCCAGGGCGGGCACCACCACTACCAACAGCTGCATCACAATGCTGGAGTTGATGTACGGGGCCACCCCCAAGGCAAAGACGCTGAACCGCCGCAACGCCCCACCGGCAAAGAGATCAAGGAAGTCCAGAGCTCCGCCCTGTTGGAACATGCGGGCCATGGCCTCCGGATCAATGCCCGGTGTGGGGATGTGGGCTCCCAGCCGAAAGGCCAGGAGCACCCCCAAGGTGAACAGGATCCTCCGCTTCAGATCAGGCAAGCGAAAGGCGTCGCGGAAGGAATCGATCACCTAGATCACCTCGGCCTTTCCACCCGCCGCTTCGATCTTTCGGAGGGCTTCGGCGCTGAACGCGTGGGCTCGGACCGTCATCCCCTTGGTGAGCTCTCCCTGGGCTAAGATCTTCACCGGGAGCTGATCGTGCCTCACGAGAAGAGCCCGACGGAGGGCCTCCACATCCACCTCTGCCCCCGCTTCAAAACGCTCTTCCAGGTCCACCAAATTAACCACTTGGTAGTTTTTAGCGAACCGGAAGTTGTTAAAACCTCTTTTGGGGATCCGCCGGGAGAGGGGCATCTGCCCTCCCTCAAAACCCGGGCGCACTCCCCCTCCCGAACGGGACTTGTGACCCTTATTCCCCTTGCCCGCCGTCTTGCCGTTGCCGCTTCCCAGCCCCTGGCCCTTGCGCTTTGCCACGTGATGGGAGCCCTTGGCGGGGCGCAGCTCATGCAGCTCCATGGAGCCCTTCCCCCTCTCTACTCGGGTACTTCCGACCACTCTACCAGGTGGGACACCGCACGGATCATTCCCCTGACCTGGGGCGAATCCTCATGGACCACCGTGTAGTGAAGCCGACGCAGGCCCAGGGCTCGAATCGTCCGCCCCTGCCGCTCGGGATGACCGATGGCACTCCGTTTCCACGTAATACGCAGTTTCACCATGGCCCTCCTCTCTCTACGCTTCTTTGCGGTCCAGCCCCCGGAGGCGGCGAATTTCATCGGGAGTCCGCATGATCTTCACTGCTTCCATGGTGGCATAGGCCACGTTGATGGAGTTCGAGGTACGCCCGATCACCTTGGTCAGGACATCTTTCACTCCTCCGAGCTCCATGATGGCACGCACCACGGCTCCGGCGATAACTCCCGTACCGGGAGCGGCGGGCTTTAGAAGCACCCGGGCCGCGCCGAAGTCTCCGATAACAGGGTGAGGAATGGTGTGCCCCACTTTCTTGAGGTCCACCAGATTTTTCTTGGCCTTCTCGATGGCTTTCCGCACCGCCTCGGAGATTTCCCGGGCCTTGCCGATCCCCACCCCCACAAATCGGGTGCCGTCCCCCACCACCACAAGAATACTGAACTTGAAGCGCTTACCGCCCTTGACGACCTTGCTGACGCGGTTAATGGAAACGACCCGCTCGGACAGCTCGACGCCCTTGGCGCTGATGGTCCTATTAGCCATGCGCTCTCCTCCCTTAGAAATCAAGGCCCGCCTCCCGGGCGGCATCGGCCAGAGCCTTCACCCGGCCGTGGAACATATGACCGCCGCGGTCGAACACCACCGCCTTGATCCCCTTGGCGAGGGCCCGTTCCGCCACGAGACGCCCCACCGTGCGGGCCGTCTCAGCGTTCCCCGTGCGCCCCCCAAGGGTAGCGCGGATATCCGGTTCCACGGAAGACGCGGCCACCAGAGTATGCCCCGCCTCGTCGTCGATGATCTGAGCCACCACGTGCTTCAAGCTCCGAAAGACGCTGAGCCGCGGGCGATCAGTGGTCCCCGAAAGCGTTCGGCGAAGCCTCTCGTGGCGAACCTGCCGCATCTCGTTTCTGCTGCGTTTTTCAATCAAGGCTGCTCACCTCCCGCCTACTTGCTCCCGGTCTTGCCGGCCTTGCGAATGATGACCTCACCCGCATACCGGATTCCCTTGCCCTTGTAGGGCTCCGGGGCACGGAACTCCCTGATGTTTGCCGCCACTTGCCCCACCGCCTGCTTGTCGATGCCCCGGACGAAGATCTTGGTGGGGCCGTCCGTGGCAATCTCGATCCCCGTGGGTGGATCGAACTCGATGGGATGGGAGTAACCCAGGTTGAGCACCAGGGTCTTACCCTTCATCTGGGCCCGATAGCCCACCCCCACGATCTCCAAGACTCGCTCAAAACCCGAAGAAACTCCATGGACCATATTGCTGATCATGGCCCGGGTCATGCCATGCAGCGCCCGGCTCGTCTTTAGGTCGTCGACGCGGGAAACGGTGGCCACGTCGCCCGCCACCTGTACTCCGACCTGGGGAAGGATGTCCATCGAGAGCTCTCCCTTGGATCCTTTCACCACCACCCGGGCCCCGTCGACGTTCACCGTGACCCCCTTAGGAATAGAAATGGCTTTGCGCCCGATCCGCGACATAACCCTTTCCTCCCTACCACACGAAACAAAGAACTTCGCCGCCGAGCCCCTGCTTCCTGGCGTCGGCATCGGTCAGAAGCCCCCGAGAGGTGGAAACCACGGCGATACCCAGTCCTCCCATGACCTTGGGGAGCTCTCCCACGCCCATGTAAATGCGGCGTCCGGGCTTGCTGATCCTCTTAATGCCCTGCATCACCCTTTCCCGGCTGGGTCCGTAGTGCAAAAAGAGCCGGAGCACGGGGAAGGGCTTCTTGGGATCGTTGATAACTTTGAAATTACGGACATACCCTTCTTCTTTGAGGATCTTGGCAATGCCGACTTTGATCTTGCTAACCGGCAGATCCACCATCTCGTGATACGCCAAGTTGGCGTTCCGGATGCGGGTGAGCATATCCGCGATGGGATCGTTCACATACATGGCCTTGGCCTCCTTCGCCGTACCCCGCCTACCAGCTGGACTTCACGACGCCGGGAATCTTGCCTTCCCGAGCCAGCTTTCGGAAGCAGCAACGGCACATGTTGAAATCACGCATGAAGGCCTTGGGACGGCCACAAAGCGGGCAGCGATTATGCTTCCTCACTTTAAATTTGGGCTCCTGCTGGGCCTTGTACTCCATGGCTACACGAGACATTCGCCAACCCTCCTGCCTACCGCATAAACGGGAAACCTATTTCGGAAAGAAGGGCGGCTCCTTCTTCGTCCGTACGGGCGGTGGTGGTGATGGTGATATTCATTCCACGAACCCGAATGACCTTGTCGTAGTCGATTTCAGGGAAGATGAGCTGCTCCCTGAGGCCCAGGTTGTAGTTTCCCCGGCCGTCGAAGCTCTTACGACTCACTCCCTGGAAGTCCTTGATGCGAGGGAGGGTCAGGGAAACGAGGCGATCAAGGAACTCCCACATCTTATTCCCCCGAAGCGTTACGAAACACGCCACCGGCATTCCCTCACGGACTTTGAACCCCGCCACGGACTTCTTCGCCCGACGCATCAGAGGACGCTGTCCCGTAATGATGCCGAGTTCCTCCATGGATATGTTCATGTACTTAATGTCCTGCTTGGCCTCGTTCACGCCGATGTTTACCATGACTTTCTCTACGCGAGGCACCTGCATGACGTTCTTGTAACCGAACTTGGAGGACAGTCTCGGGACGATCTCTTCCCTGTATTTTTGCCTTATGCGCGGAATCATGCTTTCGTCCCTTCCCCTCAGACTTTGTCCACTACCTCGCCGCACTGCCGACACAGGCGCACCTTTTTGCCGTTATCGAGGTAGGCGTGCCCCACTCGCGTCGCCTTGCCACAGGCCGGGCAGACGAGCATGGCCTTGCAGGCGTAAAATGGCGTTTCCTGCTTGACAATGCCGCTTTTGGGGTTCTTCTTGGAGGGGCGCACATGCTTCGTCGCCATGTTCACGCCCTCCACCACAATCATGTCCCGGTCCACGTCCCGCCGAAGGATCTTCCCTTCTACCCCGGCATACTTTCCGGAAATGACGCGCACCCGGTCGCCTTTTTTCAGCCGCATCTTTCCCATGGCTCCGGCCCTCCTAAACCACTTCCGGCGCCAGGGAGACTATGCGCATGTACTTCTTCTCCCGAAGCTCCCGGGCTACGGGGCCAAAGATGCGCGTTCCCTTGGGGTCGCCGTTGCCGTCGATGATGACGGCGGCGTTGTCATCGAAACGCACGTAGCTCCCGTCGCGCCGACGGACTTCCTTCTTCGTACGCACGATGACGCATTTCACGACCTTGCCCTTCTCCGTGTTGCTGTTAGGAATGGCCTCCCGTACCGAAGCGACGATGACGTCCCCCACGGTGCCCACTTTACGGAAGCTTCCTCCCACCACCTGGATGCAGGTCACCCTCTTCGCACCGGTATTGTCGGCCACATTCAGGACCGTACGGAGCTGAATCATGTCCTATGCCTCCCCGCCGTCGCTGCCCGTGAGGATCGGAGCGCGCTCCAGCACTTCCGCCAGAGTCCATCTCTTATGCCTACTCAGGGGACGGGTCTCCACGATACGCACCCGGTCTCCCATGCGGCAGGTGTTCTCTTCGTCGTGCACCTGATACTTTTTCGCGTGAATAACGGGCTTGCCGTACAAAGGATGCTTGGCCATCCGGTCTACGCGGACCACCACGGTCTTTTGCATCTTCGTGCTGACGACGATGCCGTCCCGCGACCTCGCGCGAGAAACGTTCTCTTCCATCGTCCCTTACCTCCTCGCCGGTGCGCGGTCCAGGCCGAGCTCTTTCTCCCGGACCATCGTCAGGATACGAGCGATGGTCCGCTTGACATCGCGAATCCGGCCGGTGTTCCCCAGCTGCCCAATGGCATGCTGGAAACGAAGGTTAAAAAGCTCCTCTTTGAACTGCCGGTGCTTGCCTTTTAGCTCATCGAGGGTCAAATCGCGCATGTCCTTGGTGTCCATTATTCTTCACCATCCATTCCCTCGCGGGCCACAAGCCGTACCTTCACCGGAAGCTTGTGAGAGGCCGTACGGAAGGCTTCTTCCGCCACGTCGCGAGGCACGCCGGAGATCTCAAACATGATCTTTCCCCGCTTGACGGGGGCCACCCACCACTCCGGGTTTCCCTTACCTTTCCCCATTCGGGTCTCCAGAGGCTTTTTCGTGTACGCCACGTCAGGGAAGACGCGAATCCACACTTTCCCGCCTTTTTTCATTTTACGGGAGATCGCCACCCGGGCCGCCTCTATCTGGCGAGCCGTAAGCCACACCCCTTCGAGGGTCTGCAGACCGTAGTCTCCAAAGGCCACCGTGGTCCCACCCTTTGCCATGCCTTTCAGAGGGCTCCGAAAGGGCTTGCGGTACTTAACGCGCTTCGGACTCAGCATGAGCCCCTACCTCCTCTTGTCCCTTTCCCGGTCCCGGTTCGGCACGGGCTGCGCCGCCACGGGAGCCTGGGGCTGATCCGCGCCCACCGCCCCTTTGCGAAGTTTGCGCGCCGCATCGCCCCGGTAGATCCAAACCTTGATGCCGATCACACCGTAGATGGTATGGGCTTCCCCAAAACCGTAGTCAATCTCCGCCCGAAGCGTCGAAAGGGGAAGGCGCCCCTCCAAGTACCACTCCGTACGGGCGATCTCTGCGCCCCCCAGGCGGCCGGAACACTGGATCTTGATCCCCCGCGCCCCGGACTTCATGGCCCGGAAGATGGCCTGTTTCATGGCTCGACGGAAGCTGATGCGTCGCTCCAGCGAGGAAGCCACTCCCTCGGAGACCACCTGGGCATCCATGTCCGGGTGCTTAATCTCCTGGACGTTGATCATGATCCGGGAACCCGAGATGCGCTGCAACTCGTCCCGGACGATCTGGATTTCCTGACCGCCCTTGCCGATTACTACACCAGGCCGTGCGGTCCACACAGTAAAACGCAAGACATTTCCGATGCGCTCAATCTCCACCTTGGAGACCCCGGCGTGGAACCAGCGCTTCTTGATCCAATCGCGCAGCTTAATGTCTTCATGGAGATTTTTGGTATAGGTCTTGCCGCTGGCAAACCAGCGAGACTCCCAATCCCGGATAACTCCCACACGATACCCTACCGGGTGCACCTTCTGGCCCAAAGTCTCCCCTCCTCTTTAACGTTCAGCCACGGCCACGGTGATATGGCACGTGTAATGGCGGAAGGGATGGGCACGCCCCATGGAAACAGGACGGAAGCGGCGCAACGTTGTCCCTGTATCCGCCACCGCTTTGACGACCACGAGCTTATCCACGTCCATGCCAAAATTGTGATCCGCATTGGCCACCGCGCTATTAAGTATCTTTTCGATGAATCGGGCGGCTTTTTTGGGCGTGTACCGGAGCGTCATCACGGCGTCGTTCGCGTTTTTCCCGGCGATGAGCCGAAGCACCTGTCTAGCCTTGTTCGGGGAAATGCGCACCTGCTTCGCCATGGCATGTGCTTCCCGGATCTTATCCATGTTCCGTCCTCCTTATTTAACGCGGGAGGTGCGTTCTTGCCCCGCGTGGCCGCCGAAGCGCCGGGTGGGAGCGAACTCCCCGAGCTTGTGCCCCACCATATTCTCGCTCACAAACACCGGCATATGGGTCTTTCCGTTGTGAACGGCAATGGTGTGTCCCACCATCTCGGGAAGAACCGTGGATCTCCGGGACCAGGTCTTCAGAACCCGCTTTTTCCCCGAGTGATTCATATCCTCGATTCGCTTCACCAGTTTCGCGTCGACGAAAGGCCCCTTCTTCAACGATCTGGCCATGTTCCGTCCTCCTCCGCCCTACTTCTCGCGCCGACGCACGATGTGCTTGTCGGACTGCTTACGCTTCCTCGTGCGGTATCCCTTGGCAGGGGTCCCCCAAGGCGACACGGGGTGCTTGTTTCCCTTGGTCTTACCCTCGCCGCCCCCCAAGGGGTGGTCGCAGGGGTTCATCACCATACCCCGGACGTGGGGGCGACGGCGAAGCCAGCGGCTCTTGCCCGCCTTGCCGATGGTGGTGTTCTCATGATCTTCGTTGCCCACCAGGCCGATGGTGGCCATGCACTCCAGCAGGATGAGGCGAAGCTCGGAGCTGGGCATGCGGATGAAGGCATATTTGCCCTCTTTTGCCATGAGCTGGGCCCCCGCTCCAGCGGAGCGCACCATGACACCACCCCTTCCGGGCTGAAGCTCAATGTTGTGGACCACAGTGCCCAACGGGATGTCGGCCAACTTCAGCGCATTGCCCGGGCGGATGTCCGCCTTAGGGCCCGCCATCACCGTATCTCCCACGCTAAGCCCTTGGGGCGCCAGGATATAGCGCTTGTCGCCGTCAAGATAGTGGATGAGGGCAATGCGTGCCGTCCGATTGGGGTCATACTCAAAGGCCGCTACCTTACCGGGAACGCCGATCTTGTTCCGACGGAAGTCGATGATGCGGTACTTGCGCTTGGCGCCCCCGCCCCGGTGCCGCATGGTGATGCGCCCGGTGTTATTCCGTCCCGCGAAGTTCTTGAGAGACTCCACCAACTTTTTCTCGGGCTTGCCCTTCGTGATCTCCTCAAAGGCGGAGATGGTCATGAAACGGCGGCCGTCGGTGGTGGGCTTGAATTTCTTGAGTGCCATCGTACCCTGTCCTTTCCGTCCGTCAGGCGTTCGCGCCCTCGAAGAATTCGATGCGCTGTCCTTCCACCAACGTCACCATGGCCTTCTTCCAGGAGCGGGATTTCCCCAGGAACGCCCCCATGCGCTTGGGCTTGGGGTGAACGTTTATCGTATGAACCTTGGACACCTTGACCTTGAAGACCTTCTCCACGGCGTTACGGATCTCAATCTTGTTGGCGTCCGGGAGGACTTCAAAGGTGTAGGTGCCGTGCTCCATGAGCGCGTTGGATTTCTCCGTCACGATGGGGCGGACTATGACGTCATGATCGCTCCGTCCGATCATCGGGAAAACACCTCCTCCACCTTGCGCGCCGCCTCGGGCGTCATGATCAGATGGGCGTGGTTCAGCACGTCGTAAACGTTCAGGCTGTCGACGTGGAGCACCTTGGCCCCCGGGACATTGGACGCAGAGCGATACAGGTTGACGTTGGTCTCGTGCACCACCAACAGGGGCTTCTTCTCGGCTCCCACTTTGGAGAGAAAGGCCACCACCGCTTTGGTCTTCGGGGCCTCCAGCACGGGGTTTTCCAGAAGCATCATGCGATCTCCCCGCACCTTGAGCGACAACACGCTCCGCATGGCCAGGGCCCGAAGCTTCTTGTTAACTTTCTGGGAGTAATCTCGGGGATGGGGGCCATGGGCCACCCCGCCCCCCACCATGACGGGGGAACGAAGGCTGCCCCGGCGAGCCCGCCCCGGGTGCTTCTGCCGGAAGAGCTTGCGGTTGCTTCCCCGCACATCGCTCCGATCCTTGGCGTTGTGCGTCCCCTGCCGGGCGTTGGCCAGCTGGGCCACCACCACCTGGTGCATGGCAGCCATGTGGACCGGAGCCGCAAAAACGGCGTCCAAGAGCTCCCGTTCACCCAGAGGGGTTCCTTCGAAATCAACAATCTTAACGTTCGGCATAGCTTCCCGTCCTCCCTACGCCTCGTGCTTGTGGACCATGACGAGGCCGTTGCGGGCGCCAGGAATCGATCCCTTGATGAGCAAAAGGTGGTTTTCCGCATCCACGGCAAAAACAGTGAGGTTCTTCACCGTCACCCGTTCGTCCCCCATGTGCCCCGCCATGGTCTTTCCCTTGAAAACGCGCCCCGGATAGGTGTGGCATCCGATGGAACCCGGCCGACGGTGGATCACCGACGCGCCGTGGCTCTTGGCTCCGCCACCGTAGTTGTGGCGCTTCATGACCCCCGCAAAGCCCTTTCCCTTGCTGCGCCCCGTGGCGTTGACCTTTTCTCCCGGGGTAAAAATTTCCACCGTCACATATTGCCCCAGTTCATACGCCTTTGGATCCCGAAGCCGGAACTCCCGAAGCCAACGGCGAGGCTCCACGCCTACCTTGTCGTAGTGCCCCTGAAGGGGTTTGCTAACCCTTCCCTTTTTGATGGCCCCAAAGCCGAGCTGAATGGCCACATATCCGTTTTTCTCCGGAGTCCTGATGGCCACCACCGGACAGGGCCCCGCTTCCACCACCGTCACGGGAACGGCTCGGCCGTTCTCGTCGTAGACCTGGGTCATCCCCAGCTTACGTCCTATGATTCCCTTGCTCATCGCGCGTAGCCCTCTCCTTTCAGCTCAGCGCTCCCCGCCTTAGAGTTTGATCTGGATATCCACTCCGGAGGGGAGATTCAGCTGCATCAACGCATCCATGGTCCGTTGCGTGGGATCCAAAATATCAATGAGGCGCTTGTGGGTGCGCACCTCGAACTGCTCCCGAGCGTCCTTATCCTTGTGGGGCGACTTGAGGATGGTGTATTTTTTTATCTCCGTAGGCAGAGGAATGGGGCCCGCCACCTTGGCTCCACTTCGCACCGCCGTCTCCGAGATCTGGAGCGCCGAGGTGTCCAGAACTCGATGATCGAAGGCCTTAAGTTTGATGCGAATCTTTTTGCTCACAGCACTCACGCCTTCCGCGCAACCTAGTCGAGAATCTGGGTGACGACGCCCGCTCCCACCGTGCGGCCCCCTTCGCGA
>ENA-UOWE01006150-UOWE01006150.1-activated-sludge-metagenome-genome-assembly--contig:-NODE-6150-length-10692-cov-7.555702_pt1 | contig 10692 bp, 8 predicted proteins | sample MGYA00249841_ERZ761562 | MGnify/ENA primary metagenome ERZ761562 (study PRJEB28883, sample SAMN05720200) | activated sludge metagenome | isolation source: Anaerobic digester | place: Japan... | reverse complement strand
AGAAGTCTTCTTGTAGTGTTTCTTTTAGGGTAGGGTTGTAAAGAGCTGCTGCAGGGTGATACATTGCAAATACTGGTACACCACTGCTGTGTATAAACATTTGCCCATGTATTATTGATATATGTTCCTGAGGGAGAAATCTTTCAAGGGCATGTCTTCCAAGAGCAACAATTACCTTAGGTTTAATAAAGAGGAGTTCTGCATTTACCCATACTCTGCATGATTCCTTCTCATCAGGTAGAGGTTCTCTGTTTTCTGGTGGTCTGTACTTAACAACATTTGTTACATAAACATCTTCCCTTGTATATCCAATACTTCTTAGCATTTCATCTAGCAATTTTCCTGCTGCTCCTACAAAAGGTTTTCCCTGTTTATCTTCATTTACTCCAGGTGCTTCTCCAATGAATACTATTCCTGATTTTGGAGGTGTTAGTTCATACACAGGTTGTGTTGCATATTTCTTTAATTTACAGTTATTGTGTAATGCAAAATACTCATGTATCTCTTTTAGGCTTTTAAAATCTTCTAGTTTCATTCTTTCCGATTATATATTAATTTATTGTTTAGTGTATAATTAAAAGCATGAAAAAGATTGAATACAAAGTAAATGTTTTTACTGGAATAAGGCCGTCAGGTGGGCTTACGATTGCAAATGTAATTGGGTCTGTTAATACAATTGTGTCTTTACAAAGAGAAGGTAAAATACAAAGACCTATGGTTTTTGTAGCAGATTTGCATGCTATTACAGATTCAAAACCTTCAGATACACAAAGATATGTAATAGATATTCTTAAGGATTACTTTGCACTTGGGCTTAATAAGGATAACTCTGATGTGTTTATTCAATCTCATCTAGTTGAGGAGATTTCAGAGCTTAATCTTTATTTCTCAAGATTGATTAGTATCTCAGAACTTTTAAGGGTACCTACCTTAAAAGAAATGATAAAGAAAAATGTTGATACCTCTAATGCTTCTTTACTTCTTGCGATGTATCCGATTATGATGTCTTCTGATATCCTGCTTCAAAAAGCTGAATATGTTCCAGTTGGGGAGGATCAAAGTGCTCATATTGAAATGGCAAGATTTTTAGCAAAGAAATTTAACAAGGAGAATAATGAAGTATTTCCTATGCCTAAAATACTTTCTTTGGGTGAACCTGTGAGAATTATGTCATTAACTGGTGAAGGAAAGATGAGTAAGAGTAATCCAAGTGGAGCAATATTGCTTGACGATCCAATTGATGTTTCATTGAATAAGGTAAAAAGAGCAAAGACAGCATTTGCTGGTGAGATGACAGAGTCTCTTAAATCTTTGATTAAAATAGGGGAATTTGTTTCAAATGAGGATGAAAAAATTAAAATTAGTAATATATTGGATAAACATATGCATGGAGAAAATGTAATGGGAGAACTAAAATCAATTATTTTGATAGCAATTGAAAGATACTTAATCAATTTCCAGAAATCAAAAGCAAATATATCTGACTCTTATGTATTGGATCTAGTAGAAAGTGGAGGTGAAATCGCAAAGAAAAATGCTAGAGAGACTATAAAAGAAGTCAGAAATGCAATTGGTTTTAAATATGTTTAGCAGATATCGGAATTTGAATCAGCTTTTGTATTAAGTTTATCTTCTACAATTAGAAGTAAGTCTTCCGAAGTTATATTTAACGATTGTGCATTTTTATCTATGCAGTACTCTAAATCGTTAATATCTATTTTAGGATTATTAATCATTCTAACAACACTATTTACAATACCTTCGAATTTATCCTTAGGATTACAGTTTATATGAAAACCTGTATAAGAGCTGTTATATTCTAATTCACCGTTGTAAGTAGGGATCTTCTTTTTGGGAAAAAATTTCTCAATGCTCATTAAATTTGATTATTATCTTAAATATTACAAGGTGTTATTATATCATAGAGATATTCAATATCAATATTTTACTGTTTATATTTTCTAATGATATACCTTTGTTCAGCACCGAAGATATTTTCTAAATTCTTTTCATTAACTTCAAAAATCTTTATTCTTCCATCATTATGTCTATTTGAATCTGCTACCATTAGTGAAATAGTTCCATCATTATTTACAACTTTTGCCAATATTACTCCAACATGTCCAAATGGCTTTTCCGTTATTTTTGATATTCCACCTGTTGTTGTTACAAAAAGATCACCTGCTTGATAATCTTCTAATTGTAAAGGACCAGCAAGTGCTAATGCACCATAATTAGTATATGCTTTAGTGACTTCTCCATATTTATTATCAACTAGCTGTGTAGGTATAAGTTCTCTTGCTGTTGTTATTGGTGCTCCTCCAATATATGGGATATTTAAATCTGGGTATAACTCTGATGCTAACATAGCAAAGCCAACACATTGAAGTGGCTGACCTTCTACATTTACTGTTGTTGATTGCCCAATTATTGTGTTAATATCATCTGTATTTTTCCCAACCACAAAATCTTTATACCATTGAGTTTGTTTAAGATAAACAGAGAATCGGACATCAGAATCGTTTGGGTAACTATTTACTGCATCTTGTAAATCAAAAATATTTTGAATTGATTTACTATCCTTTATTTCCTCTTGGAATTGAAGAGGGTTTTCTGGATTGTAAATTAAATCCAAAGAGTCTTTTATCTTTCCATCTATGTTTGAGTTAATAACATTTATCTCATTTTGGCTAAAATCAAGAGGAATTTCATGTTTAGATTCTCTATATAAAGTATAACGATTAAGTGTTTTTGTAAGTTGTTCTGTTTGATTTAATGGTTTCTCATTAATAAATGATAAAGAAACTATTAAAATTCCATCAGATAATTCTCCAAGACCATCTGGATCTGTTTGCTCAAATGTTATGTTAGTGGGAATAATATTAGTTTTAATTTGCAAGTATTTATTTTCACCTTGAATCCATTTAAAATCATGTGGGCCATTTTGAGCAAGGTCTACAGTTGCATCTACTTTGTATCTTGATGGACTGAATGGTCCTTGATTATATGATATTGGATGATCCCATCGCTCAGTAGTAAGATATTTCCCATTTTCTTGTAAATATACAAGTGAGGATATTCCTGTTGCAATTGCACATACTCCTCCACCTTTGACCTCTGCTTTTGTGCTTGTTAGACCATATTTATATTCTCTTATCCCAGAAGGGTCTGCTAATTTAATTAAATCTATATAAGAATATTTAGTTTCACTTTTTAACTGTCCATTATTATCTTGAAATTCCGAAATATTTTCTAATGCTTTTAAAATATTTATTATTTTATTAGGATATATTGAATTTTCATCTCCAATATAGGTAACTACTCTTGATTTTTCTTCTTCCTTAGAGAATTCTATTGAAGTATTATTTTCATCTTTAGCCTTTAGGAGAATTGCTGCTGTACTTTTTATATTATATGTGTTCGCAATTAATCCTATTTTTACTTCTTCTCCATTTTTTCCTCGAAGTGTTCTTATCTCTGCTATTTCAAAGTTGTTATCCTTAGAGATTAGAAATTCTTTTAATTCTTTTTTGCTGTCTATAAAATAATCATTTTTTATTGGTATGAGAAGCATAGGAGTTTCTTTTGTTGTTGTTATTTTATATCCAGGCTCCATTTTCTCGATAGATTCTAAATTGTAATTAGCCCATGTCTCTGTATTGATTACTTCATTATTGAATTCTTTCTGTTCATATGAATATGTAGGAGTTTCCTGCTGTTCATACTTATATGTTGGAGTCTTCTGGAATTCCTTTTGATAGCTATTTTTTTCATTGTAATTAGCCCATGTCTCTGTATTGATTACTTCATTATTGAATTCTTTCTGTTCATATGAATATGTAGGAGTTTCCTTTTTTATTGGCTCTATATATTCTGGTGTTTCAGATAATGTTTCAATAAGTGCAGGTTGTGTATTACAGGGAGTAAAAGAGGAATTCTTGTCTTCTATATTCTTTTGTATAGGTGTTGATCCAGATAGGGTTGAACCTAGAATAGATGCTGCAATTATAAGATTAGCTTTTTCTTTTTCCATAGTATTTTTTTAAAAAAAGGATATTACTAAAATGTATTAGTTATTCCCCATATTATACATCTTTTAGATGTATTTTTAAATTATTTTATGTAATATATGTATGATAAAATTGTATAGTATAATTTATATTATAAGAAAATTTGTCTTGTGAATAACACATTAAAAATTGCAAAAGAGAATATTTGTAAAGCAAAAGGTTTATTATTTGATTTTGATGGTACATTAGTTAATTTAGATAAACTCAATGTTGATGCATATACTTTAGTATTCAGGAAGATGTTTAATTTAGAGTTTACTAGAGACGAGTTTATGAAATATATTTCAGGTAAAGGATCTAGGAATGGAATAGTTGGATATTTAAATTCAAAAGGTATTAGAGAATACTCTAGCCAGAAATTAAATACTATTTTTTATGAGTATAAAAAGAGACTTATTAATGAAAGAATAAGAGATGAGATATATCTTCTTCCAGGAATAGAAGAATTCTTAAAAGATTCTAATATTAAAACAAAGAAAAAGATAATTGTTACTTCATCTAGAAAAGATTTTGTTGAGTATATTCTCAGATATTTTGAGATATATAAATATTTCAATAAAGTAATTGACAGGTTTGACGTTGTTAGAGGTAAGCCTGATTCTGAAGGGTATTTTAAGGGAATGAAATATCTTGGATATACAGAAGATCAGTGTGTTATATTTGAAGATTCTTTCTTCGGTTTGCAGTCTGCAAAAGGTACTGGAATATTTACAATAGGGATACTCAATAAAGGGTGGAACGATGATTTTGTATATCAGCTTTCTGATTTTGTTATAGAGGATTATAGAATTCTAATTATTTAGATTCTGATATTAAAACATTTCCTATATGGTCTGTGTTTTGTAAAAAATATTCTTTATCTACTGGAATTCCATTATAGAAATAATCTAAATATCCCATATTTAGGGAATCTTTTCCTAATAATTTTTGAGTACAATATGAAACTCTATTCCACCATATTCCATCATCTAAGTTCTGTCCAAATGTATGTCCTCCTTTAAAGAATTTTAAAGATTCTAATATATTCATACTATTTCTATATCTCATTAATGTCCATATTCCAACTTCAATACTAATTTTATCATCATTATAAAGGTCATCATATGTATAATTAGTATTATGAGCATTGTTATAATTCTCAAGATGTTTCCATTGAGGAATAAGTTGATACCATCCGACTGCACCTGAATAAGGAGATTCTTTGAATATTCCACCATTGCTCTCTGTCATAGCTACAGATATGAAAATTGCTGTTAGCTCAGCTTTACTAAGTTTAGGATTTGTGTTGTATTCATCGTTATAGTATTTATTCGCTTCATTAATAAAAACATCTTTTAAAAATTTTATATTTGTATCAGGCCAATATTGTATAGCTCTATTTAATATTTCTTTAGTTTGTGTATCTTTATTTTCCTTTCCTTCTAATATATTTAATGTTCGTTTGTATAAATGGTAATTTGATTTTAGGTATTCAAAATTATTAATATCTAAATTGTTTTTAACGACATCTGTTAATTTATTTGATGGGTCATAATATCCTGCTAATGTTAAAGCAAAGATATTATTATTTTTCCCATCATTCTTAATTGTTTGTAATGTATAAAGTATGCATTCCTTTCCAACTATTATGTTGAAAAATGGATCTTCAAGCTTATCTTGTGTATATTTTGTATTATCGTTTAACCTTTCTTTTAATGCTTTTTGTGAATGAATTGGATAAAATTGCATTGGCCCAGTTCTTTTGTAATTTGGGTCTTTGTTTGAATCCTCATTCTCTTCATAGTTTATATTTGCTGCTATTATAGAAGATATTATAGTTTTCATAGCATCTGTATTAATTCCATCACTTTTTGCCGCATAATCAGAAACCGTATCAATGAATGGGATATATTGCTCAAATTTAGGATATTCTTTTAGATATCTCTCATAAGAGAAAGGCTCTTTGTTTAGTTGAATATACTGTTTATTTAATTCTTCTATATTCTTTTTTAAATTGTCTTTTTCAGATTCTGCACCTAGAGTATCTTTAGGTGAGCATCCACCGAAAGCAAGTGCAACTCCAACAGCTGTTAATCCTAATGTTGTCTTTTCAAGGAATTCTCTTCTTGATATTTTTTGACTATTATCCACAAGATCAATTTTAGGCATAGCTTCTTCTTTAATTTCTTCCATAATTATATACATTATCAAAAAATGATCTTTTAATAAATAGCTAAAATAATATATAATAGATAGTATAGTTTAATATTTAATTTTAATAACAATATTATGTTTTCTGAAAATAGTGTTGAGAATAATATTGATGATATTACAAATAAATTTCCTAGTGTGCTTGTAGAATTAGGAAAAGATAAAGATTATGAATATGAACGTATAAAGTTTTCATGGGAAGATAAAAATTTCTTAAATCACAATAAATCATATGATAGGGCTTTTTCTATGATACCAGACGATATGCCTGAGAATTCTTTACCTGCTTTATTTCAGTTAACTTCTAAAGAGAATAAAAGTGCTGAAGGAAATCAAGAGTTATGGGATTTAGAGATGAATAAAGATGAAATATATGAAGTTTTAATTCATAATGGTTTAGAAATCTTAAAAAATATTAGTAAAGAATATCTTACTATAAAGACTCCAGTTTCTATGTTTTCTAAGGATATAATAATTGAGAATAAACCATATGTTATTACATATATGTCTCCTGAAATATATATAGCAGGTATTTCTATGAGAGATAATTATGTAAAGAGAATAATGAGTAGGAGAGTAGAAAAGAAAAGTTCTTAATGTTGAAATTTAATTTACATTAAATTAATAATTATTATATTATGACAGAATATGAAAGTAATAATAGAGAAACATTAAATCATGATTTTGAGTATATTACACTACAAGATTTTGAAGGATTAAATATAGAAGAATTTCCTTCATATGAAGGAGATGGAAAAACATCATTCTTATCAAAGTATGACAAAGAAAAGATTGAATATTTAAATAATATTGGGATTGATATCCCTAAAGAGTGGTTTAAAGATGGTGAAGAACTTATAGAGAATTGTAGACCTCTTGCTATTACTATGTTTATAGTAACAGGGCATATACTTACAATGGAGAAAGCAAGAAAACTGATTGAAGGAGACTCTAATTATGAAGATAAGTTTAAGCAAATGGTTGAGTATTCTAATATTTTTCTTTCTGAGAATAGATTAGATACAAGTGGACGTAGAATGAAGTTATTAGACGGTGTCCTGTTTGAGGATTTAAAGAAAGATTTAGGCTTTTCAGCTAATCCTGAAGTTAGAGTTTCAAGAGAGGAACTGCATTATATAGTTGGGTATATATTTAAGAGCTTAAAGAATAAAAAGGAAGAGTAATTAAGAATGTTTATTTCTGTTGAAGATTTTTTTTGCTTATGTTAAAGTAGAAGGCTATGTTTAAAGTATATTAAAATGCTGAAACTACTTAAGTACTTAAAACCATATATTCTACAGCTACTTATTCTAATCGGACTTACATATGTTCAGGTTATGGCAAGCCTTAAACTTCCTGATTATATGTCAAGTATTGTTAATAAGGGGATTATTGCTCAAAATATGGATTTTATATGGAATACTGGTCTTAAGATGCTTGGTGTTACAGCAGTTAGTGCTGTATGTGCCGTTATTAATGGATATTTAGCATCAAGGATAGGGTCTGGGTTTTCTAAAACTGTTAGAAGAGATGTGTTTAGTAAGGTTGAGTCTTTCTCTTTTGTGGAATTTAATAAATTCTCTACTGCATCTCTTATTACCAGATCTACAAATGATATTCAGCAGATACAAATGGTTTTAATTATGGCAATGAGAATTGTTCTGGCTGCTCCAATTATGGGGATAGGGGCTGTACAAAAGGCATATACCATAGCTCCTTCAATGACATGGATTATGGCTGTTGCAGTTGGTGTTCTTACTGCTTTGATAATTTTCTTATTTGTGTTTGCTGTTCCTAAATTTACATTAATGCAGAAATTAATTGATAAACTTAATCTTTTTACTAGGCAGAATTTAACAGGTATACGGGTTATTAGAGCATTTAACAGGCAGGAATATGAGACAGAGAATTTTGATGAAATAAATAGACAGGTGTCTAAGGTTCATCTATTTGTTAATAGGGTTTTAGGCATGATGCAGCCTGTAATGATGCTTGTCTTTAATATGACTACGATATTGGTTGTATGGGTTGGGGCACATTTAATAGAGGAAAATAACTTGTATATTGGTGATATGATGGCATTTATGCAGTATGCTATGCAGGTTATTATGGCATTTCTAATGATTTCTGTTATCTTTATTATTGTTCCTCGTGCCTCTGTTTCTATAAAGAGAATATCAGAAGTTTTAGATACAAAGTTATCTATACTTGATCCTAAGAATCCTAAAAAGCCGAATGGAAAAACTAAAGGTCTTGTTGAGTTTAAGAATGTTACATTTAAATATCCAGATGCTGATGTTCCTGTTTTATACAATATTTCTTTTACTGCTAAACCTGGAGAAACTACTGCAATAATTGGAGGAACAGGAAGTGGAAAGTCTACTGTTGTGAATTTAATACCAAGATTTTTTGATGTAACTTCTGGACAGCTTCTTATAGATGGTATCAATGTTAAGGATATGAGACAAACAGATTTAAGAAAAAGAATAGGATATATACCTCAAAAAGGAGTTTTATTTTCTGGAACAATTGAATCGAATATTAAGTATGGAAATCCACGAGCAACTGATAAAGATATTGAGAGAGCTGCAAGAATATCTCAGTCAATAGAATTTATCTCAAAGCTGGAAGAGAAATATAACTATCCTATTGCACAGGGAGGGACTAATGTCTCAGGTGGTCAAAAACAGAGGCTTTCTATTGCAAGGGCAATGCTTATCAATCCTGACATCTATATTTTTGATGATAGCTTCTCTGCTTTAGATTTTAAAACTTCTTCAAAGCTATATAGAGATTTGATAAAAGAAACAAAAGATGCAACTGTAATAATTGTTGCTCAAAGAATTGGTATGACTATTAATGCAGATCAGGTTATTGTTCTTGATGAAGGAAGAATTGTTGGAGTAGGTAAGCATAAAGAATTGCTTAAAACATGTAAGGTATATAAAGAGATTGCTTTGTCACAATTATCTCAGAAGGAGATTGAAGAAAATGGATAATACACAGAAACATCATAATTTAGGAAGTTCACATTCACCACAGCAAAGAGGTGGAATGGGAATGATGAGAAGAGGAGAGAAGGCCAAAGATTTTAAAGGTACAATTAAAAAGCTTATAAAATACCTTTCTCCATATACAAAAGCTTTTATTGCTGTTTTTATTCTTGCTATCGCAAGTACGACATTTTCTATTATTGGTCCTAAGATATTGGGAAATATAACTAATCAGATTGTTAATGATTATATTCATATTACTGTTTACGACGAGGTTATGAAAAACCTCCCCCAAGGATATATACTGCCAGAGGGAACTAAAGGTGCAGACATATTAAAACAGCTTCCTCAGGATAAATTAGAAAAAATACCAGAGGATGTAATAGATAGAGTTGAGGGTATGGATCTTTCTGTTAAACCTTCAATGAATTTTGATTATATAGGGAGCAAAATAGTCCTTCTTATAGGGATATACTTTGCAAGTGCAGTATTTGGGTATGTTGTTGAATGGATAATGTCTGGTATTACACAAAAGGTAACATATAAACTAAGAAAGGAGATATTTGCTAAGATATATAAACTTCCTCTTAAGTACTTTGATACAAATTCATATGGAGATGTTCTGAGCAGAATGACAAATGATATTGATACAATAAGCCAGACGTTAAGCAGAGGAATTGTGCAAATTATTACTTCTGTTGCAATGATCATTGGTATCCTTATTATGATGTTTAGTATTAATCCTGTACTTACTCTTGTAGCTTTGGTAATTCTCCCAATAAGTGCCATCCTTGTTTCCTTCATTGTAAAGAGATCTCAAAAATTGTTTGTTGCTCATCAGCAGTATTTGGGAGAGGTGAACGGTCATATTGAAGAAATGTATGGAGGTCATATAATTGTAAAAGCATTTAACGGAGAAGAGAGATCTATCGAGAAGTTTAATATAATAAATGAGAAGCTTTATAATAGTTCATGGAAGTCTCAGTTCTTGACAGGTCTTCTTATGCCTATTATGAATGTAATCAGTAACGGTGGGTATGTGGCTATAGCAGTACTGGGAGGGAAATTCGCAATAGAGGGAAGAATAAACATTGGTGATATACAGGCATTTATGCAGTATATGAATCAGTTTACACAACCTATCGCACAGACTGCCAATATCTCTAATATATTTCAATCTATGGCAGCTGCAGCTGAGAGAGTTTTTGAATTTTTAGGTGAAGAAGAGGAGAAAGAAACTGCTAAAGAGTTTAAAGAAATCAAGAATGTAAAAGGAAATATTAAGTTTGAGAATGTTAAATTCGGATATAATTCTGATAGAGTTATTATTAAAGGTTTTAGTGCAGATATTAAAGCAGGTCAGAAGGTAGCAATTGTAGGTCCCACAGGTGCTGGTAAAACAACAATGGTTAATCTTTTAATGAGATTTTATGATATTA
>ENA-UOWE01006144-UOWE01006144.1-activated-sludge-metagenome-genome-assembly--contig:-NODE-6144-length-10698-cov-3.368975_pt1 | contig 10698 bp, 6 predicted proteins | sample MGYA00249841_ERZ761562 | MGnify/ENA primary metagenome ERZ761562 (study PRJEB28883, sample SAMN05720200) | activated sludge metagenome | isolation source: Anaerobic digester | place: Japan... | reverse complement strand
GCAGGGGCGCTCCTCCGAGCTACAACCGACGGCCCTACCCATGCCCCAAACCCGTGGGTGAGCTGGCCCTCCAGCTCCCTCCGGACCTCCCGGGTCTGCGTATCCGCCACGAGCTGAGCATCGAGGAGGGCATGCTGCGGACCGCGGTTTCGAGCGCGTTGGGCGTCGAGGTGACCATCGACTCCTTCATCCACCCCGAGCTCGATGTGCTGGTCGTGCGCTGGGGGGTGACCGGCTGGACCGATGAGACACGCATCGGCAATGGCAAGCCACCCGTGTGGCTCTCGCTCTACCGATGGGCCGACCCCGCTCTGCGCGAGTTCGGCGATCGCTTCTTCGCCGAGTCACGCCATGGCACGTTCATCAACAGCGACGACGGCCAGGCCACCCCGCTGGCCCCCCCGGGCATCGTGGATCTGGGCCGGCATCTGGCCATCGAGCAGACGTTCGCGCCGGAGTTGACCTACCCGGCCGGATTCGTCTACCTCATGGTGCCCTTCTGCCCCGGGTTCCAGATGGAACCAGCGACCCAGCCCGCCACCCGCGAGGCTCTCATCCACCTGATGCCGGCTCAGGATGTCACGTCGGGCTGGGTGGCCGTGGCCGTGCCGTCGGGCAACGGCCGTGAAGCCGCTGCCGCCCAGCTTGCGCCCTACGCGGCTCTGAACACCGAATCGGGCCCCGCCATCCTCGACCAGTGGGCCCAAGAGACGCGCGAGGCTGGCGAGGCGTTCTGGGCGCGCTCCGGCCTCGAGGTGGCCGATCCGCTCGTCGAGGGCATCTGGTACGAGACGCTACACGCCCGCCGGTGCACCACACGCGCCGGAAAGACGCCGCCCGGGCTGTTCCTGCCCAGCACGGTACGCGATTATTCCCACTGGCACGGCGACTACCACACCAACTACAACTTCCAGCAACCCTACTGGGGCGACTACACCGCGAATCACGTGGAGATCGGCGATGCCTACTTCACGGGCATGAAGTACCTCGTCGATGTCGGACGCATCCTCGCCGACCGCTACTATGGTTGCCGCGGCACCTTCATCCAGCTCACCGGCTACCCCATGGTGATGGACGACGACCCGCTCGGAGCCGTGCCGATGGGCCGCATGGCCTATATGACGGGATGGGCCGCCAATCAGTACTGGTGGCGCTACCTGTACACGCTCGATCTCGATTGGCTGCGCGAGGTCGGCTACCCGGTGATCCGAGACTGCGCGCTGTTCTACCTGGACTTCATGACCCAGGGCGAGGACGGTCTTTACCACATCTTCCCCTCGAATCAGGGCGAAGACGGCTTCACGGGTGATCCCCGGGACTACACCGACCGCGGACAGGTCATGCGACACATGCGCTACTGCCTGCGATCGGCCATCGCCGCCAGCGAGGCCCTGGACACCGATGCGGAGCTGCGCGCCCAGTGGCTCGACCGGCTCGCACGGGCCGCCGGCGATGACGGGAATCCGCCCGTTGAGCGGCAGGGCATCGAGAGGCACTTCGCCGAGGCCTGTGCTCCCGAGCTGGGCGAGGGCCGCCCTTGGCCTGGTGTGCTCCGGGCCGATCCGGCCACCCCATGGCCAGGGGCCATGCAGTGGGTGGATCTGTGGTACGCCGGCCAGTACCCGCTCATCGCCATGGCCCAGCTGCGGGCCAGCGCCGTCGAGCCCGAGCGCGCCTACAAGGGCTTCCGGCGTATCGTCGAGCGCTGGCGGCATCCCAACGGTCTGGTCTGGGCCATGTCGCTGATGGACTACGGCCACGCCGGGGCGTGGACCGAGACGCTGGGCATCACCGCGCCGCTGCAGGAGATGCTGCTGCAGAGCTACGGGGGCGTGATCCGCATCTTCCCTGTCTGGCCGCGCCACGTGGCGGCCCGCTTCCGGACCTTTCGCGCCGAGGGAGCCTTCCTGATCAGCGCGAGCTGCGCCGGTGGCGCCGTCACCTCGGTGCGTATCGAGAGCGAGCGAGGCGGCGTGTGCCGGCTCTATTCCCCGTGGGAGACACCGTTTCGTGTGGTGACCGTCGGTAGCGGGGAGAATGTGGCCGTCGAAGGCCCCGAGGACGGCATCTACCAGTTCGAGACCGAAGCCGGGGGGGCATACGCGCTCGAGGCCCTGTAGGGACGACCCGTGCCTACGGTCCCTTGACGGTCACCAGTCCCGGCAGCAAATCGCCCAAGCCCGATGTGATGAACTCGACGGCGATGGCGGCAAGGAACACGCCCATGATGCGCGTGAGGACCCGGATGCCCGTTTGTCCCAACCGCGCGCGCAGACGCGCTGCCGCCGACAGCACGAACCACACCAGAACGCCGATGGCGGCACATAGCGCGACCAGAACCGCCATCTCCTGCCACCGCCGGCAGCCCTGCGAGTAGAGCACCACCGTGCTCATCGAGCCGGGACCCGAAAGCAGCGGTATGGCCAGTGGGACGATGGCCGCGCCCTCCCGGTCCTCAGCCTCGGCCGCCTCTTCGGGAGTGTGCTGGGTCCGGCTGGGGCTCGCCTGCACCATGTGGAGAGACATGAGCAACACGAGGACACCGGCTGCCACACGGAAGGCCGGCAGCGTGATGCCGAGCATGCGCAGCACCTGTTCGCCGACCAGGGCCGACACGATGAGCGTGATGCCGACGGAGATGGCGGTGATGCGCGCCATGCGCCGGCGCTCGTCGGGAGTCCGCTCGGCGGTGACGCTGAGGAACACGGGGATTGAGCCCAGGGGGTTCACCACGGCGACGAGCGAGACCAGGGCCTTGGCGATGCCGCCCCACGACTCCATCTCGATGGCACTCACCCCCCCACTCCCGAATGACAGGGGGCAGCCGGCGCACGCGCGGCTGCCCCCGAAGTCCAGCACTCGGTTGGCCGGGGCCGCCTACTCGACCCGCTGCTTCTTGTCATCCCACAGGGTGCGCTCACCGGAGAAGTGGCAGAGCACCGCCATGTGGGCCGCCGAGGCAGCGTAGTGGCCCTGGTACTCATCGCAGTTCGGCTGCTTCCGGGTGCGGCAGCAGTCGAAGAAGTTCTCGAGGTGCGCCTTACCGTGGTCGGGGACCTGGGTCTGGAACTCCTTGGCCTCGACCTTCTTCATGGCGACACCCTCGGGCTCCGGGATCAGGCGGAGCACGCGGTCATTCATGTCGATGGTGCCATCGGTTCCGTAAAAGATCTCGCCATACTGGTCCTGCTGGTTGCTGAAGACGCAACTGTACTGGACCAGGTAGCCATCCGGTGCCCAGGGGCTGCCACCAGGATACTCGAGGATGGATGACCACGTGTCCGGCGTGGTCCGGCCGAGCTCATGGAAACGGTAGATGTCGCCCAGGCCCATGGCGGACTTCGGCATCTGCCCGCCCATCACGAGGTTGATCGCGTCCAACTGATGGACCATCAGATCCCCCGCCGGGCCGTTGGAATAGTCCCAATAGCAGCGCCACTGGAAGTAGCGATTGAGGCTGAAGGGCACCTTGGGCGCCTTGCCCAGGAACACGGGCCAGTTGATGTTCTTCTCGCTGGCATCGGGCGGAATCGCGTAACGCCACTGCGGGTCGTTGTCCTTGCTGTTGCGGTGCCAGCGGCCGCGGACCGCGGTGATCCGGCCGATGGCGCCCGACTGGACCAGTTCACGAGCCTGGTAGTAAAGGTCCACACTGCGGCGCTGGGTGCCGATCTGGATGATCCTCTTGGCCTTCTTGTTGGCCTCGATGACCCGGATGCCCTCTTCCCATGTGTGGTTCATGGGCTTCTCGCAGTAGATGTCGCGGCCGGATTTGATGGTGTTGATGATGTGGTCGACGTGCGTATGCTCGGGTGTGGCCGCCACCACCGCATCGACGTCCTTGTCCTCGAGCATCCTCTCGAGCAGGTCATAGCCCTTGGCGCGCGGGTTCTTGCGGCGGGCAATCTCGAGCCCCAGGTTCTTCCATCCCTCGAAGATGTCGGCCACGGCAACGAACTCGACATTGTCGATCTGGTTGACGCGGTCCATCAGGTAACGGCCTCGACCACCCGGGCCGAGCATGCCCACGCGGATGCGCTCATTGGCGCCCAGGGCCCGCGGCGACGCGAGCGCGAAGGCGCTGACGCCCGCGGCCACCGTGGCCGTCTTGCCCAGGAAGTCCCGGCGAGTCATGGAGTCCTTCTTATGCAAAGTGTCACCCTCCAGTGATCTTGGTGCGAGGCGCGGTCGCGCTCGGCATGCGTGCTCAACGCGCTATTATGCCCCGCCGTTCAGCACCGCGCCAGCCCGCTACAGTCCGAACGCCTGCCGAATATGCGCAAGCCCGCGCGTGGCGATCGTCTCGGCGTCGGGTTTGAACTCGAACACCTCGATCGAAGCGTAGCCCTGGTAGCCGATGTCTCGCAGCGCCTGACCCACGGCCACGAAGTCCACCGAACCCGTGCCGGGCTCGCGCCCCGTGTCGTCGTTGAGGTGAACGTGGCTGACCACGTCGGCCTGGGCCCGTAGGGCAGCCGGAATGGACTCCTCCATGGGCGCCATGCTGTAGCAGTCGAGTGTCATACGCACACTCGGCAGGGCAACCTCATCGACGAAACGGCGACACTCGGCCGCGGTCTGAAGGAAGTTCGTCAGGTCACTTCTCAGCGGCTCCATCGCAATGACAACGCCCAGCCCCTGGCAGAACTGCCCGGCCTGTCGGATGGTGTCTACGGCCAGAAGCCAGTTCTCGTCGTACGACTCGCCTTCAGGCACGTTTCGCTGCTTGGGAGACCCGAACACCATGATCTTGCCGCCCAGGTCGGCGCAGAGGGTCGCGAGCGACTTGAGGTACTTGATTGTCTGCTTCCGCACCTGGGGGTCGCGCGCTGCGATGTGAAGGCCGGCCGGCGTCACCAGAAGCCAGTGCAGGCCGACGACGCTGATCCCGGCATCGCTGGCATGCTTTCGAATCTGTGCCCGCGTGGCGGGTAGCACGTCATCGGCATGGCCGGCCAGGGTGAAGGGCGCCAACTCGATCCCGTCATATCCGAGTTGGGCGACGAAGTCGATGACCTCACCCAATGGCCTCTTCTCGAACATCTCGTTGCAGATGGCCAGCTTCACCCGCGACCACCTCTCTCTGGCAACGCGTCCACACCCGGCCGTTCTCCACGTTCGGCCACTTCCACATCACTGGCGCGGCCCCCTGCTGGGCCGTCACACGCTGAACCGGAACTCGATCACGTCGCCGTCGCGGACTTCGTACTCGCGGCCCTCGAGCCGAACCTGGCCCTGGGCACGGCACGCTGCCATCGATCCGGCGGTCGAGAGGTGCTCATACGCGACCACCTCGGCCCGGATGAACCCCCGCTCGATGTCGCTGTGAATCCTCCCGGCGGCCCTGGGGGCCAGGGTCCCGCGTCGGACGCTCCAGGCCCGCACCTCGTCCGGCCCCACGGTGAAGAACGAGATCAGGTCGAGCATCTCATAGGCCGCCCGGATGAACCGGTCGGTGGCCGCGCACTCGAGGCCGTAGTCGGCCAGGAAGGCGGCCCGTTCGTCGTGGGCCAGCTCGGCGATCTCGGCCTCCAGTGGAGCACACAACTCGAAGGTCCGCAGGGCCCGGGGCTCGGCAATGGCCGCGACGGACTGCGCCACACCGTTCCCCAGGTCCTGTTCGCTCACATTGGCCAGCACCACGGTGGGCTTGCGTGTGGTCAACTGGAATCCACGTAACCGTGCTTCATCGGCCTCGTCCAGCGGCACCTCGGCGATGCGACGTCCCTCGGACAGGGCGGCTTGCAGACGCCCCATGAGGTCGCGCTCCTCTGCAGCCTCTTTGCGGCCTCGCTGCCAGTCCTTTTCGAGCCGCTCGAGCCGGTTTTCGACCACCGAAAGGTCCGCCAGAATCAGGTCCAGCATGAAGCGCTCGAGCGCCACGCCGGGTGAGTCAGGCGACAGGCCTCCCACCACGATGGCCAGCGCATCCGCGTCGGCCAGGCAGCCGGTAATCGCCGACAGGCGTTCGTGGCGACCGGCCGACCCCAGATCGACGAAGGTGATCTCTGCTGGCGTCGTCTTCTTGGGCTGGTACATGGCGCTGAGGACCTCGAGCCGGTTGTCGGGGACGCGCACGACCCCGAGGCTCGGGCTCCGGGTGGCCGCCGGCACCCCCAGGCCGGTCAGACACGCGAATACCGTGGACTTCCCCGAACCCTCGGGGCCGATGATGCCGATCTTCACAACCGATCCCTCACCCGGTACAACATGCAGAGCCCCGTCATCCGCGACGCCTGTGGCGGCCTCCGGAGCCAATCGCCGCAAAGATTCGATAATACTGCTGAGCCCCTGATGGTGTCGAGGCAGGCTCCGTCCGTTCGGGCGCGAATGACCGCACCCATGGCAGCGATATGTTGCGGCGCCGTGCGCGCCGGATCAGGAGGTACCCGATGGCACGCGGGCTCGTGCCGTTCGCTCTCGTGGCTGCCCTGGCGGGTGGCCCCGCGGCGGATGCGGCCAAGGTCATCATTATCACGCCGCACTGGGAGGGAATCCGGTACGAGTACGGCCGGGCATTCGAGGCCTGGTACGAGGCCCGCTACGGCGAGAAGGTCACGGTCGAGTGGCTCGACCAGGGCGGCACATCCGATGACGTCAAGTTCATCCGTTCCGAGTTCGCCGGCGGCAAGGATAGCATCGGCATCGATCTGTTCTGGGGCGGAGGGATCGATCCGCACATCGAGTTCGCCAAAGAGGGCCTGTACGTGCCATACCGCATCGATCCCGCCGTGCTGGCCGCCATGCCGCCGACCTACTGCGGCGTTCCCATGTACGATGCGGATCTGCTCTGGTACGGCCAGGCGCTGTCAGGCTTCGGCATCCTGGTGAACCATCGGGTGCTCCGCCAGATGGGGCTCCCGACGCCCAGAACCTGGGAGGACCTGGGACGGCCTGAGCTCGCCGGATGGGTCGGTTCGGCCGACCCGCGGTCCAGCGGCAGCATCCACATGATGTACGAGATCATCCTCCAAGCCTACGGGTGGGACAAGGGCTTCCAGGTCATCCACCGGCTCGGAGCCAACATTCGGGCCTTCCCGAACTCCTCCTCACAGACCCCCAAGGATGTCGCCCTGGGCGAAGCAGCGGTCGGCATGGCCATCGATCAGTACGCTCTGGCACAGGTCGCCGAGAGTGGCTCCGATGTCATGGAGTTCGTGATGCCCACCGGCCAGACGGTCGTGAACCCGGACGGCATCGGCATCCTCAAAGGGGCGCCCAACCGGCGGGTGGCTGAACGGTTCATCGACTATGTGATGTCGACCGAAGGGCAGATGCTCCTCCTGCTCGAGCCCGGCACGCCGGGTGGCCCCGAGCGGTTCGCTCTGGGCAGGATGAGCGTCCGGCCCGATGTCTACGAGAAGGTGGGCCCGAAGACCCTCACCAAGGTAAATCCCTTCACGCTCCCTTCCTCTCTCCGCTACGACCCCAAGCGAGGCGGATTGAGATGGGCTCTGGTCAACGACCTCATTGGCGCCCTGGTGATCGACGCCCACGACGAACTCCAGGCGGCGTGGGCGGCGTGCCGACGGGCCGGCATGCCGCCGGACGTCCTGGAGCGAATGTGCGCCATGCCGGTGACCGAGGACGAAGCCACCCGCCTGGCCACCGATGTGTGGAAGAAGGCGGACGCGAAGAACGTCGAGATCGACCGCTGGACGCGCTTCGCCCGGGCCAAGTACGCGCAAGTGCTCGAGATGACCGGTGGCCCGCCCCGGTTCCAGTGGCTGGCCCGAACCGTCCGCTATACGTTGCCAGTGGCCCTGGCCATCGGGATGCTGGCACTGTTTGCCATCGATGTCCTCCGCCGCTTCGGCGTGGCCGTGGCACTCCGGCGCGCGGGCTGAGCCAGACGGCCCTCACGCCACGTCCGCCATCGGCGATCTACCGGTTGCCCTCAAGACTGGGACGGATGTCCCGACGGCGGATGCCGGAGGGCCGCTTGCGCAGGATCTCTTCCTCCATTTCCGGCGGGTACTCGGTCACGAGTCCGTACACCGCATGGCGGTGCCCCAAGCGAGCTGCCCAACCGGAGTCGCCGTACGACCAGTGCCACCACTCGTCGAAGCAGTTCGAGAACCCCGCCGCACGCATGGCCTCATAGAGCACCGCACGGTTGGCTCGCGCGGTGTCAGTCAGCACGGGGCAGAATGTGGGCCACGAGTTCGGCACACTGACGGTGGTGGACGTGTGGTCCAGCAGCGTCCCCGTGCGGGAACGGACCAGGGCCACGTCCACCGCCCCGCCCGTGCAGTGCCCGGGGGGAGCCTTTGAGGTCACGGGATGGAAGAACCGGTTGGACTGGCGCACCAGGATGGCCCGGGGCCACTCCGGGTGCTCCCGCGCCAGTTGCCGCATATAGCGCTCATAGCCCCGGCGTTGCATCTGCAGGGTCCGGTAGGCGGTCGAGATTCGGAGCGTGAGCGGCTCAGGAAGAGACGCAAGGGCCTGTGTGAGCATGTCCGCCACGGCCACTCGCACCCAGGGCAGCTTCGCCTGGATGAACACGCGCCGGCCCAGGCGCTCCGAGTCGAGTCGCACCATGGGATCGCCGTTCTCGACGATGGCGACCCGCGCCAACCTCCCAATACCCGGCTCCCTCAGCCCCCGCTGCGCATCCTGCTCGTACAGCCCCATGTCCTGGCCTCGCTCACCTCACCGCATCTGCACCGTTATGGGGGGCGAGAGACCCGGCTGCCGGGCCACGGCCTTGCCATCCATGGTCACGATCAGCCCCGGGCCGCCCCGCTCCCACATGATGCTGATCACATGGCCCTGGTAGGGCACATCCTGCAGCGAGAACGCCTGCAGACCGATGTCGATGGGCCATATCTCCAGAACGCCGTCGGCACGGGGCTGCAGACCCGCCACATGCCGGACGACGAGATCGATGTAGTGCGAGGCGAAACAGTCCATCGAGTCGCCCAGCCACTCGCCCGTCAGCGGGTGGTACTCGTCGACCACACAGGGAGTCGGCGGGTCATCACCCCGGAAGTGCATCCGGGTGTACTTGCGGAACAGCTCGGCGAAGGCCATTCGCGGTGTGTCGTCACCGGGAGCTAGCCGGCACGCGCAGGCCGCCGCATCGGCCACCAGGGACGTGAGCTGCGGCCAGCTCGGACCGTTGTGAGCGCGGCGGTACATGTGCGGCCGCTGGGGCGAGGCATTCGGTCCGGCGATCCATGTATCGCTGGGCGAGAACGCCTCGCAGTCCATCGATACCGATGGCACGGGGAATGGCGTACCGAACTGGTTGGGGTCGGAAAGCGCCGCCGTGGCCACGACATGCTCCGGCCCCGCCAGCCCGGCGATGAAGGGCACAAACCCCGTGGCTTCCTTGACCGGAGCCCGTTCATGGGTCCGCGGCTCCACCGGGCAGAAGAACCCAATCCCGGCGTCCCACATGACCTCCAGCGCCGCGGACTTGGCCCGATCCGCAAGGCTCTGCCACTCCCGCGCCTCGGCTTCCCGCCCCAGGGCCACCGCCATCGCGGCACATGCCATGGCGCTGAGGTAGAAGTCGCCCTGCGTGTCGGGCCGCTCCAGCCCGGCGGCCCGTCCGAACTCCTCGCCCTGCGTATGGTCCCACCGGGGCTGCGTGAAGTAGAAGAAGCTGGGTAGGTACTCGAGGCCCATCGCGAAGCTCCCGCGAACCTCGGGACGCCCGTCGCGGTCGACGTCGTGGCTCTCTGAAGCCCAGCCGCGCACCAGCCGGCATGCCTCGGGATAGGCCGCGGCGAGCAGGGCTGGATCGGGGTGGACGAGCATGAGACGCCACAGGGCCATGGGCGTCCAGTCGGGTGGATCCGGCGTGCGCCCGCCCGACGCCTCGGCGAGCACCTGGCCCTGCCGCAGAACGACCCACGCCAGGTCCTGCGCGACATCGGGGACTCGCATCCATGAAAGATCCACGAGCTGTTGCGCCAGGGCATGAGGCGAGAGACGGGCGGACGCCCGGCCGCTTCGGCTCTCGAACACGCAGGGGCGGTCGTAGGGATGCCCGGCGAAGCCCGCCCGGGCGTCGACCGTGTTCCGCCGTGCCAGGTACCATCGGTAGTAGTACAAGCGCGTGATCAGCGGGTCGCTGCATGCGAAGGGCGGCACCCGATCGGCGTACCAGGCGTTCTCCCGCTCGGCGTTGGCCGCCACCGGGTCGCTCAGACCCACCATCGAGCCGATCGGGATCAGGCACGCTCCCGGCTCATCGCGGAGCGCAAGGGCCACCGTGAGTGTCAGGCTCTCCCCCGGGCCCAACGTGGCGCTCCGTCGGACCCCCGCGGGCTCGGCCAATGCCTCCGCTCCGGGGCACCGAAGCGCCCAGTGCTTGACGAAGTCCATGGGCGACAGGCCGCTGGGCCGGAGATGGACGGCCACCGTCCCAAACAGGGTATCGCCCTCGGCCCTCAGATCCTCCGCGCCGGGAAGCAGCGGGCGAATCCACACCTCGATCCCGGCGGACTCCGCGGCGGTTCGGGTCACGATCAGCTGGCATGCTGCCACATCGTGCCGCGTGATGGTCTTGGCCTCGCGTAGCGCGAGGCCGCCGCCCGCATACTCGGCACGCATCCCCGCCGGTCCCCACGTATGCGATGCCGGCTCCCACTGAACCGGGGCACCCGCACAGGTGACCTCCACCTCAAACAGCCCGGGCCAGTCCACAGGATGGATGTAGCCCACGCTGCCCACGAAGCCCGGGCG
>ENA-UOWE01006137-UOWE01006137.1-activated-sludge-metagenome-genome-assembly--contig:-NODE-6137-length-10704-cov-3.828247_pt1 | contig 10704 bp, 11 predicted proteins | sample MGYA00249841_ERZ761562 | MGnify/ENA primary metagenome ERZ761562 (study PRJEB28883, sample SAMN05720200) | activated sludge metagenome | isolation source: Anaerobic digester | place: Japan... | reverse complement strand
CATGCACAGGCTCTCTATAGTTCCCGGACTGCCGGGGAGTCAAGGACCACCAGTTTCAAGGGGACACTGAGGCGGGAGCGACCGTCCGGTCCTGAGAGACGAAGGGGTTTGCATGGAACATCTATATCCGCTACCATGCGGGACATGTTCGAGCAGGCCTACACGGCGGATATCCTGAAGTGGGTGGCCCTGGTGTTCCTGGCCGGGTTCATAGGCTTTTTCGGGAAATACCTGGGCAGGGTGGTGCTCTCCCTGTTCCAGAAAATGCCGAGGCAAGAACCGGACCGGTCACCGGGGGGCCCGGACGGCGGTCCCGCAGCACAGATACAGGCCCTCAGGGATGAGGAGAAGCTGCGCAAGAAGGCCAGCAAGAATGCGGTCAAGGAGAGGAAAAAGCTCGGGAAGTGATCCGGCGGGGCGAGGTCCCTGGCCGGCTCATGCCGGCTGGGCCGGCTGTTCCGAGACCACCGGGTGCCGGTGGGAGTAGCTCTGCTTGTCACAGATGATCTGCACGGCGCAGCGGTTCTGGGCATTGATGATGATGGGCCCGAGCAGGTTGATGGTCATGCGCCGGGGATCTGTCTTCGGGATGGTGACGATGCAGACCACTTCGAGATTTTCGGCCTGCAGGGCATCGAGCTCCTTCAGGACGTTCTCGTCCACGTCCACACGGTAGTCGGCCTTGACGAGCTGCGGATTCATGACCACGAAGGCCAGGTCTCCGTCCTCCACGCTCTGGAGCCAGAAGAACGGGGAGTTCTCGCTGTGGGGAAACAGGACATAGCGCTTGTTCTTGGCAAACCCCAGGATGCCCCTTGGGAAGGTGATGACCTTGTCCTCCTGCACGTCTATCTTTCCGAACCGGAGCGTCTGTATGTCCAAGCTATTCCCCCTAGATATAGTCTACCAGGCTCAAGCCCGTGATCATGGAGGCGCTCTTCAGGGCGGCCTCGTAAATGGTCTGCTGGTTCTGAAGCGAGGTGATGGCCTCTGCGTAGTCGAGGTCCTCAATGTTCGAGACCATTTCCGTCGTATCCACCCGGGAGGTCTCGAGGATGGACTTCGTGTTGTCGAGCTTGTTCGTTATGGCACCGACCTTCGCGAGGTTGTCCGAGAGGACCTTGCCGGCGTCCTCGATGGCACCCAGCTGGGCGCTTATCGCATCGGGGTCGTTGGCGCGGAGCGCCCGCTCGAGGCGCAGCAGGGACATGAACACATCGCCCTGCGGATTGGTGAACAGCTCGCTGCCCGGGATGTTGACCTGTGCGGTGGATTCCTTGCCGATCTGCATGGAGAATGTGGACTCGTTGCCCTGGTACACGGACGACCACTGCCCGTCGGTATACACGTAGGCGGTGTTCCGGTCGTTCACGATCACGGCCGAGCCGTTGGCCGGGGCGCCCTGGTCCACCCAGGTGGCGCTGAGAGCGTCGTACTGCCAGATGTGGTCGTCGTCCGTGTCGAGGTACCGGTCACCGTCGGCAGGCGCGGCAGGTGGTGCGCTCGCCATGGTGGCCACGTCCTCCTCCAGCTGCTCGACGTCCACCAGGAGGAAGGGCAGGTTCTGGGTCATGGTCCCGCCGAAGATATACTTGTTGCCATACTTGGCATTGGCCTGGGACAGGACCATGGACCGCAGCTCCTTGACCTCCTCGGCGGCACCCGAGCGGGTTTCCGCCGTGGACGTGGCGGATGCCTGCTGGACCGCGAGCTCGGAAGCCCGGGCCAGGATATTGTCCGTTTCCTGGAGGATGGAGTCCATCCGGTTAAGCCAGCCGTTGGCGTAATCGATGGATTTCTTGTACTGGGTGAAGGAATTCAGTTCGGTCCGGTAGATGAGCACGCTGGACATGCCGATGGGGTCTTCCGAGGGCGTGTCGATGCGCTTGCCGGACGAGATCTGGTTGTTGAGCCGGAACATCTTTTCCGTGTTCTGGCCCAGGTCCTTCACCAGCTGATAGTAGAGGAACCGGTTGCTTACCTTCATATGTCTTCCTTATCGGTCATTGTAGGGGCACTCTTTACAGTGAGCAAGGGGCCTGCCAGCTCCCTAACATTCAGGAATTCCTGGGGATCGGAAATACGGGGTGTGGAAAAGACTGCCTAGGGAGCGGTATTCTTTGCCGTGCCCTTTAAAAAACCCCCGCGCCCCGGCCCTGTTCCGGGGTCATGGCGCGGCTCAGCCCCGGCTGATATGCTGCTGGATGGAGCGGCACTCCCTGATGAGGGCGTCCTCGTCCACGGTGAGCGACCGGTAGTCCTTCACCACGACTTTCCCGTCGATGACCACGTCCTTCACGTTGCCACCCGTTGCGGCATAGATCACGTGGGACACGGGATTGTGCACCGGCACCATGTTGGGGGCCTTTCCGTCGAGCACGGTGATATCCGCGGGCCTGCCAGGCTCGAGCACACCGCCCGCGAACCCCAGGGCCCGTGCACCGTTGCGGGTGACCATAGCCAGGGCAGTGCACTCGTCGAGCACGGTCGGGTCCATGCAGGTGATCTTGTGGAGCTTGGCCACGGTGGAGATCTCGCTGATGATGTCGAGGTTGTTGTTGCTGGCGCACCCGTCCGTGCCCACGGATACGTTCACCCCGGCCTCGATCATCCGGGGTACGGGCGCGATGCCGCTGGCCAGCTTCATGTTGCTCTCCGCGTTGTGGGACACGGACACCTTCCTCTTCGCCAGCAGATCGATCTCAGCCTCGCTGAGAACCACACAGTGGGCGGCAAGGGTCCGTTCGCTCAGGCACCCGAGCGAGTCCAGGAGTTCTACCGGAGACATGGAGTGGTCCCGGCGGACCTGCTCCACCTCGGAGGCGGTCTCGCTGAGATGGATCTGGAAGGCCAGGTCGTATTCCTCGGCCAGGGCATAGGCGGCGCTCAGGATGGCTGGGGTGCAGGTGTAGGCCGCGTGGGGGAACACCGTGGGCCGGACGAGACGGTCGTCCTTCCACCGCTCGATGAAGGAGCGGTTGTGGTCGATGGTACGCTTCGGGTCCTTCAGCGACGGGGTGGGAAACTGGAGGATACCCTCGCCGATCCATGCCCGGATTCCCACCTCTTTCGCCGCCCTGCCCACCTCGTCCTCGTAGAAGTAGCCGTCGCAGAAGGCGGTGGTGCCGGAACGGGTCATCTCCCAGGCGGCGAGCAGCGATCCGACGTAGACGAAATCCCTGTTCACGTGCTTGGCCTCGGCGGGGAAGATGTAGTCCTGGAGCCAGGTCATGAGGGGGAGGTCGTCGGCCATTCCCCGGAACAGGGTCATGGGGGCGTGGGTGTGGGTGTTGATGAGCCCGGGCATGACGATGTCCTGCGGCCCGCCCAGCACCGAAGTGATGTCCGGCGGGAGATCCGCAGTGATGGCGGAGATGGTGGAATCCTCCACGATGACGTAGTGGTCCTTCAGGACACTCCTGGCATGGGTGATGACGTGGCCTCCCTGCACGGCGAATCTGCTCATGGACATCTCCTCTTCACATTTCCCTGACGCCCCGGCGGTACCGAAGGGCGCTGGCAAGGGTCACCTGGTCCATGTACTTGAGTTCCCCCCCCATGGGGACGCCCGAGGCGATCCTGCTCACCACGACGTTCAGCCCGGCGTCCTGAATCATCTTGGCGATGTAGTGGAAGGTCCCCTCGCCCTCCACGGAGGGATTGGTGGCCACGATCACCTCGCTCACCCCGGGCTGCCGGATCCTCTCCATGAGCTCAGCGAGACGGATGTCGTCGGGCCCGACGCCGCCCAGCGGCGATATGAGGCCGTGGAGGACATGGTAGAGCCCCCTGTACGCGTTGGCCGACTCAAGGGCCAGGACATCGCTGGGCTCCTCCACCACGCAGATCTGGCTCCTGTCCCGGTAGGGGTTGCTGCACACCGCGCACCGGACACGGTCCGTGAGGTTATAGCACACCGGGCAAAGCCTGATCTGCTCGCGCACCGTCTTCAGGACCGCCGAGAGCTCTTCGGGCAGGTTTCCCTTGTCCGCCAGGATGAAGAGCGCGAGCCTCGTGGCGGTCTTCTCCCCGATGCCGGGGAGCCGCTTGAGCGCGTCGATGAGGTCCCGCAGGGGCTTGGGATAAGGGTCCATGTCAGGGGAGCTGGAAGGGAAGCGGGATGCCGCCGGTAAGCTGTTTCATCTCTTCGGCCGCCAGTTCCCGGGACCGGCGCATGCCCTGGTTCACCGCGGTGAGGATGAGGTCCTGGAGCATGGGGATGTCCCGGGGGTCCACGCACAGCGGGTCCAGGGTTATGGATACGAGTTCCTGCACACCGTTCACCGTGACAGTGACCATGCCGCCGCCGGTGTCCGCGCTCACGGTCTGGCGCCTGAGGCGCTCCTGGAGTTCCTTGATGCGTCCCTGCAGGTGCTGGGCCTGCTTGAGCAGTTCCTTGAAGTCCATTTCCATGGCCGGTACGTTACCCAGGAAGTGCGGGGCGTGTCAAGGCGGCCCTGGTGGTGGGCGGGAAACCCCCGGAGAATTAGATGAATGAATATCGGGGTACGTTGACATCCAGGTTCTGTCCTGCGCAGTGCTGAGGTACGAACCGAGGCGGTTCGTACCTCAGCACTGCGCAGGCTGGAGAAAGAGATGAGTTTTGGATGCGTACCTTGACAGGCCGCAGGTGCTGCACGTATCGTTTTTTCAACCATTGCCTGTGGGAGGAAGTTGTATGAAACGGACCTTCATCGACCTGTCCATCGCCATCGAGGCGGGCCTGCCCAGCGACCCGCCCCTGATGATCCCCAAGATCACCTACCTCGACCACAAGCTCGGCGCCGAGACCATGAAGCTCTTCTACCCCGGGCTGACCGAGAGCGACCTGCCCGACGGCCTCGGGTGGGCCCTGGAGATCCTGGAGCTCTCCACCCATGCGGGGACCCACATGGACGCGCCCTGGCACTACCATCCCCTGCAGGATCACGGCAGGCCTGCCCTCACCATCGACCAGTTCCCCCTCGAATGGGCCGTGGGCCCGGGGGTGAAGGTGGACTTCTCCAGGATGCCCGACGGGTACAACATCACGCCGGACGACCTGAAGAGAGAACTCGATGCCGTCGGCCACACCCTCTGTGAGGGGGACGTCTTTCTGGCCCAGACCGGGGCGGCCCCCTTCTGGGGGAGCAGCGAGTACCTCGTGAAGGGGTGCGGGTTCGGCAGGGAAGCCACCTGGTGGCTCGTGGACCAGGGGGTCCACGTGGTGGGCACGGATGCGTGGAGCTGGGACAGGCCGCTGCCCTTCCAAGCCGCAGACTTCACGCGGACCGGCGACGCGTCGGTGATCTGGGAGGGCCACTTCGCAGGCATCGAGAAGGGGTATTTCCAGATCGAGAAGCTCACCAACCTGGACAGGCTCCCTGCCACCGGCTTCACCTTCTACTGCTTCCCGGTGAAGATCAAGGGAGCCAGCGCAGGGTGGATCAGGGCCGTGGCTGAGCTTGCGGTCTGATGCGGCGATGCTTCCGGAGGCCCGGAAAGAGGGGATCCGCAGAGGGTGTTTTCTCCAGACACCATGCCGTGAGCCAGAATATCCTTGATCACCCTTCTGATCCGCGTTAGACAGAGGCCATGCTTGCCATCGATGTGGGGAACACGCACATAACCACGGGCATCTTCGAGGGCGGCGTCCTGAAAGAGGTCCTGCGCATATCCACGCTCGACTGCCTCAGGGACGGGGCCTTTCTCGTGCACGCCCCCGCGGTGAAGGCCAAGCTCCCCCACGACACGATCATGGTGAGCGTGCGGGCGCAGGCGACCCGGATCATTGTCCGGGAGTGGGAGCGCTTCGGCGGGTTCTACCCGGTGATCGTGGACGCGAATACGCCCATGGGGATCGAGGTGAGGTACTCCACCAGGGATACCCTCGGCGTGGACCGGCTCGTGTGCGCGGCGGCGGCCCACCGCCTGTACGGGAAACAGGGCAGGCCGGTCATCGTCGTGGACATGGGCACCGCCACTACCATCGATTATGTGTCTGAGCACGGTGTCTTCGAGGGGGGCATGATCGCGCCGGGCCTCCGGAGCGCCTACGAGGGCCTGCTCACCGCGGCCCCCCAGCTTCCGAGGCTCGACGACCTCGGGGGAGGGAGCATCATCGGCGCGTCCACGGACGAGTGCGTCCGCTCGGGAGTCCTCAAGGGGCATGCGGCAATGATCAGGAAGGCATCTGAGATCATGGCGCGAACGAGGAGGAGACGGCCGGTGGTCGTCGTGACCGGCGGACTGTCCGCCATGGTCAGGGACGATCTGCCCCGATCGTACCGGATGGATGGTGACCTTGTCCTCAAGGGGCTTTCCATCATCGGATCACTGCAACGGGAAGAAAGGGTTAAGATTTCAGGATCGTCTGGCCGATAGGTGCCTGTACGTGGTGCTGTGAAGAGTAACAATACTATAAAGTAATGGATTACTTGCTCAGGGACGTAATGGATTACATCATACGAAAACGAGGGTCAGCCCTGTGCGCCCTGCTGCTCCTGGTCTTTGTCTTCGCGCTTGCAGATGAGCTCCATGCGGCGACCTCCGCCGCAGCGGCATACCAGAGCGCGAATGCGGCCTATGTGGACCTGACGCGGGACAAGGACAAGGCCAGGGACCGGGTGAGCTGGATGGCCGTCATCCACAAGTACCAGTCCGTGGCCAAGAAGCACCCCAAGTCCCGGTTCGCACCCACAGCCCGGTACAAGGCAGCCAAGTGCTACGAGGAGCTCCACGGCGTATCCTCCAACCCGAAAGACCTGGACAGGGCGGTGGATGCCTTCCTGGATGTGGCAGAGAACCATCCGGGCAGCACCCTTGCCGACGACGCCGTATACCATGCCGCCCGGATCTGCCAGGACAAGCTGAGTTCCCAGCAGCGGGCGTACACCCTGTACCAGCGGGTCATCAGCCAGTTCCCGGAAGGAGACATGGTGCAGCTCGCCCGGGAGCAGCTCAACTCGCTCAATATCGAGAAGAATACCGCCACGGGCGTGTCCCGCCAGGGCCTCGGGCACGTAAAGACGCTGCGCCAGTGGTCGGACAAAGACTACACCCGGGTGGTGGTCAACCTCGACGAGAACGTATCCTTCAAGACCTTCACGCTGCCCGCCGACCCCAAGGCGGACAGGCCTCACCGGGTGGTGATCGAGCTGGAGAACGCCAGGGTGTCGCCGAGCCTTCCCGCGAGAACCAAGGTGAACGACGGCATCCTGACGGACATCAGGGTTTCGCAGTACCAGAGCACCTCGGTGAGGGTCGTGCTTGACCTCGCCCAGAAGTTCTCATACCGGGCCTTCCCCTTGGCGGATCCCGCCCGGCTGGTGGTGGACATCAGCAAGGACGGCTCGTCACCGAAGTCGGTCATGCGTGAGCCCGCAAGGACGCTGGGCGAGGATGACCAGAAGGCCGCGGCGGCAAGGCCCGAGAGTGCCAGCGGATTCAAGAAGGTGCCCAAGTATTCCAAGTCCCAGATGGCCGAAGAGGTCCCGTCCATTGCTGCACAGCTCTCGCTCAAGGTGTCGAAGATCGTCATCGACCCCGGACACGGCGGCAAGGACCCAGGCGCCATCGGACCCGAGGGCGTCCTGGAGAAGGACCTGACGCTGGCCATCAGCAAGGCACTGGCAAGGCGTCTCCGGCTCGAGGGATTCGAGGTCTACCTGACCCGCGACAGCGACGTGTTCCTCGAGCTGGAGGAGCGCACCGCGTTCGCCAACAAGAAGCGGGCAGACCTGTTCGTGTCCATCCACATCAACTCCCACAACAACAAATCCGTGCAGGGGATCGAGACCTACTTCCTCAACCTCACCACGGATGCATCCGCCATCGAGGTGGCTGCCCGTGAAAACGCCACCACGTCCAGGTCCATCAGCGACCTCCAGCTCATCATAAACGACCTCATGCTCAACTCAAAGATCAACGAGTCATCCCGGTTCGCCAGTTCCGTGCACAAGTGCGTCATGTCCTCGGTGCTCAACACCGGGTACCATGGCAGGGATCTCGGCGTGAAGCAGGCCCCCTTCTACGTCCTGCTCGGCGCCCACATGCCTTCCATCCTGTGCGAACTCGGGTTCATATCCAACGGCTCCGACCTGAGCCTGCTCCAGTGCGATTCCCACCAGGCCACCCTTATCGACGGTATTGCAAAGGGGATCAACAAGTATATAATGAACACCACCTATGCATTCATGAGGAGGGCGAAGTGAAACACCTCATCCTGGTGGTGTTGTTCTGTCTGGCCGCGCACCCCCTGTGGGCCGATTACGGGCTCAGCAACGTGGTGACCAGGCAGATAGACCGCGGCCAGCAGCCTGCCCGGATGCCCATGCCCGTCTCCGGCGACATGGTAGTCACCCCGCCTGCGGCCCCGGCACAGACGCCCGCGCAGGAACCGGTGCAGAAGGCGCCGGAAGCCGCTCCTGTCAAGTTCAAGAAGACCGTGTTCTACCCCTACACCGTCCATATCTCCTCGTGGCAGAACAAGAAGGACGCCCTGAACTACTACCGGAACAAGATCCAGGTCATGGACCAGGTGTTCATCACCAAGATCGACCTTGGCGCCACCGGGATCTGGTACCGGGTGGACCACGGGTTGTTCATGAGCCAGAAGGACGCCTCTGCCCGCTTGAGCGATCTGCAGGCCAGGGGGCTCGTCGACGCGGAGACCTTCATCGGCTCCGCGGTCCCCTATGCCATCGAGATCGGCATCTTCGGCGACAGGGCCTCTGCCGCGGAAGAGGCGGCCAGGCTGAACAAGAACGGGATCATCCCCTACATCGTGAAGGAATCAGATACGGTCTACCGCCTGCTGAATGGAGCATATCCCGGGGAGAAGAGCGCAGGGCCTGCCCTCGAGGATCTCGTGGCCATGGGCCTGAAGCCCAGGGTCACCAAGAGATGAGCCATGCGCTGATCGACTCCTTCCTGGAGTACCTCGTGGCCGAGCGGTCCTCGCCCGAGAACACGCTGGAGGCCTACGCCACCGACCTGAACGATTTTTCGGCCTTTCTCGAGGGCCTTGGAGTGTCCTTCACGGAGGCAACGGAGGCCACCCTCGAAGGGTACACCTCCTACTGCCGGGGGCGCGGCCTGAAGGCGACGAGCGTCAGCCGCAGGCTCAGCGCGGTCAGGCAGTTCTTCCGGTTCCTCATCGAGGAAGAGCTCATCACTGCAGACCCCACCCGGCACCTGGCATCGCCGAAGCGGGGGGCCTACCTCCCCGAGGTCCTGAGCAGGGAGGAGGTGGAGCGGCTCATCGCGAGCCCCGACATTGCCACGCCCCTGGGCATCAGGGACCGCGCCATGCTGGAGGTCCTCTATGCCACGGGCCTGCGGGTGAGCGAGCTTGTCGGCCTGCGGCTCCACCAGGTGAATCTCCACGTGGGGTACCTGGTCTGCAGGGGCAAGGGGGACAAGGAGCGGGTGGTTCCCATGGGCGAGAGCGCCAGGCGGTGGACAACCGAATACCTTGAAAATGCGAGGCCCTACCTGGCTGTGCCGACCACGGACACCCTGTTCTGCTCGCGGCGCGGCGCCGCCATGACCAGGCAGAACTTCTGGCATGCTCTCAGGAGGTACGCCGCCGCTGCCGGCATCCTCAAACGGATCTCTCCCCACATGCTCAGGCACTCCTTCGCCACGCACCTCCTGGCCGGAGGGGCCGACCTGAGATCGGTGCAGATGATGCTCGGCCACGCCGACATCTCCACCACACAGATCTACACGCACCTGTCCTCGGTCAGGCTCAAAGAGGTCCACGACCGGTATCACCCGAGGGGGTAGGCTATGGAGGTCATCACCTCCCACATCCAGGCGGATTTCGACGCGTTCGCGTCCATGCTCGCCGCCTTGAGGCTGCACCCAGAGGCCCTGCTGGTCTTTCCCGGCGCCCAGGAGAAGAACCTGCGGGAATACCTCGCCCAGGCGCCCCCGGAGATCGCCTCGCGCGTGCACCGGCTCAAGGCGGTGAGGATGGACACGGTGAGGCGCCTGGTCATCGTGGACACGAGGCAGATCTCCCGCATCGGCGACTTTGCGGCACTGGTGGGCAGGGACGGCGTGGAGGTGATCGTCTACGACCACCACCCCGCCTCCGCCGACGACATCACCCAGGGCACGGCATACTGCCGGGAGTACGGTTCCAACAGCACGCTCATGGTGGAGGTCCTCAAGGAACGGGGCATCACCCCCACGCCCGAGGAGGCCACCATCCTGGCCATGGGCATCTTCGAGGACACGGGGTCGCTCCTGTTCCCCTCCACCCGGCCCGAGGACTGCACGGCCCTGGCCGACCTGATCCGGTGGGGGGCAGACCTGCGGGCCGTCTCCTTCGCCCTGGCCCGCGAGCTGAGCCCGGACCAGGTGGACGTCCTGGACCAGCTCATCAAGAACGCTTACATCCTCCACGTCGGCGGCATCGACGTGCTCTTCACCCGTTCCGAGTCCACGGGCTATGTGGAGGACTTCGCCATGCTCGTGCACAAGCTCAGGGGCATGTTCGAGGTGGACGCCATGTTCGCCCTCGGCCTCATGGCGGAGCGCACCTACCTGGTGGCCCGGAGCACCGTGCCCCAGATCAACGCCGCGGAGGTGGCGGCACGGTTCGGCGGCGGGGGCCACCCCACCGCCGCGGCCGCGTCCATCAAGGACCGTTCCCTGGACAGCATCGAGGGCATGCTGGTCACCATCATCAAGAAGGAGACCAAGCCCAGGATCACG
>ENA-UOWE01006134-UOWE01006134.1-activated-sludge-metagenome-genome-assembly--contig:-NODE-6134-length-10706-cov-4.355553_pt1 | contig 10706 bp, 9 predicted proteins | sample MGYA00249841_ERZ761562 | MGnify/ENA primary metagenome ERZ761562 (study PRJEB28883, sample SAMN05720200) | activated sludge metagenome | isolation source: Anaerobic digester | place: Japan... | reverse complement strand
GCCTGCTTTCAGTGAGTCTGACATCTCAGATGCTGTACGGAACCTGGCCCATGGATCCTTCTGCAGAGCTTTGAGGAGCACCGAGTCAAGCCACAGCGGCACCTGGGTTGAGATGGCTCTGGCAGGCGTGTCTGGCCGTTGATCGCGATAGCGCGCGCCCGTCACCATCTCGAAACCAACGATACCCAGTGCATATATATCCGAACCCGCCGTGAGATATCCATTGCTGCTTTCCTGCTCGGGTGACATGTAGGCAGCCGTTCCAGGGTGTGAAGCACGTGAGCCCGGCAGACGCGAGGACTCCAGGGTCTGCGCCAAGCCGAAGTCGGCGAGGCGTGCCTGACCGTCACCCCCGAACAGGATGTTGCTTGGTTTAATATCGCGGTGCACTAGAGACAGTCTCTCATGCGCTGCGGCTAGTCCGGCACAGACCTGAAGGAGGATCTCAGCCGCTTGCTCTGCGGGTAGGGGCCCGCCCTGAAGTCGTTCAGCAAGGCTTCCGCCCGGACAGAACTCCATAACCAGCAGAGTCTGCTTACGGAGCATCTCAGTGGTGAGCACCTGGACCACGTTCGGAACCTGCAATTCGATCAGGCGCCCGCTGACCCGTATCTCACGTTGGAAGCGGATCTCCAGGTCCGCGCGCTCCTGCTCAGACAGGTTGTCCAGGGGCTCCTTAATGGCGACTTTCAGGTCCCGAGCCACCTCGAGGGCCAGCCACACCCGCGACTGCCCACCCTCGCCCAAGCAGCGAAGAATCTGGTACTTGCCTCTGCAGATGTGCTGGCCAGGAGAGAGCACCATTCGCCCACCACCTCCTCTAACTATCTTGCGCTCTCGTCAAGAGCAATGCGTGTATCCGCTACGTGGGCACGACCACTCCACCACCTCACGCCCGTGGTCTCAGGCTAGGCGCAACCCGAGGAGACCGTCGCCTCCCGTCACTTACCAGCGTGTGCGCCACGGTGCCCTGAGCCAGCCGGTGCTCCCACCGCACCTGACCCGTCTCGGAGTCGAGCGCAAGGACCACGCCATCTTCCGTCGCCACGAGATAGCTACCTTCCGCCATGGTGGGATAGCAGTAGGGCTTGATGAGCCTGGTTCCCAAGTCGGCACACCAAACGACCGCGCCGACCCCCTGCGGGGCCGGTCGACGCCAGCCACACGATGGGCAGGTTTCCTGATCGAGGATGAGCTCGCTGCACTTGGGGCAGAATATGTCCAGCACCTTGTCAACCTCCGTAATGCCAAGCACGGTTCGGAAGAGCTACGGTCCCACCGAGGGCAACAGCACAAAAGAGGAATCTTGTCAGAGGGCAGGCTGCGTTTCTCAGGCACACGAAACTCAAGTCGAGCCCGGAACAAGTCGAACAAGCCGAGATTGGAGCCATGGTGATCGCCATGCACCCGCCTCGCGGATCTGCTTACGCCATTCTACCGCCGTCTCGCTGGAGCGACAAATCGCTCCTGCCGCCATTGAATAGTGTCTCTCTGGTAACAGATAGTAACAATATGGTATGAACAGGAATAAATGTCAAAGATTGTCATCAGAAGGTATTGACAAACACAGTAGAGTATGCTATAATCGGGCTAGAACTTTGTTAGGGGGACCGGTGTCAGAGTTCCTCAGCGTTCGTGAAGCAGCTGAATACCTTCACGTCGAGTACAAGACCATCTGGCGCCTCGTGCGCCGCGGCGAATTGCCGGCGGCTCGCATTGGGAACATCTACCGGATCCGCAAAGAGGACATCGACTCGCTCTTTGCTTCAGGCGTAACATCGCTTGCGGGCGCGGAGGAGGTCCCCCCTATGGGTCTGTGCGCGCACTGCGGTGCGGCGATCGAGCGCGAGCTGGACCTGGGCGGCCGTTGCGAGGTTTGCGCTGCACCCATCTGCAGCACCTGCTGGCTGCTGGAGGGGCGGCGCCGCTGCCTCGACCATGCCAACGTAGCCGCGGTTCCGGAGCCGACTCGGGCGGCCAGGCCCTCTGTCTCCCGCTGCGCCCGCTGCCAGCGTGTTCTCCCCGCCAGCGGCGGAGCCGGCTGCTGCCAGGCACCGGGCTGCTCGCAGGTACTGTGCGCCGAGTGCTGGAGCAATGAAAGCGAACGCTTCTGCCTCGTTCATGCTCCCCTGCGCAGTCAACGCCTGGCCCGCGCACAAAGCGACCTCGAGGCAGGCCGCATCTCCCGACTCGTGGTCTCCCTGGACGCCAAGAAGACGGAGCTGGCGTTCATCGCTCGCTTTGACCAGAAGATCCACCACATCACGACTATCCGCAACCCCAATGACAGTACTGTCTACCGAATGGCATCGTGGGACAATGCGCACGAGACCTCAGACCAGGTACAAGACCTGCTTGACATTCTCAAGACGGGTTTCCTGCAACAGACCCTGGGTGACTCGTTGCCGATGAACCTCTCTTCTCGCTACATCGTGCCCCATCGTCAAGTGCCACGCGGCCAGGGACTGGTGCTGGAGGCACGCTGTTTCTCCCATCTCAAGGCCCACGCCAGTGATGGATTCGATGTTACCCCAGCGCCCCTGGATGAACTGCTGCCCATCCTGCAGGCCAGGGCTAAGGAGGCCGAGGAAGGCCAGCGCCCCTACATCCTCGGCCTCGCTTCCACCGTGGGTTGGGAAGCTCGGGCCACAGAGTACATTGCCGCCAGCGTGTCAGGGCACTCCTACTCCCACCGCTACCTCCTGCCCTGCCTGATCGACCTGGTGGGAGGCGAGCTGGTCTATGACCAGCTCAACGAACGCATCCAGCCCTTTGTGTCGCTCTTTTCCCTGCGTTTGGAGGAAGAGGACGTGCAGCGGGTCCTGGCCTACGTGCGCGACTACCTGATGGTCAACGAGGGCCTGCCGGTGGCCGAGATCGGGCCAGCGGTCGGCGTGAGCGACGAGATCGTGCAGAAGGCGGTGGGCCGCCTGCGCGACTCTGGCTCGCACCGTGTGGAGCAGATCAAGGGCAGCGGAGCGGTACTGATGCGGCGCTCGAGGCAGTGAGGGCCGCTCCCGGCCCAGCGGGTACCCAGTGTGGTATCATACGCACTGATGAGATCAGATCAATAGGAGGGACAGCGATGGGTACGCTCGACGGAGTCAGGAAGCTTTTCGGCAGGAAGGTGACCCTGGACAGCATCTCCCTGGATGAGCTGAAGCGGGAGAAGGCGCGGCTGGAACTGGATGAGCGCAAACACGCCAGCCGCATCGACGAGCTCGAAGAGGAGAAGAAGCGCCTGTTCATGGAAGGCGCACGCGAGGCCTCAACTCACAAGAAGGGCGTTCTGGCTGGCAAGATCCAGGAGCGTGAAGCCGATATCAAGAACGTGGTACGCAACCTCGGCGTATTCTCCAAGCAACTGCGGATGGTCAACTGGCTCATCCAGATCAAGACGGACAGGAGCTTGATCGAGGAGACAGGAATCATCGATATCATCGCACACTTGGACCTGCCGGAACTGCAAAAGTACTTTGAGAAGGCCACCGTTGATGGTATCGTGCAGATGGACAGGCTAACGGACATGCTCCGCATGGCCGACAAGTCCGCCGAGTTTGCGCCCTTGCAGCCGGAGGACAAGGACCGCCAGGCCCTGATTGCGGCCATGGAGAAGGCTGGTGCTGCCCTGCAGCAAGATCCAGAGGCTCTGGATAGGGAGTACGCGCAGATTAGCAAGCGCCACGAGGGCGAGGAGCCAGAGGCCGAGGTCAGCTAGAACCAGAACCGCTATCATACCAATGTTGCGCGGAGGGGCTCCCGATGCCAGTCGACCTGAGCCAGGTATACGATACCCTGTACAAGAAGGCCCTCGCCGAGGCCAAGCTGCGCATGGAGCGCGGCGACTCGATGGGAGCGGCCGCAGCCTACCGCCAGTGTGCCAAGGCCCTGCGCGACTATGCCGGCTACGCCGCCAGCCCCGCTATGCGCAAGGAGCAGCTCGACCGGGCCCAGTCCTTCCAGGACCTGGCGGCGCGCATCGAGAGCGGCAAGGTGCGCCCGAAAGAGCCTCCCCGGGCGGAGGGCGAGGGCCCTCCGGGAGCCAACCCGGACGACGACTATGAGCTGCAGGTGACCGGCCTGATCTTCAAGTCGCCCGTCTCCTGGGATGACATCGGCGGGCTGAGCGACACCAAGTCGGAGATCAAGCACGCCTACGGCATGTCCCTGGCGCAAAAGCCCGAGGGGGTCAAGCTGCGCGGCTGGCGGAACCTGCTCTTCTACGGGCCGCCCGGCACGGGTAAGACGCTGCTGGCCGCAGCCACCTCGAACGGGCTGGACGCCACCTTCTTCAACGTCAAGGTCAGCGACATCCTGTCCAAGTACTTTGGCGAGTCCAGCAAGCTGCTCAGCGCGCTGTTTGCCATGGCCCGCAAGATGTCGCCCGCGGTGGTCTTTGTAGACGAGATCGAATCGCTCAGCGGGCAGCGCGATAGCGGTGAAAGCGGCGCCGAGCGGCGCCTGGTGTCGACCTTTCTCTCCGAGATGGATGGCCTGGCCGGCAAGGGCAGCGGCAATGACCAATACGTGCTAACCATTGCCGCCACCAACCTGCCCTGGCTGATCGACCGCGCCATCCTCAGCCGCTTCGAGCGCAAGATCTACGTGCCTCTGCCCGATGCGCCGGCCCGCGAGGCCATTCTCAACATCCACCTGACCCGCAACGGACATACGAGCAAGGTCCCAATGGCCAGCCTGGTCAAACGCACCGACGGCTATTCCGGGCGCGAAATCGAGCGCCTCTGCACTCAGGCTGTGCAGCATATGGTGGTCGAGCAGAATCCATCGCTGGCCGGCGAGGTGGACAAGGGGCAGGAGGCGGTGGCCAAGTACCGCATCCGCGTGCGCCCTCTGACCGAGTCCGACCTGGCCTGCGCCTTTGAGCAGATCAAGCCGGAGACCCGGCCGCAGGACCTGACCCGGTTCTCCGAGTGGCAGCAGAAGAACTCCGGATAGAGGAGAGGAGCTGGCTATGCCCATCGGTTGGTTGCAGAATCGACAGCGGACCAAGGAAATCGAGCGCGATATCAAGGCCCGCCACGGACGGGCGCGCGTCAAGACCCAGATCGCGCGCCAGAAGGACCTGTCCAAGCGGCTCTGGTCACTGGCCAAGCAGGCGCTGCAGCTCAACAACAAGGGGCGCTTCCGGCAGGTGGCCGTGGAGTATATGCGCACGCTGGCCAACATCGACCGCGGAGAGAACGCCCTGTTCACCTTTGACCTGATCGAGGCGCGCCGCGACCAGGCGCGCGCCACGGCCGATTTCCTGGCCGCGATCAGGGCGATGAGCGAATCCATGCTCGCCAGCGCCTCCGTGCAGGGCATGGCCGAGACGCAGCATACCCTGGAGATGGGCATCAGCCGCGCCAAGGACATGGAGGAGCGGATGTCCTACATCCTCGATATGGCCGGCGAAACCTTCGCCTCGTCCGATGAATTCAGCGAGGAGGAGCTGGGCCTCAAGCTGGGCGAGATCGAGAAAGCCATGGCCACCGAGGCCGAGCACGAGGAAGGCACGGGGATGGATGAGCGCATTGAGAGTGGTATCAAGCGCATTGAAGAAGAGCTGAGAAAAGAGCTGAAATGAAGTGGCTGCTCGACCAGACTAGCGAGCATCTGGACAAGGGCCTCGCCGCCCTGGTTAGAAACGACCTGACGGGCGCGCGCTTCCACTACCTCAAGGCGTCTGAATACCTGTTCAAGGCCGCCGAGCAGAGCGAGGGTACGCTACGCGATAAACGGCTAGCTCTGGCGGAGGAGCTGCTGGAGCGAGCCACCGCCATCGGCAAACGGCTAGAGGTCGGCGGCAAGCGACGGCCCAACGAGCCTCTGGTCGACGCCTCGACCAAGGCTGCTGCCTGGCTGGTGGCCGAGCGACCCAACGTGACCTTCGGCGATGTGGCCGGGCTGGAAGAGGTCAAGGAGCAGATCCGCCTCAAACTGATCCACCCCTACGCCCACCCGGAGCTCGCCCAGAAGTTCGGCATTCGCAAGGGGGGCGGCATCCTTCTGTACGGCCCTCCCGGCACTGGTAAGACGCTGATCGCCCGCGCGGTGGCTGGCGAGGTCGACGCGGCCTTTTTCACCGTCAAGCCGTCTGAGATTATGAGCAAATGGGTGGGCGAGGCCGAGCAGAACGTCGATGCTCTGTTCAAGGCCGCCCGCAGCTACGAACGCTCAGTGATCTTTATGGACGAGCTAGACGCCCTACTTCCCAAGCGGCGCGAGACGGTCTCCAGCGTAATGCCGCGGGTCATTAACCAGATCCTCACCGAGCTGCAGGGCTTTCATGACCAGGAGCGTGGTCTGTTGTTCATGGGTGCCACCAACGAGCCCTGGTCGCTCGATCCGGCCGCGCTGCGGCCGGGACGCTTCGACGAAAGAATCTACGTGCCGCTACCCGATGTGAAGGCTCGACTGAGAATCCTAGAGCTTAACCTGCGCGGGAAACCGGTGGCCAGCGACGTGGACCTCGGTGCATTGGCGGCCTCGCTGGCGGGCTACAGCGGGGCGGATGTCACCAACATCTGCCTGAAAGCCTGTGTCATTCCTTTCCTGGAAGCGGTGAATGGTGGCGTCGAGCGCCAGGTGGAGCCACGCGACTTTCAGGCAGTGATGGCCACGGTCCGGCCGTCCGTCTCGGGAAAGGACATCGCCCGCTTTGAAAAGTTCTCATTCGAGTGAGGGCAGAATAATGATTGTGAGGCTATAGATGAGCAAGATCGTAACCTTCGTGCTAGGAATCGTCAGCGGAGCCGCCGTCACCCTGCTAACACTGGTAGTGGTGTTGGCCATCATACTCAGCAGGCCGGTAGCGGCGACGCCTGTCCGCGCAGAGGCTTCGACATCAGACGTCGTGGTGGCGATTGACGAAAAGTACCTTTCTCGCGTGGCCACAGAGGCCATGCACCAGCAACAAGAAGCCGTGCAGAGCGTCGCGGTGGATGTGCTGCCACAGGCCCAACTCAGCATCGTTATCACCACTCGGTTCGAGGTGATTGGCATCGAGCTCCACCCCAGCCTCAAGCTGGTCGGGTTCGTGCAGGTCGCCGACAACTTGGTCGGTTTCTCCCTGCAGAAAATCGAGCTCGCCGGGATCAGTATTCCCCGCAGCTCACTGCCAGGACCGCTCCTGGGAACCGTGCAGGCACTCGAGGTCACCCTCAGCAAGTCGATCAACCAGGCCCTAGCGGACACCCGGCTGGCGCCCACCACTGTGAGCAGCACAGAGAGCACACTGGATATGTTCCTGCAGTTCAAGTGAGAATGGTCGCCTCGAAATGGCCATTCGCTGCGTGGGCCGGTGGCGGGCGACCCAGTGCGAGAAAGGGCAACGATGACCGATCAGGACCGCATCCGTGAACTGAATGAAAGGGCCAGGAATCGCATTCGGGCCCATCGCGACAGCGCGGACCGCGCTCTTGCAGAGCTGTGGGGTCTGCGGCGGCTCGACACCCTCGAGGCTGCCGACACGGGAAACCTCGAGGCACGCGTTGCTGCGTACGAAATCAGATTGCGCCTGCGCCTAGAGGAGCATGTGCGCCATAGCGAGCAGGCCATTCGCGACATTTGGTACTCGGTCTGCCCCGCCAAGGCAGGCTATTCCGAATCGGAAATGGCCCCATTGTTGTCGTCACAGGCGGCCTGCGGCGGGAGAGAGCACATCAACCTGGTTGGCGAGCCCAGCCTGCAGGCCATCGATGCCAGCTTCCAGCAAGCATTTGGCCTGGACCGCTACTTCTCGGCCAACCTTTCGGCCTACCCCACGCTCTACTGCGAGACGCTGGAAGAGTTCGTCGGCTCCTGGATGGCGCTCCTGGATATATCTGAATCGGCACGCCAAGCAGGCATCGTCCGAGAGGCAGCCAGGCTCGCCGCAGACGCTGAACGAGGCATAGGCCTCTGGGGCGTCAATTTCCCCGGCCGCGGCTGCTATCTCAACGGCTGGATGTTCGCCTATGGTCGCGCCTCCAGCGCTGCAGCCGCCCTCCGCGATCCGGCCATCTTTCCGCACATTGTGGGGACAGTCGCCCACGAAAAGCTCGGTCACGGTTTTGTCGCTCTCTACACCGAAAGCGGACGGGAACAGCAACAACTGGAAATGTGGCGTTTTGATGCTGCACAACGCTTTGGCCAACGTGTCACCGACACACCGGAGGCGGCACTGTTGGAGCAGAAGCACGCCGTTCTGGCCATGGGCTCGCGGTACCTGGAGGAAGGCTGGGCTACCTGGATCGAGCACCATATCATGAGCCACCTCGCTAGCACTGCCTCAGCAGAGCCAACGAAGAATCCCAGGGTGCCTCGATACTCACTGGAACAGCTGTGGAATATGCTAACAAAACTCAAGTCCGACCTTCCGGATCAGGAGTCTGTCGCGGTGGTCGACGGCGTTCTGCAGGCGATCCGCGTGCTGTTTCTCGAGCAACCGCCTGCGGGGCAGGATGTCCATCAGGCAGCTCTCACTCTGCAGGCCGCGGAAGCCTGGTTGGAGGAACCGGTCAGCCGAGCGTTGGGGCAGCCGTTGCGCTACGTTCTGGGCTTTCTCGTGATGCAACGGATCGAGGCGCAGCTCGGTACTCTCTGCGCCCCTTACGCGGTGGCAATCGCGGCCAACGTCACCTTTGGCATCCAACGCATCGCCCTGAGCGATCTGCAACATGTCGTGCAGACCGATCCGAGGTACAATCTGGATACACGCCTGTTCCTTCTGGCACAGCTGCAATTGCAGGAGCCGAACTCGGTAGGCGAGCTGGCTGAGCGTGCCCGCGAGCAGCTCAGCATGGCCGCGCCGGACAGCTTTCGCCAGTAGCCCAGACCTGCCGTGGAGGGAACTATGACCGAAGCCACCGTGCCGCCCAGCGCACCGCTGCCATCGCTCCAGCATCTATGGGCAGTGACCACCCCCGTCGAGGACCTGCCGGGGCGCTGGGTTAAGCTAGTTGACGTTCCACCGGAGGGCTTCGGGATTGTGGAAGACCGCCGTGGAACCACTCGCGTCCTGGACAAGGGCCAGTCGCCCGTTGGTGGGCTTGGCTATCGCCTGGCGCACCTCTCAGCGCCAAGCAACGTAGCGGTTGCGGTGATTCGCAATCGGTCACTGACCGTTCACCCCTCAGTGCCCAGCTTGCTCAGCGCCGACAACTTGCTTGTGGAAGCCGACTGGCTGGTGAAGATCGAAGTCGAGGACGCGGCCAGGGCCTACGGCAACCTGATTCGCCCCGAGCAAGTCGTGCCGCTGCCCAAGCTCACCCTGAACCTCTCGTCCCAGGCCGACCCACGCCTTCGCCATCTGGTCAAGGAGTATCTGCGCGATGATCTCCTGCACAATCCTCAGGTGTCCGATCGGTTGGCCGGTGACCTAGCAGGATTCCTGCGTACCTACCTCAAGGACGTGGGCCTGAAGGTGGTGGCGGTAGAACAGCTCACTTTCCTCTCGATGGAAGACCAGCTGGCCCGAGCGGCCAGGCTGCGCGAATTCCAGCAGGCGCTCCGAGAGGAGAAACTGCGGGCTCAGATGCAGGTGATGAAAGAACAGTACCAGCTCCGAGAATATGCCGACCGACTGGAGCATGACTACGAGCTGGACAAGTTCTACCGAGCCGACGAACTGAGCTCGCTAAAGGCCGACATCGAGCACCAGCGCATCGAGCCCGCCCAGGCTGTGGCGCTGGTTGAGCAGCGCCTTGCCCAGGTGTCGCAGGCGGAGAGCGAACGCGAACAGCAGGGTCCACAGCAATTGGCGGCACGCCTCGAGGCACAGAGCACCACCCCTCAGTTGTCATTCGATTCCGGCGTAGCCGCCAACGCGGTGGACGAGCGAGGCCTTCGTAAGTTCGCCAGTTTCCTGCGCTATGCCGGAATGATCATCGCCTCGTCCGTCACACTGGTCGCTGTGCTTTGGCCAGACCGATTCGTGGACGAGCGGCTGACCAACCTCATTACCGCAGCCGCGGGGCTCCTGGTAGCGGTAATGACCTTTCTCTCCGCGGACTGGGTGGGCAATCAAGTGCGGGTCCGTCGCGAACGTTGGCTTGCCGAGCGGGCTGCGGGAGGATTGTCACCGGAAGCAAGAAGGCGCGCGGACCGGTTGTTACGCGCCGAAGTTGCGGGTCTGTTGCAGCGAACGGCCGACCGCGTTCGGGCAGCCAAAGAGATCACCCTGCGAGATCAAAGACGTGATCTCGCGGCAGACCTGAAGCAGCTCGAAAACCGGTTGGGGATGCTGAGCGGGCAGGCAGAGGTCATGGTGACCGTTTTTGGCGAAGGTGGCACGCGCCTGGCTGGTGAGGTAGAGGCTCTTACTGACGCTGGAGAAAAACTGATGACCTTTGCCCAGCAAGCCATGGAGCTCTCCACTCAAGTCCACGAATCGGCTCAGGCGGGGCAGGTCGACGCCATCGCTCCTCTCCTGCCACAGCTCGATAATATGGCAATGGAAATCAAGCACGCCCTGGAGGACCGGCAGCGGCTTCTGGGCGCGAACTAGGGCCACTCTGCACAGACGAAAGGATGGGAGTCATGGGCATCTTTGACAAGCCGAAGGTCCAGTGTCCCCACTGCAAAGCGATGATTGAGGCCGAATCCGTCTTTTGCAAGATCTGCGGCAAGCAGGTCGGTGCCAGCAAAGGCACTTGCCAGTGTGGCGCTAGGGTCAACGCTGGCGACAAGTTTTGCCGCATCTGCGGTCAGCCTGTGGCCGGCAG
>ENA-UOWE01006126-UOWE01006126.1-activated-sludge-metagenome-genome-assembly--contig:-NODE-6126-length-10713-cov-3.495590_pt1 | contig 10713 bp, 4 predicted proteins | sample MGYA00249841_ERZ761562 | MGnify/ENA primary metagenome ERZ761562 (study PRJEB28883, sample SAMN05720200) | activated sludge metagenome | isolation source: Anaerobic digester | place: Japan... | reverse complement strand
GGACTTGAGGAGACGCTGAAGTCCTACGGCTTCCGCTATACCGTACTCGAGTCGCACGGGCTTTTGTTCCCCGAATCGCCTGCCGAGCACGGACTGTTCGCGCCCGCCCAGTGCGAGAACGCTTTCTTGGTTTTCGGGAGGGATAAGCGCGCCTCGGCCCAGGTGGCCGACCCCTCGTCGGGGTTCCTTGCAGACTCGCTCTACCTCGACGTGGATCGGGACGTGGGCTTCGAGCTAACCGAGAAAGAACTCGAGGGTCTGTTTGACGTTTCCCTCGGTAGGCGGGCGACCGGCTTTCGGTACTGCTCGCGCCGCGACTCAGGCGACGGCGAGCGCGTCGCGTACGATCCCGCCGCCGCCCTCGAGAGGGCCGAGGCGCACGCCGCCCAGTTCCTCGACACGCGCGCGGAAAACCTCGCGAAGGCGTCGACCTACCTTGAGGGCGCGCCGGTCATGCAGGTCGTCGCCTTGCCGGCGAGCGTCCTGGGGCAGCATTGGTACGAGGGCGTGCATTGGCTCGAGACGCTTTATCGCCTCGCCGCCTCGAGGTCGGACGTCGGCTTTACCCTGTTCGCCCCGCACCTTGACCGCGCGCCGGCCAAGCCACTTAAGCCCTTTTTCTCGTCGTGGCTCGAGAGCGGCTACGCCGAGGAGCTTTTGGGCAGCGCGAACGATTGGATGTACCCCTACGTGCGCAAGGCCACCGAGCGCATGATCGACCTCGCCGAGCGGTTCCCGGACGACACCGGGCTGAAGGAACGGGCGCTGAACATGGCCGCGCGCGAGGTACTTCTCGCCCAGTCGATGGATTGGTCCCTCCTGATGCACGAGGGCTTTAACGCGGAATACGCGCGCGCCAGGCTCGAGGAGAGCGTGCGCGCCTTCACGATCGTCTACGAGTCGCTCGGCTCGAACTTCATCAGCACCGAGTGGCTTACCGGGATCGAGAAGAACCACAACCTATTCCCGGAGATGAATTACCGGGTTTTCAGCAAGCGGAAATAACTACTCCAGTCTTTGGATCTCGCGGATGCGCTCCTGCGTGCGCAGGGTGAGGCTCGCCGTCTCGACGCCCTCCCGGGCCGGGTCGAACCGCTTGTCGAGCTCGAGAACCCCGTTCCATACGGTGATCGCCTCCTCGAGCTGCCCGTTGGCGTAGAGCCTGAGCCCCTCGATGTAGCGCTTCTCCACCTCGGCGCGCTTGTCCGCGCGCCCGCGGTCGCCGAGGTTGATCTTCGCCGCGAGGCTTACCCGGTTGAGCAGGGCGAGCTGGGTGGTGAGGTCGAGCGTATAGTTGACGTTGAACTGCAGGTCGTTGACGTTTATCTCGCCGCCGATGCTGAGCCGCGGGTTGGCTCCCTTGATCTGGAGGCCGCCCAAGAAGGTGAAAAAATTCGCGAACTCGACCGCGACCCCCGCGCCGAACGAGGGAAGGCCGGAGGATGCGGGATCGACGAGATTGAGCGGCTGCTGGTATTCCCCCGACACGGTGATGGGGTTCGCGGGCTTGTACGCGAGCCCGAACGCGAATACCGTCGGCATCGCCTCGCCCTTCATCGGGGGGCCGAGGTTTCGCGCGGCGAAGCCCAGGAAGAAGTTCGGCTCGCGCGAGTTGTACATCTTGAGAAAGTTAAAGCGGGTCTGGGCCCCTATGTCCGCCATCACGGCGAAGGACGATTGCTCGAATCCCGACCCGTCCTGAACGCGGCCTTCGTTGTCCGAGAAGTCGGGCATTCCGCGAAAGCCGACCTTAAGGTTCATCCCCGTCGCGATTCCCTTAAGTAGTATCCCGCGAGGAAGTTGTACGAGACGTTCAGCGTCGCGAAGGTCTCGGTGTAGTAGCCCCGGGACACGCGCTCGCCGAAGGTGTTATACTCCGTGAACGGCACGTAGAAGCAGCGGACGGAAGCGCCGTACCCGAACACGTCTGAGCGCCGCGAGAACGAGAGGGTCTCGAGCCGGGAGTCGGCGATCCAGTTATTGTGCATGACGGCGAGCTCGGTGTTTTCCATCGTCGCGCTGCCGGCCGGGTTCGACTCGAAAAAGCCGATGTCGCTCGCGAGGGCGGTGAAGGCGGAGCCCATCGCCTCGCCGCGGCCACCGGCCGGTATGAGCAGGGAGCGGAAGGCGGTTTCTCCCTCGTGGTCGTCTATCAGGGAGTCGAAGACCCCGGAAAGGTAGATATAGGGATCCGATAGATCGAGGGCGGCGAGGCGCGCCGGGGCTATCAAAGACGCCGCAAGGGTGAGGAAACAGGCTGTCAGGGCGCGAACTCTATACTGCATCGTGATCGTCTCGTATACTTAGAGTATATGGTATTTTTCGACATTTTTCCGCCGTTTTTTACTAGAAATGGCATAAAAGCCTGCCGAAAAATAAAGTTGGGGATAGAGTAGTACCCGTGGGGGGATGGATAATTAAACGTATCGTCCTTGTTCTTTTCGCCCTTCTCATGGTCGCGGCAAGCCTTTTTGCCGGCGGAAATCCCGAAGTGGGACTCCCGAAGGTCGACCGTCTCATCAAGGAACGAAACTATAACCTAGCCATCCTCGAGCTGACGAACTACATGGAAGAGCATCCTGAGGATTTTGACGGGGCCCAGGCCCGAATCCGAAAGATCATCCGCATGCGCGAGGAGTACAACGACACGGCGGGAGCGCTCGTCAACGTTCTCGTCGATGAGCCGACGAACGACGAGAAAAAGCTAACGATGATCCAATCCCTGGAAACGATGGAAAAGAACCCAAACCAGTCGACCCAGGATTTTATCGCCGAAACGAAGGAAGCAGCCCAGTTTACCTACTATCGCGCGAAATTCGACGAAATCATGCGGGACGGGAATGCCCTGATAGACCAGCGCCGATTCGTCGACGCGGCCCGGAAATTCACCGAGGGGTACGGGTTCTATAAGGCTGAGTTTGACGAGGAGAACGCGAATACCCCCTTGCTCGCCAAGGTCAACGAGACCCTCGCGGGTGTTACGGGGGGGATTGCCGGCATCGAGTCGCTGCAGGCGGGTCTCGAGGCAAGCTTAGCCTCCTATGAGGCCGCCATCGCGGCAGGTGAGACGGAGACGGCGGAACGGGCGCTCGCCCAGGCACAGGGGCAGTTAGCCCAGTTCGTCAAGGCTCGAAACGCCCTCGCCGAGCGAGGGTGGTATTTCGAGGACCGGTTCGCCGAGATTCAAAAGAAAAGCGGGGAACAAACCGAGAACTCCTTCCTCCCGTTCGCGTATCGGTTTACCCTCGGGCGAAAGACCTCCGGTCGCTTCGAGGGCGTGCTCGGGGCCATCGACGCCCAATGGAACGACAGCCTCGATCGAGTCGAGAAGGCGACCGGTCGAAGGATTCGCGGGCTATGGCTCGATACCTATCAGGCAATATCCTCTACGAATACCTTGCCGCCCGATTCCGGCTTGCCAGAGGCGGGACAGCTCGCTCGCCTTGGCCAACGGGCAGTCGGGATAGGCGGCCCGATCTCGTATCGGCCCGATAGCTTCGGGAAGCGGGATGTCGTCGCGCGCGCGACGGATTTCGCCCAGGTCGAGCGGACGATCCGGGGCCTTGAGGAGACCGAGCGTCTATATCGTGCATATCGGAAAGTCCGAGACGAGGTCGCCTCCTACGCGCCCACCGCGGCGGAACCGGCCGCGCTCCGCAACGCCGGCTCGCCCGTACTTGCCTCCTACGCCGCTTTCGCGAAGCGGCTTGAGGATATTCTCAAGGCCGTGCCTCGCCCAGCGACGACGTCCGCGCCAGCCGATTCCGGATCAGCAACCGTCCCCGCGGGCGACCCGAACGCGCCGGTTCCCTCCTCCGTGTACATGGCCGAGCTTTCGGACTATCAAAAGAAACTTCTGGCCGACATCCTCGCCGAGGAAACGGCGCTGTATCGCGCGTCCGCGGCCTATCAAGCCTCCTCTGCCGAGGGTATGGTTGCCGACGCCACGTCCGCCCTTTCCGAGGCGCGCTCTCTTATAGACGGGGTTCCCTCGCCCCAGACGGGCCTTACCCTCTATTATCCTGAGGAGGCGGCGAAGAAGCTCACCAACCTCAAGGCCCTCGTCGCCAAGGACCGCGCCTCGATCGTCGCCTCGTCCGCCTCGATCGCGCGGCTCCCCGCCACGATTCGGGCCGACCCCGACGTGCAATCCGCGCGCGCATCCCTCGACGCGACGGTCGCCGCGCTCGATCGCGCCGTGTCCGAGGCGAACGCCGAGCTTTCGCGCGCGAACGCCCGCGTCCTCCAGGCGAGCCTCGCCCGACAGGAAGCCGACCTCCGCTACTCGCAATCGCAGTCCGCGCTGAAGCGTGGTGAGTTCCAGGCGGCCCGCGACAACCTTGCCCGTTCGCGCGCGAAAATGAACGAGGCGCTCGCCCTGCAGGAATCCCCGACCCTCCGCGAGGAAAGCGACCGCAAGCTCGAGCGGCTCGGCGCGGACATCGTCCGCATCGAGAACGACGCCGTCGTCCGCGAGGTCCGATCCTTGTTCGTCAAGGGGAAGAACCAGTACTACATCGGTAACTTCGACCAAGCCGAGCAGGTCCTCTTGCAGGCGAAGGCCCGCTGGGCGGTTACCAACGTCGAGCCGAACCTCGAGGTCGCGAATTGGCTCGAGATCATCAACACAGCGCTCTCGATGAAGACCGGGCGGACCATACCGGTCTCGGCTCCGCTCTATCCGCAGATGAGCCAGATACTCAGCATGGCCAGGCAGCTCTACGCCCAGGGTAAGGCGCTGATGGCGGCGGGCAAGCGGCCCGAGGCGATAGAGGTGCTCGCAAGCGCGAAAGAGAGGCTGCAGCAGCTTCAGCTCGTGTACCCGCTGAACCAGGACGCGGGCGAGCTGACCCTCCGCATCGACCAGCTTATCGACGCCGACGCGTTCAAGGCGTTCTTCCGGCAGAAGGTCGAGTATATCCGCGAGAACTACCGGACCCAGCAGCAGACGGCGTATAGCGACCTCCTCGACCTCTACCAAATCGACCCGGACTATCCGGGGCTCAAGCGGCTCATCGATGAGGTCGAGATATTCCTGAAGATCAAGATACCTCCGCCGAACCCGAAGGATATCGCCCGTTCCTCCGAGCTCACGCGCGAGGCCCGGCGCATCTACGACTCGAACAACCGAAGCATGTTCCCCGCCGCGGTGATCCAGCTCGACGAGGCGATCAAGCTCAACCCGGAGAATCAGCAGGCGATCAACCTGAAGGACCGCATCCAAAGCTCGTCCGGCGGGCAGCAGGTAGCCGTCCTTTCGGCGAAGGCCGAGGCGCAGTATATGCAGGCGGTCGCCGAGCTGCAAAAGGGGAACAAGATCACGGCCGCCGCCATCGTCGAGCAGCTCCTGCAGGACCCGAAGAACAGGAATTCGTCGAAGATACAAGAACTCAAAAAGAGGATAGACTCACAGTTGTGAAAAACCGCCGCGCAGCCCGAACCTTCATCTTCATGCTCTGCCTAGCCATGGCGCTCCCGCTCGCGGCCCGCGATTTTTATTGGGACAGTCCAGCCCAGCTCACGGAGTCCGACGGCCGCTTCCCGTCGACGGCCACCAACGGCACGGTGAGCGTAGTCCTCTGGCAGGAAACCGTTCCCTCGTCGGCTCAAGGGGGCGTGATTTGGCTTTCCGCGAGGGTCTTCGACGGTAAGACGTGGCTCACCCGCGAGCGCTTCGCGGGGCCGATCCCCTATGCGGGCGATGTCCCTTCCATCGCGTCGGCGACTGTCGATCCCTCGGGGCGCATTCTCGTCTCGGCGGTCACCAGCGTGCGCAACGTGACGGTGTACTCGTCCTCCGACCTCGGGCAAACCTTCGGGACGACCGAGATCGAGGACGAGACCTCGGCCCTCCTCGCGCCGAGGATATTCGTGCGGGCCGACGGGGGATATCTCTTGTTCGCCACGCGCGGCACCGAGGAGAATTTCTTCCTCGTCTATTCCCGCTCCTCGGACGGCCGGCGCTGGTCGTCGTTCGAGGTGTTCTCCCCCTCGAGCGGAAAGAAGCGACCGTTCCTTCCCGCTCACGCGGCCGTCGGCAGGTCCGACGTCATCGTTTTCCAGGCGTTCCACGCGGGCGCGAACCGCTCTTCCTATCAGCTTTTCTCGTCCGTTTCCACCGACTCCGGGTCGAGTTGGTCGAGCCCCTCGATGATCTCGACCTTTCAGGAGCCAGGGCAGCCGGGCGTCGGTTTCGAGCAGTTTCACAATCAACGGCCGCGCCTCCGCCGGGTGGCCGGCACCGTCTCTCTCGTGTGGGAGCGCGCCCGCACCGGCATCGAGAAATACCGCATATACCACGCCACCGTCGATGGGCGCGGCGCCCTTTCATCCGAGCCTGAGGCCGTATCCTCGGCCGACGGATATTGCTACGATCCCGACGTCGTCGAGGTCGACGGGAAGCCGACGGTCCTTTGGTTCGATAACCGAAGCGGCGCGAACCGCGTGTACATGGCGCGCAAGGAAGGGCTTTTCTGGGCCGAGACCGACCTTTCGCGATCGGTGCGCGACGCCGTGTTCGCGCGGCCAGTCATCGCCAACGGAGTCCTCGAGATATTCTGGCAGCAGTCCACGGCGCGCGGCGAGCAGCGCCTCGTGCAACTCTCCCCGGACAAGGCGGTCGACAGGCCGATCCTCCGCGCGCTCTCGTTCGAGGCCGGGAAGCGGAGTAGGGCCGAGCGGGTCTCCGTCTCGGTCACGATGCCGGCCGATTCCTCGGACATCGCGGGCTATTCCTACGCGTGGGCCCCGCGCTCCCGGCCCGAGGTCCCGAAGGACATCCAATACCTTCCCGAGGCGCGTCGCGTGGATCTCGAGGCGCCCGATGACGGGCCGTGGTTCCTCGGCGTCCGCGTCAGGGACTACGCCGGCAACTGGTCGGAGATCGAGTACCTCGAGTACGTGCGCGACACGACGCCGCCCGCGCCGCCCGCGATCCGCGAGCCAGCCCTCGATGCGCGGGGATATCTCGCCTCTAATAGCTTCTCCGCCGAATGGGACCCGCCCTCAGGCGACGACGTCGCCGGCTACGCGTGGAGCCTCGACTATCTCGCCGGTCCCGAGGCCATGCGCCTCCTCGCTTCCCTCTCGGGCGCCGCCGGAACCGATCCGTCGCTCTTCGCCTTTCAGGACGCGGCCTCCCGCCGTTTCGATACGAAGCGCCCGCCGGCGCGGGTGATGACCGCTGGCACCACCGCGTCCTTCTCCAACCTCGACGACGGCATCTACGCCCTATCGGTCGCGGCCATCGACTCCGTCGGGAACGTCGGCGAGCCGGCGGTTCGGTTCCTCGCGCTCGACAAGTACGTGCCGTACACCCACGTGGCATTCGTCGACGCGACGACGGACGAAGCGGGGAACACCGTCCTGTCGGTCGTCGGGCGCGGGTTCGCCGACCAGGGTGGCGTCGACCGGGTATACGTGGACCGGGACGGAAGCACGCCCTGGGACCTCGAGCTCTCGCGCGAGGATGGTGACTTCGTCGTCCAGAACGACCGCCTCATCACGGGCATTCGCCTTCGGGACGCGCCCGAGGGGAGTTACCGCGTCGTCCTGCGGCACCGCGCCCGCGGCGCCTACAACGCCCCCGCGCCGCTCGCGGTCAGCGCCCAGGGCACCGTGAAGTTCGGGGACTTCCGCGAGGAATTCATCCCGTCGTGGCGCGCCGTGGGCCCGCGCGGCCCGTCCGCCTTCCGGGCCGAGTACGTCATTCCTCTGATCGTCGTCGTCTTCGCCCTCGTCCTCCTCGCCGTCTCGGTCCGCGGACTCGCGGGCGCGGCACGCGACGGGGCACTCATACAAGCCGAAGTGAAAGCACTGCTCATAGGAGTCGCCATGCCACTAGAGCGAAAGAAACGCGAGGTCGCCCTCCGCAAACGTGGGCTTGGGCTCCGGTTCAAGCTCGCCTTCTTCACCACGACGCTCGTCGTCGCGGTAACCCTTCTCGTGTCGATCCCACTCGGGCTTCGGTTCTCGGCGAACCAGGAACGAACTCTTGCCCGCGGCCTCGAGTCGCGGGTGCACGTCCTCCTCGAGAGCCTTAACTCGGGCGCGCGGTTCTACCTGCCAAGCCAAAACCTGCTCGAGCTCGGGTTCCTTCCCACGCAGATCGCCGCGCTCGCCGAGGCGCGTTACGCCACCATTACCGGCGGCGCAGCGGGAGGATCCTCGACGAGCCTCAACTTCGTGTGGGCGACGAACGATCCCGCGATAGCCGAGAAGATAGACACCGCCGAACTCTCATTCGGCGGCTCGCGGCTCCTCGACGCGGCGAACGACGAGATCATGGCGCGCGTGGCCGAGCTCGACCGCGAGGCCGTCGAGCGGGTAGGGGATCTCTCGGAGGGAATCGCCGAGCTGACCCAGGAAGGAAGGAAGCTCGCGCTCAAGACCGACCCTGAGTCCGTCCGTCGGCGCGAGGAGATACAGACGATATCGCGCCAACTCGAGGAGAAGCTGAACGCGGCCCTCTCCGAGCTCGCGACCAAGGGCATAGGCTCGTCACCCCGATACGATCCCGAGCGCCTCTCGCGCGACCAGACGGAGTACGTCTTCTTCAAGCCGGTCCTGTTCCGGCAGGGATCGGAAAACGCGTACGTTCGCGGCACCGTCCGCGTCGGGATATCCACCGTCGACCTCCTTCGGTCGGTGCGCGCCGACCGGGCGGCCATCGTCAGGACCACCGCGTACATCGCCCTGTTCGCCGTCCTGATCGGCGTTCTCGGCGCCCTCGCCCTCGCGTCGATCATCATCTCGCCGATCCGCAAGCTCGCCTCGCACGTCGCCATGATCCGCGACACCGAGGACAAGGAGGAGCTCGACGGGAAGGACATCGTCCTTCGCTCGCGCGACGAGATCGGCCTCCTTGGCGAGACGATCAACGACATGACGCGCGGCCTCGTCCGCGCCGCCGCGGCCTCAAAGGACCTTATCGTCGGTAAGGAAGTCCAGAAGATGTTCATCCCCCTCGAGACCGACTCCGCGGGGCGAAAACTCACCTGCGGCAGCAGTTCCGAGGAGAACGCCGAGTTCTTCGGGTACTATGAGGGCGCGAAGGGCGTCTCCGGCGACTACTTTGACTACGTCAAGCTCGATAATCGCCACTACGCCGTCATCAAGTGCGACGTCGCCGGCAAGGGCGTTCCCGCGGCCTTGATCATGGTCGAGGTCGCGACCCTGTTCCTCGACTATTTCAAGGATTGGAAATACGAGAAGAACGGGTTCAAGATCGACTACATCGTCTCGCGCATCAATGACCTCATCGAGTCGCGCGGCTTCAAGGGGCGGTTCGCCGCCTTCACCCTGTGCATCTTCGATTCCGTCTCGGGCGACGTCCACTTCTGCAACGCGGGCGACAACCTGATCCACGTCTACGAGGCCGCGACGCGGAAGATGCGCGTCGTCGCCCTGCCCGAGATATCGGCCGCCGGGGTGTTCCCCTCGTTCATGGTGGAGATGAAAGGTGGCTTCCAGGTCGTCACCCGTCGACTGAACCCGGGCGACGTTCTCTTCCTCTACACCGACGGCATCGAGGAAGCGAAGCGAACGTTCCGCGATGCCTCGCTGCGCCCCATCGAGTGCGCGGAGCCGGGCCTCGAGCGCGAAAGTCCGCACGAGACCCATACCGTCGGCCAGGACAACGAGGAGCTCGGGCTCGAGCGGGTCAATGCCATCATCGAGGCGGTCTTCGCGCGCTCGTCCTATAAGCTCGTTAAGTGGCATAACCCGATCGAGGGCGAGGACTTCCATTTCGACTTCTCGACGTGCCAGGGCACCATTGAGGAAGCGATCCTCGCCTTGGTGTCCGTCGAGAAGGTGTTCCGGATGTATCGCGATCCCGCGGCGGGGGAGTTCGATCGCGTCCAGGTTGACCGGAAGGTGGATCTTTTCCTCAATCGGCACTTCCGCCAGTATCCGCTCTATTGCGCGAACCGGAAGGATCACCCGGAGTATCCGGAGTACCTCTATTACACCCATGTCCGCGAGGACGCGCAGTACGACGACCTAACCATTCTGGGTATCAAGAAAAAGTAGGAGGGGAACGATGGCAACGGATAAGGATAGCTTTCAGGATTACGCGTATCGGGGCATCGACCTTCTTCTTCGCGGGATCGGAACCCTCGGCGCGAAGGTGAGCGAGGCGGGTACCGAGGCCGCGGAGCGCATCGACGCCGCTCGCGTCGGCCGGCGCCTCGACGCCTTGTATGCCGAACTTGGTCGGCGCGCCCATGCCTTGATTGAGGCTGAGGGTAGGGCTGAAGGTTCGGATCTCGTCGTATCGGGTCTGCGCGAGCGTATCGGCGAGCTTGAGAGACAAAGAGCCGCGGCTTCTTGCAACGACGCCCCTTCGGGTTCCGCGACGAAATAAACGTATTTTCGTGCGAATTTTATCCTGGAGGTATTGACCAATTCGGCCGCCGCATGGTACATATACCAACGTCGCGCCGCTTTCAAACGAAAACGACGCGCTTCTTTGATAGTGCTTACGGTCTTCTCGCGGACGGAAACGCCAGCGACTACGGTTCGTATCCCAAGAAAGCACGACGCCCTCACCCCGGTGACGCTCGCCAAACGGCGGGACGAGACGCGGTAACCCGCGAAAGGGAATCGAACGGAATCGAGCAAAAAAAGTTCGAAACCGCTTGACCAAATCAAAGAAGCTGTGATACAGTCGATTCACTCGCCTCCGTGATATTGGGGGGTGGGTGCACTGCG
>ENA-UOWE01006125-UOWE01006125.1-activated-sludge-metagenome-genome-assembly--contig:-NODE-6125-length-10714-cov-5.508115_pt1 | contig 10714 bp, 9 predicted proteins | sample MGYA00249841_ERZ761562 | MGnify/ENA primary metagenome ERZ761562 (study PRJEB28883, sample SAMN05720200) | activated sludge metagenome | isolation source: Anaerobic digester | place: Japan... | reverse complement strand
GCGCTCCGAGGGTGCGACCTACGCGATCTTCTCCTTCACCCGCAAGGTGACGCAGTCGATCGGCGGCGCGGCCGGCGCTTGGGCCCTGGCCATCGGCGGCTACATCTCGGCGTCGGCGACCGATCCGAACCCGGTTCAGCCCGAGTCGGCCATCATGGCCGTCAAGTTCACGATCGGCCTGCTGCCCGCCCTGTGCGCCATCATCGCCATGATCATCTTCTCGAAGTACCCGCTGACCGACACGCTGTTCCGTCAGGTCCGCGACGAGAACGAGGCCAAGAAGGCCGCCGCCGGCATCTCCAGCCCGGTGGCTGGAGCTGGTCACTGACAGGACAGTCAGCTCTCAAGCCGAGGGCCGGGCAGCGCTGCTGCCCGGCCTCTTGGTCTGCTCTAACTGAACCGTCCGCTCGATAGTCCGGTGCAATCGGACTCTCGCCCGTGTCGGCGTCTCTCACCGATGCAGCCGACGCCTCACGCTCCACAGGGCAATCTAAGTGCCCAAACAGCCGGAAAACCGGACGATTGCGCACTCGATCCGCACCTGGATCGGTGAACAGGCAGCGTCGCGACGCGCGGGCGACGCTTGGTGCTCCGGGGGATCGCCGCGTCGGCGTCCGTCGGCGACGGTCAGCGACAGCCAGGCACGGACGCCGACCGCGGCGCAGGCGTCCAGGATCGCCCGTGCCTCGACGGCGGACGCGATGGTCTCGATCGCGAAGACGTCCGGTCCGGCGGCGGCCAGGGCCTCGATGCGCGGACGATGCCAGCTGCGCAGGGCCTGCTCGTCGAGGTCGTAGGCGCCGGTGTACTCGGAGCCGTCGGCGAGGGTCGCGCCGTAGGGCCCGATCGAGGCGGCAACCCAGCGCTGACCAGGGGCGTCGCTCGCGGCCTCGGTCGCCAATTGGACGCTGCGGACCAGCGCCGCCGTCGCCTCGCCCACCGGACGCCCCGCCGCCCGGAATCCGGACTCGCTCACCTGATAGGACGCCGTCGCGCGTCTGCACGATGAGAGCCGTCGAGCTCCGCGTCGGACACCTGGCTGGACAGGCCAGCGGCGGCCTCAAGCGAAGAGGTCGGTGATGGCCGAGGTCTCGGGGCAGCAGTCAACGGTGATTGACCGCTCGTCTAGCCTGTCCGCGTGACGGAGTCGACGAAGCCCCCGGTGATTCAGACCCTGCTGCGCCAGGCGGCGTTCAGCACCGCCGCGATCGGCGCGGCGCAGCCCCTGCTGGCGGTCGCCAGCGTCGTGACGAACTCGACCCCGCTCACCAAGATGCACGGCGGCCTCGGCTACGTGTTCGCGGCCGGGGCCGTCGTGACGCTCGTCCTCGCGATCCTCTGGACGCGGCGCGGAGCGCCCACGATGGCGCTCAAGCTGGCTCTCCTCGTCGCGGTCGGTGCCGGCCTGCAGACGTACTGGGGGCTGCTGAGCACTCCGGCTCCTGGGCGGATCAGCGGTGGCGTCGTCGGGCTGCACATGGGGCTCGGGCTGCTCCTGGCCTTCGGCGCGGCCGTGCTGTACTCGCTCGCGCGAGACACACACCGGGCCAGCGCCTAACCACTCGGCTGCCCGCCGGCCGTGCCCGGCGCACCATCAGCCCCCAAGGGAGGCGATCAGCGCCGGTGCGGGCTGGAGCCACGTGCTGGCGTTGGCGGCCGCGCTCGCCCAGCCGTCCGTCCTGGACGCCGACCGTCAAGCCCACGCCGAGCGCGAGCAGCACGAGCGGAAAGATCCGCAGGGCGCGATCGAGCCCCGGTTGGGGTCCGGGACGCGCGTCCCCCGGCTTGGCTGTTGGTTCTGTCATCGGGACGCCTCCGTCAGTTCGGTCGGCACGCTCGAGCCGGCAGGTGGGGTTCGGTACGGGTAGGTCCGTCCGTTGAGCCAGCGTCCGATCGGCGTGGAGCGGACCAGCAGGTGGTAGGTCGACAGCGTGGCGACCATCGTCCCGGCGAGGACGAGCAAGACCTTCACCGGCCACGACCACGCCAGGTCGGCGACCGCGAACTGCAGCAGGCACACCCAGCCCAGGTGGGTCAGGTAGACCCAGTAGGACGCCTCCGCGAGATACCGCACGCCCGTCCGCGGCGCCCGCAGCCAGGTGGCGGCGAACCCGACCAGGCCGAAGACCCACAGCCAGGTTGCCAACGGGTAGGCGACGAGCGTGGTGAGCAGCCCCAGGAGCGAAGACTGCCCGGGGGCGGGTACCCCGATGATCAGGCACATGCCCGTCAGCACGATTGCCCCGGCCAGACGCAGCTGCCAGCCCCGCCGGAGCCGGTCGAGCGCGTCCGCCGCCCCGGCCCAGCACCACCCCACACCGAACGCGCCGCCGAAGGCGAGCGTGGCGGGGAGTTCAGGCCGGAGGGTGGCCGGCCCGACGATGCCGCTGGGCTGCAGCCACAGGGCCGCGACCAGGGGAATCGCCGCCCACAGCGGGGCCGCCGGCCCGGTGAGGGCTCGCGCGAGGGCGTCCGAAACTCGCTCGCGCCGCTCGGCCGAGGTGACCTTGAGCAGGAGCCAGCTGGCCAGCAACAACAGGACGTAGAGCTGCGTGAGCGACCACAAGAACCACAGGTGAGCCGGCGTGGCGATGGCCAGCGGGTCGTCGGACGGCGGGGTGGTCGGCACGTCGGGGTGGGTGATCGCGAACGCGATCGCCACGACGATGACCGGCAGCACGGCCACCGGCCAGAGCGCGACCAGCGGGGCCAGGATGCGCTTGGCGCGATCCGCCGCGAACCGACGGGGGCCCCGGCGCGCCAGCGAGCCGCGCGCAAAGTAGCCGGCCAGGGCGAAGAACAGTGGCATCCGGAACACATGGATCCCGTTGATGATCGCGTCGGCCACCGGCACGCGGGAGTCGTCCGTCACGACCCACCCGATCGTGCCGACGCTCATCAGGGAGTGCAGGACGACGCCCAACAACAGCGCCCCCGCGCGCAGGGCGTCCAGGCTCGCGATCCGTTCGGACGCCGCGGCAGTCGCCGACCGTCGAACCTCCGTCATCGGACGCCTTGGGCAACGCGGACGCCGTCGGTCACGTCGGTTGAGGGTCGGGTTGCTGATCGCCACGCCGACCAGCCGATGCCGAGGAACGCGATCCCGGTCGGGATCGCCAGGACGCGGGCGAAGAACTCGGGCAGCACCGCCAGGGCCACCGTGCTCGTGGTCGCGACCGCCAGCAGCGCACCGGCCCAGCGGGCCACCACGCCTGCCCGGAACAGCGCGATGCCGAACAGCAGGCCACCCACCAGGTAGCCGATGCCCGACAGCGTGAGCAGCACCTGGATCCCGCCGATGTCAGTCGCGGCTTGCCCGCCCTTGGCAGCCGCCAGGACGCTCCGCACGTAGTCAGGTGAGGTTGCGGCGATGGCGGGCAGCACGAGCGCCGCGATCGTCTGGACGCACAGCATGGCCAGATAGCCGGCCCCGAACAGGGCCGCGCTGAGGCGTCCGAAGAGGCCGAACCGGCGTCCGTGCCAGACCGTCAGGGTCGTGATGCCGGTCAGGGCGAGGCCGGCCATGACGATCTTGGCGGACTCGCGCAGGACGAACTCGCGGGTGCCGACGAGCTCGAGTGTCAAGGGCGGATGGTTGATCTGGACGGCGATGAACACGGCACCGGCGGCCGCCAGGGTGGCGCCGGCGAGGCGTCCGAGTCGGAACGGGTGAGAACTCATGAGGATGACTCCCGGGTCCGGAAAGCCCCAGACGTTCCGGGGCACCTGATCGACGCTAGGTGCCGCCCTAGGGGGCTGACATCACATGATGATGTGAACCGCGCTGTGAGCCGGACGCCTCTACAGCAGCCCGCCCTCGCGCGCCCTGGTGACGGCGGCCCGGCGGGTGCGGACGTCCAGCTTGGTGAAGATGCTCTTGGAATGGCTGCGCAGGGTGTTGATGGAGACGAACAGGCGCGCCGCGATCTCGGGGCCGCTCAGGTCGGACGCCAGCAGGCGTAGCACCTCCAGTTCGCGCTCGCTGAGTGCCCCGCCGGGGCCCGCGATGGGGAGGGGTTGGTGCCGTGGATCGGTCCGGAGCAACGTCCGTGCCGCGAGGGCGGTGGGCGTGTGACCGGTAGACGCCAGTCGTCCCAGCAGGGGCTGCAGCGGCGTCCCTTCGTCGAGGAAGAGGCGGGCGTAGCCCGCCGGGACGCCGAGTTCGACGGCGTCCGCAAGGGCATCAGTGGCCTCCGTGAACTTGCCAAGCGCCTGGAGCACGAGCGCCTGGACCATCCGCGCCTCGATCAGACTGCCCTGGCGTCCGGCTCGGATGGCCGCCTCGATGATGCCGGCGATCTGAGCCAGGACCTTCGCCACGGCGGCGTCGTCGGCCAGCCCGACCCGACGCTCGGCCGCCACCAGACGTGCATGGGTGAGCACCTCGTCCTCGCGGAGGAAGGCCGCCGGATCGGCGTCCGGGACGCCGTGCCGACGGGCCCAAGCGCGGGCGTCCGAGAGGTTGCCGGACCAGACCATGACGCGCGCCCGCGCCGCGTGCAGCGGGCGGGTGTCGGGGAAGAAGCCGGGTCGGTAGCGGCGCTCGGCCTCGTCCAGGTCGCGCAAGGCGGCGTCGTGTTGGCCGAGAGCGACCTGGACGCCGGCGCGCACGGCGAACCAGCGGAAGCGGTTCTCCGGCAGCGACGCGGCCTCGCCCAGCTGGGCGGCCTGCTCGAGGTGGGACGCCGCCGCGTCCAGAGCGTTCCGCTGCCGCAGCACGTCGGCGAGCCCGACGTGCAGGTCGGCGAGGACGGCCGTGGCGGTCGAGGGGGTGCTGGTCGCGCGCTCGAGGGCCGCCCGGTAGAGGCGCTCGGCGTCGGCGGGGCGGCCGTCCGCGAGGGCCATCGCGCCCAGCACGACGGTCGCGCCGGCGGCGTCCGTGTGGTTGCCCGCCGCGGCCAGGTGGTCGACGGCTCCGGTGAAGACGTCGATGCCCTCGGTCAAGGCGCCGGCGGCCCAGTGCGCGAGCCCCAGGAAGCCCGCGGCCGCGCCGCGGACGAAGTGGTCCGCGGGGGCGGCGGTGGCCAGGGCGCGCTTGGCGTGGGCGACGGTTGCGGGCAGGTCGCCGGACGCCTGGGCGAGGGAGGCGCGGAAGAGTTGAACGTTGGCGGGCACGGCGCGGAGGGCATCGTCCCTGGTGGCGGCCAGGTTCGCCGGGATCTGCTGGCTGAGGGCTGGGGCGTCCGCGGGGGCCTCGGCCAGGTCGAGCCAGGCCTGGGCAGCGGCCAGGTCGCCCTCGGAAATCTTCGCCGCCGCGGCCGTCATGGCGAGCAGCGGACGCCGTCGCACCTCGGCGTCCGGAAGCTCGGCGAGCCAGGCGATGAGCCGCCGATCACGACGCTCGCGGCGGAGGATCGGCGCGGCGCACTCCATCAGGTCCGCGAACCAGGGGCCGTCTTCGGCGGACGCCGCGTGCTGCAGGGCATCGTCCAGCTGGCCGTGGGCGGCGAACCAGGCGCTCGCGACGCGGTGGAGCTGCGGGGCGGCGTCCGGGAGTTCGAGGGCGAGGCGTCCGCGGAGGGCGTCGGCGAACAGGGGGTGGTAGCGGTACCAGCCTTCGTCATCGCTGGCGCTGAGGAACACGTTGGCCCGCTCCAGGCGGTCGAGGCGGCGCTGGCCGTGGGGCAGGCCGGTCACGGCGTCGGCGAGGGCGCCCGTGAGGCGATCCAGCACGGACGTGGCGAGCAGGAAGGCGCGGTCGTCCGGGGGTTGGGCGTCCAGGACCTCCTCGACGAGGTAGTCCAGGACGAAGCGGTGCGTGCCGCTGAAGGCGCGCACGAAGGCGTCCAGGCTCTCGGGGCCGTCGTGCGCGCGGGCCAAGGCGGACACCCCGGCCAGTTGCAGGCCGACCGCCCAGCCCTCGGTCTTGGCGACGAGCGCCTCGACGTGGGCGGGCGGCAGGTCGAGGCCGAGGACGGTCCGGAGGAACTCGTCGGCCTCCGCGGCGGTGAACCGCAGCGCGGGGCCCCTGACCTCGACCAACTCGCCGCGCGCCCGGAGACGCGCGAGGGGGAGATCCGGGTCGGAGCGGCAGGTTGCTGCGACGACGACGCCGGGCGGCAGGTTGTCGAGCAGCAACTCGAGGACGCCGATGGCTGCGGGATTGTCTGCGGTGCGGTGCAGGTCATCGAGGGCCAGGACCGTGAGGCCGTCCGCGTTGTCGAGATCGTCGAGGAGGGAGACCACGACATCGTCCGGGTTGGCGCGTCCGGTGGCCAGCAGGGCTTGGGCCCCGATGCCGATCTCGGGCTCGACGGCGTGGAGCGAGTCGACGATGTCGGCGACGAACTGGACGCCGTCGGCGTCCGACTGATCGAGTCCGACCCAGGCGACACGGAGGCGCTGGCGTCCGGAGGGTGGGGACGGCTCGGAGGGATTGGTGAACGCGGCGAGCTCGGCGAGCCACTGCCGCAGCAGCGTGGTCTTACCCGACCCCGGCGCGGCGGACAGCAAGATCAGCCGCGGGCGGCCGGCGTCCAGGAACGGGTTGGCCAGCCGGGGGCGTGGCAGCAGCGTCCGGCGCGGATCCGGGACACGCAATCTGGCGCGAACTGACACGACGCCACCGTAGCGGCGGTGCGCCTGGGGCCCTCAAGCGGGCCGGGTTGAGAACGTTTCGGAACGTGACCGCGTTGTTCACGTGCCACGCGCGGTGCGCATCGTCGGCTTCGAGAACGTCCGCGCGAGTGATTCGTGGGAAGCGCGCTCGACGACGGTCACCCAGGACCTTCAAGTGAAACAGGTCTCGGCGGCGGTCAGACACGATGGGCCGTGCGCTGGAAGCCAGCACTCAACGCGTTCGCGATCACCTTCGCCGACCGCACGCCAACCACTATCGAACACAAGTAGCAATCACATGCCACCGCTAGCCGTGCAGTCCCTAGGGGCAGGCGCACACCCGCTCGCGGTCGGCGGGCCTGAAGAAGCGCCATACCGCCAACGAGAGAGGCGGATCCATCCAGCGGGCGACCCTGCCTTTCCTCACGTTGACGCGGACGATCCCTTGGATCGACTACTTCGCCGGCTCGCGGCCCGCTCCTTCTGCACGAGTGGGTCTGGGATGGGAGCCGCTGCCACCAGGCGCTGAGTGTAGGGCTCGGCAGGGTGACGCAGGACCTGGCCTGTTGCGCCCATCTCCACGATGTGCCCTTGCTGGAGGACCACGACGCTATCGGCGAGGTTGTCCACGACGGCGAGGTCATGAGTGATGAAGATGCATGAGAAGTGCATGCGCTCCTGGAGCTCGCGAAGGAGTTCGAGTACGGAGGCCTGCACAGAAACGTCGAGGGCGCTGGTCGGCTCGTCCGCGACGAGGATCTCAGGCTCGACGGCGATGGCGCGTGCGATCCCGATCCTTTGACGCTGCCCCCCTGACAGTTCGTGGGGGTACCGATCAATCCAACTTGCGGGTAGGGACACCTGCTCGAGAAGCGATCCCGCACGCCGACGACTTTCGGCGTGTCCGCGAAGCGCCCCCCGCCTCACGAGCGGTTCCACAACCGTCTTCCCGATCGGGCTACGGGGGTTCAGGGACGAGGCCGGATCCTGGAAGACGATGCTCGCATTCCTGCGCGCAGCTCTCCTCTGGCGCGGGCGGAGGCTCGTCAGGTCGGATCCGTTGATGACCAAGCCGCCAGATGTGGGCTCCACCAAGCCGACGATGACACGCCCGATGGTGCTCTTGCCCGATCCCGATTCGCCTACCAGCCCGACGGTGGTTCCGCGAGCGAGTCGAAGGTCCACTGAATCCACTGCCATGACCGGAGGTCGACGGAAGCCGCCGGGGTAACGGACGGACAGCGAGCGGAGTTCTAGGACGACGTCGTCTGCCGCCTCCTCCCGCGATGGCTCGTCCGCGCTCGGCCCGGACACGTGCAGTTCGGGCACAGCTGCGAGGAGATCGCGCGTGTACGGCTGATCGGGGCTGCGGAACAGCGTGAATACGTCGGATTGCTCGACGACGCGGCCGTCCTTCATGACGCAGACGCTGTCGGCAACTTCGGCGACCACCCCCATGTCATGGGTGATGAAGAGCATCGCCATCCCCAGCTGGTCCTGGAGCGACCGGAGCAGCGCAAGAATGTCGGCCTGAACGGTGACGTCCAGGGCTGTCGTTGGCTCGTCGGCGATGAGCAGCCCTGGGTTCCCGGAGATGGCCAGCGCGATCATGCACCGCTGTCGTTGACCTCCCGACAGCTGATGAGGATAGAAGCCCAGACGTTTCTCCGGATCCGGCATTCCGACCAGTTGCAGCAGTTCGACCGAGCGAAGCCGGATCTGGGTCTCGGCGTGCATGCCGTGCGCCCTCAGTGCTTCCCGCAGCAGGGCCCTGACCGTGTAGACAGGGTTCAGGGCGGTCATCGGCTCCTGGAAGATCACGCCGATTCCGCTTCCTCGGAGCGACCTCAGGCGTTCTTCGGTGGCTCCGATCAGTTCCTCACCGTCGAAACGGGCGCTACCGGTGATGGAGGCGGTACCGGGCAACAGGCCGACGAGCGACATCGCCGTGACGCTCTTGCCCGATCCAGACTCCCCCACGAGCGCGAGCGTGCGCCCACGCTTCAGCTCGAACGACACCGCATGCGTGACTTCGGTCGACTCGCCCTCGGTTGTGAACGTGACCGTCAGATCGCGACACGTCAGGATCGGCGAGCGGTCCTTTGGATCGGTCATGAGCTCTCCTCGACCAACTCGGTGGGTTGCGATGACCCGCGGACACCGGCACGGGGGCTCTTCGCGCCCAGCGGTCGGGTGCTCCCCCGCACTAGGAGCTCGCCTTGGAAGATCGTGTCCTCGACCGGCACCTCGGGCTCCTCCACTCGCCGGAGCAGCACATCGGCTGCAGCGTCGCCGAGTTTCTTGGGGGGCTGGGCCATGACCGTCACGGCAGGGGTGACCATGGTCGTCCAGTCCTGGTCGTCGAACCCGATGAACGACAGCTGATCGGGGAGGCGGATCCCAAGGGCGGCGATCCCTCGGTAGGCGCCGGACGTGAGCACCGAGTCGGTGCAGAACAGCGCGGTGGCGCCCGTTCGCGGGAGGCCGGACCGCACAGCCTGTGCTGCAGACTGTTGATCGTAGTCGGCGCCGAGGACCAACCCCGGGTCGAGGTCGATGCCCGCATCTCGGAGCGCCGAGACGTGCCCCCACAGTCGGAGCGCGGCCGGCCGGTGGATGCCGCCAACGGGGTTGGGCTGGTGGAGAGCCAGTTCCGGCACTTCGGTCAGGATGGCGATGCGTTCGTGCCCGAGGGTGAGCAGATGCCGGGTTGCGAGGCGGGCTGTCGCGGCATGGTCGAGCGACACCAAAGGAATTGCCTCGAGGCCCTCGGTTCGGCGGTCGAGCAGAACCATGGGCAGGCCCTTGTCGGACAGGTCCGCAGCGACCTTGCTCGGTCCCGGAATGACGGGAGCCAGCACGAGGCCGTCGACGCGTTTGGCGGCCAGGAGACGGAGTGCTCGGGCCTCGATCTGGGGATCGTTGTCGGTATTGCTGATGATGATCTCGATCCCCTTGGACCGCAGTCTGTCGCTGATCCCTCGCACAACTGATGCGAAGAATGGGTTGGCAATGTCTGGGATCACCACGCCGATCGTGTTCGTGACTCCGATGGACATGGCTTTGGCCAGTTCGTTGGGGACGTACCCGAGCGTTTCAGCGGCTCGGAGTACACGTTCGCGCGCCTCCTCGCTGGCCGAGCCGCGCCCTGAAAGCACCCTTGCGGCGGTCGCCTTGGATACCATCGCCGCGCGGGCGACGTCGGCGGTGGTGACAGACTCTCGTCTCTGCACAGCCATCCTCGATACCCCCATTCCCTACAGGTTGCTCGCCATGCCCCGGCGAGGGTCGAGCCAGTCTCGAAGAATGTCTCCGACCAGGCCGAAGGCAAGGATCGTCGCCACGATAACGGCCGATGGGAGCGCCACCAACGCGGGATTCGCGATCATGTCTCGTTGGCCGTCGGCGACCATGAGGCCCCAGGAGGGTGTGGGCGGTACTACACCCAGCCCCAGGTAGCTCAGGCCGGACTCCAGCAGGATCGACGTCGCCAACGTGAGGGGCAGCTGAACGATGATCGGAGCCGACACGTTCGGAAGCACCACGGTCAGCATCGTTCGCAACGTCGAGTTCCCGAAGACCCGCGACGCTTCGACATACTCCAGATTCCGCACGGTGACAACCTGTCCATAGGTGAGGCGAGCGAATCTGGGCGAGAACAGGATGCCCATCGTCACGATCAGGGTCACGATGCCAGGCCCATAGATGGTCACGATCAGAAGGGCGAGAACGATCGGGGGAAATGCCAGAATGACGTCCACTGTCCGCATGGTGATGGTTTCGACGAACCTGCCGAGAAATCCTCCCAGCATTCCCAGGGTGACACCGACCACGAGGGCCACTGCGGTCGCACCGATCGAAACGACAAGCTCAATCCGAGCCCCGTGCAGCAACCGGGACAGCAAGTCGCGACCGAAACGGTCGGTTCCCAAAGGGTGACCCGGCGTGCCGATACCGCCAAGCTTCTCGGGAATATTTTGGGCTTGAGGGTCGGGCAACCCCAGCAGCGGCACCAGGATCGTCACGATCACGACGACCAGCACGAAGAGCGCGCCACCCACCCTGACCGGATTAAGCGACCTGCGCAGTCGGCGGACCGAACGGCTTGTGGTCTTCATCGGCGTGCCCTTGGGTCCAGGACTCCGTAGAGGATGTC
>ENA-UOWE01006123-UOWE01006123.1-activated-sludge-metagenome-genome-assembly--contig:-NODE-6123-length-10717-cov-3.847965_pt1 | contig 10717 bp, 8 predicted proteins | sample MGYA00249841_ERZ761562 | MGnify/ENA primary metagenome ERZ761562 (study PRJEB28883, sample SAMN05720200) | activated sludge metagenome | isolation source: Anaerobic digester | place: Japan... | reverse complement strand
TTCAAGCCAAAGGAATACATGTACTTATAGAAGAAATGAGTAAAATTGGAGATGTTATGGTTATAGCACCTAATACCGGACGTTCTGGAATGGCTCATGCAATTACATTTAGCTCTCCTGTTCGTTTACATAAACATAAAAATGAGAATGGTTTAATGGTATATGATATGACAGGCACCCCTGTAGATTGTGTAAAAATGGCTCTCGATAAATTTTTTGACAGAAAAAATCCCGATTTATTAGTATCGGGAATAAACCATGGATCAAATGCTTCGATTTGTTCTATCTATTCAGGTACTGTTGCCGCAGCACGCGAAGGTGCTATAAACGGAATTCCTTCGATTGCTTTTTCGAGCCTCGACTTTAGTCCCGATGCCGATTTTGATGCATTTAGACCATATATTCAAACTATAGCACACCATGTAATTGAACAAGGTCTACAGCGAAATGTTTTTTTAAATGTTAATTTTCCTTGTCACGACACAGCAAATATTCAAGGAATACAGGTTTGTAGACAAACTAAAGGTATTTGGATTGAAGAATTTGATAAACGAACCGACCCTCACAATCAAGATTATTTTTGGCTTACAGGTCATTTCGAAAATTACGAACCCGAAGCTCGCGACAGCGACGAGTGGCTGTTAAAACAAAATTACATTACTGCGGTACCACTGCAAGTAGAAACTACCGATTTAAATTCAATACAATCATTACAAACTTTGAATACGAACTCTATTATTCACCATTCAACTATTCAATATAATGCAAAAAATTAATACATTTTGGTTTGGTTTACTCTGTGGACTTTTATTACCTCCTATAGCTTTGGCTGTAATTTATTTTTTCTTTACCAAAACCATGACATTTTCGGAGTTTCTTTCCATACTTAAAAGTTGGGAATTAGGAACAAATGTATTTATATGGTCTGTTATTCCGGTTTTCTTTTTATTTTCATTTTTTTATTACAAAAAGTTAGATCAGGCATCAAAAGGAATCGTACTCCCCACTATGATATATACTATAATTTTGGTAATTATGAATTTTTAAAGTCTGAATCCAGATATATTTTAACGTGAGTTCGATGTAATTATTTAAGTTCAGATTTTATAAGAATTTGATTATCAAGGCACATATTTAAAAATGTAGCGGGTTACTTTGAAAATATGTAACGAAGAGAATCGAATTCTTATAAAAAGCATAATAAAACCGCTTTTTGACAGCAATCTTCTTCTTGATAAACACTTATAATATCCCGATATGATTACGTGTGTATCAATCGAATCTTTTTAGCAATTGTATTTTTTTTAAATAATTACAATGCTCAATGCCGATATAGAAATCAAATAGTACAATGAGATGAAATTGAAATTGGGCTATATTGATTTCATAATCGGTAACTATCTCTAAGCGGTCTGAACTCAAAAATTACGTCGAACTCACGTTATTTTAGTACAATAAAAAAGCTCCAATTCGTTTGTTACACGCAGATATTCACAAATAACGGTTTTACATCACAAAATCAAATTCCATTTACTAGGTTAAATCTAAGAATTTAATACCGGATATTCAAAAAAAAAGCCCTCAGAATGTTGAGGGCTTTATATTTATGCGTTTTCTAATTCACTTCTAATTAATTCTGCATCGAGTAAAATTCTACCGCAGTATTCACACACTATAATTTTTTTGTGTGTTTTAATATCAAGTTGTCGTTGTGGTGGTATTTTATTAAAACAACCGCCACAAGCATCACGTTCTACATTTGCTACAGCCAAACCATTACGTGCATTCGAACGAATTCGTTTATATGCAGACAACAATCTATCTTCAATAACACTTGCTAATTTTTCAGAAGCAGCGATTAATTCCTCTTCTTCTTTTTGTGTTTCAGCAATAATATCATTCAATTCATTTTGCTTTTGTTGTAAATCAATAGAACGTTCTTCAAAACGAGTTTGTGAAGTTTCTAATAATTTAGTTTTATTTTCAATATCAAAAGAATATTCACGAATTCGTTTTTCACATAATTCTATTTCTAATTTTTGAAATTCTATTTCTTTCGCTATAGCTTCAAATTCACGATTATTACGAACATCCATTTGTTGTTGTTCATATTTTTTAATGTGATTTTGTGAATCTTTAATATCATTTTTCTTCGCAGCAATATCTTCTTTGCGTTGAATAATTTCAGATTGAATTTTCTCGATTCGCGTTTGCAAACCCTCCAATTCATCTTCCAAATCTTTTGCTTCTAAAGGTAATTCACCTCGTAATCGTTGAATTCTATCAATTTTAGAATCAGCTTCTTGTAATTGGAATAAAGCTTTTAACTTATCTTCTACCGTAACTTGAACAGTTTCTGCCTTTTTACTTGTCATATTTTATACATATTTTATCGGGTTCGTATTAACCTTTGAAAATTGAAGGGCAAATGTAGGAAATTTTTTATTTAAAATTTCATAAAAAATTTCTTTTGTGTATTGTTCTGATTCATAATGTCCAATATCAGCTATAATCATCTTATTTTCAGTAACAAAGAAATCATGATATTTTACATCGCCGGTAATAAATATATCGGCTTGGTGTGCAATTGCATCTGAAATTAAAAAACTTCCCGAACCGCCACAAACAGCAACGGTTTGTATCGTATCAATATTTGACTGCGAATAACGAATAGTTGAACAAGAAAACACCTGTTTTATATGTTGTAAAAAATCAGAAAGTATCATTGGGGCAGCTAACTTACCTATCATCCCGGCTCCTATTGTGTCTTGCGAATTCGCTAATGCAATTATATCATACGCAGGCTCCTCGTATGGGTGAGATGCTACCAAAGCGGAAATAGCCTTCGAAATCAAATAATTGGGACATAGCACTTCAATTTTCATTTCTTGTTCAGTATGCATTTCACCAATTTCCCCAACAAATGGGTGTGCAGCATCTAAAGCTTTAAATGTACCAAAACCTTGAGAATTATATGAACAATCAGAATAATTGCCTATAGTTCCAGCACCGGCATTGCATAGTGCTTGTCTTACCTCATCTGCATATTTTTGAGGAACAAACGTACAAATCTTACTCAACACCTGTTTTTGTTTTCGCAGAATTGTTGGTTGTATTATGCCTATTTTTTCACATATTTTTTTATTAACTCCATTACTTACCGCATCTAAGTTAGTATGAGCTGCATATATAGCAATAGAATGTTTTATAGCCTTAATTACACAACGTTCAATATAATTAGAACCTTGCAATCGTTTTAATCCCGAAAAAATTAAAGGATGATGAGCAATTACTAAATTATACCCTAATGCGATTGCTTCGTCTATAACATCTTCGGTAACATCTATACAAAGCAAGGCTCCGGTTGCATCTTGGTGAGCATCCCCCACCAGTAAGCCGGCATTGTCATATGATTCTTGGAGTGAAAGTGGTGCAACAGTCTCAATTTCTGATAGTATATCATGAATTTTCATGTATGATATTTTTTTATGTAAAAATAATACAAAAAAGGATTCGATTTCAGATTGTGTTTGAAAGTTTTAGTTAGAACATTGGCTTAAGTTTGAGTGAATGCTAATATTAAAAAGCATTGAAATTTGGAATAATAAAAAAGCCCGACAGAAAACTATCGGGCTTTAATATGTCGAAAAAAAATCGCTTTTATTTTGCTTGTGATAATGCTACAGCAACAGCAACAGAAGCACCAACCATAGGGTTGTTACCCATTCCTATTAAGCCCATCATTTCAACGTGAGCCGGAACTGATGAAGAACCTGCAAATTGGGCATCGGAGTGCATACGCCCCATAGTATCTGTCATACCATACGAAGCAGGACCTGCTGCCATATTGTCGGGGTGTAATGTACGACCGGTACCACCACCCGAAGCAACTGAGAAATATTTTTTACCTTGCTCAATACATTCTTTTTTGTATGTACCTGCAACAGGATGTTGGAAACGAGTTGGGTTTGTAGAATTACCTGTAATAGAAACGTCTACCCCCTCTTTATGCATAATAGCAACACCTTCACGAACATCGTCGGCACCATAACAATTTACTTTTGCTCTGTCACCATTAGAATATGCAATACGTTTTACCTCTTTAACTTCGCCTGTAGCATAGTCAAATTGAGTTTGCACATACGTAAATCCATTGATACGAGCTATAATTTGAGCTGCATCTTTACCTAAACCATTTAAAATAACACGTAACGGTTCTTTACGCACACGGTTTGCAGATTTTGCAATACCTATAGCACCTTCGGCTGCTGCAAAAGATTCATGACCTGCTAAAAAAGCGAAACATTTAGTTTCTTCGCGAAGCAACATTGCAGCAAGATTACCATGTCCAATACCTACTTTTCTATCGTCGGCAACCGATCCGGGAATACAAAATGCTTGTAAACCTTCGCCAAGTGTTGCAGCAATTTCAGCAGCATTTGTCTGACCTTTTTTAATTGCAATAGCAGCTCCTACTATATACGACCACATAGCGTTTTCAAAAGCTATAGGTTGAATATCTTTTACGATTTGATATACATCTACACCTTTTTTATCGCATAGTTCTTTTGCTTCTTGAATAGAAGAAATTCCGTAAGAATTTAAAACCTTATTAATTTGGTTAATTCTTCTGCTGTAACTTTCAAATAATTGTTGTTCCATTATATATTTCCTCCTTATTCTTTACGTGGGTCAATAACTTTCACTGCATCTTCTATACGTCCGTATTTTCCTGAAGCTTTTTGTAACGCTTCGTTAGCATCGGTACCTGCTTTAATCATATCCATCATTCTGCCTAAACTTACAAAACGATATCCTATAATTTGATTTTGTTCGTCAAGACCTATTTCGGTAATATACCCTTCAGCCATTTCTAAGTAACGAGGACCTTTTGCTGAAGTTCCGTACAATGTACCTGTAACTCCACGTAAGCCTTTTCCTAAATCTTCTAAACCGGCACCAACAGGTAATCCACCTTCAGAAAATGCAGTTTGAGTACGTCCGTAAACTATTTGTAAAAACAATTCACGCATAGCGGTATTTATAGCATCGCACACCAAGTCGGTATTTAACGCTTCAAGAATTGTTTTACCCGGAAGAATTTCAGCAGCCATAGCAGCCGAATGTGTCATACCGGTACATCCAATAGTTTCTACTAATGCTTCTTCAATAATTCCATCTTTAACATTTAATGTTAATTTACATGCACCCTGTTGTGGAGCACACCATCCAACACCATGTGTTAAACCCGAAATATCTTTAACTTCTTTTGCTTGAACCCATTTACCAACTTGAGGTATTGGAGCAGGCCCGTGATTTACGCCTTTTGCAACGCAAATCATTCCTTCAACTTCGTGTGTAAAACTCATATTACTATTAATTTATTTAATTTGTAAATTTTGCCCCAAATATAGTATGAATATTTTGAATGTAAATACAAAGTTTAACACAAGTACCTATTAATTATCATTTTTTTTTATGATAGTTAGAGTATGATATTACAGACACAACGAAATTTTTGGAATGAGTAAAAAAAAAGCCTGTAAATTAATTTACAGGCTTTTACATTATATAAATATTATTATCAAACTAAATCAATGCTTTTCCGGTCATATCTTTTGGTTGTTCAATTCCAAGAATTTTACAAATAGATGGTGCAACATCTGCTAAAATCCCATCTTTTACTTGAGCTTGAGTATTTGGACTAATATAAACAAACGGAACAGGATTTAACGAATGAGCTGTATTTACACTTCCATCAGCATTTACTGCATTATCTGCATTACCATGATCTGCTATTATAATAACCTCATAGCCTGCAGCTTTAGCAGCTTCTACCGTATCTTTTAGGCAAGCATCTATTGCAATTACAGCTTTTTCTATAGCTTCGTACACACCGGTATGTCCTACCATATCACCATTAGCATAATTTACAACTATAAAATCATACGTTTGTTTTGCTAATTCTTTTAGTAACGCATCTTTTACTTCAAAAGCACTCATTTCGGGCTGCAAATCATACGTTGCAACTTTTGGAGAATTTATTAAGATTCTATCTTCTCCTGCAAATGGTGTTTCTCGTCCTCCATTGAAGAAAAACGTAACATGGGCATACTTCTCTGTTTCAGCCATATGCAACTGTGTTTTCCCTAATTTAGATAAATGTTCGCCAAGAGTATTTTCTACATTATCTTTATCGAATAATATATGTAAGCCTTTAAAAGAAGCATCGTATGGTGTCATAGTACAATACCACAAATTAGGAATTATTTTCATACCGGCATCGGGCATATCTTGTTGTGTCAACACTACTGTTAGCTCTTTGGCACGGTCGTTTCTATAGTTAAAAAATACCACCATATCACCTTCTTGAATTGTCCCATTCACTGATGCATTTACTATAGGTTTTATAAACTCATCGGTTACACCGTTGTCATATGATTTTTGCACTGCGGCAACCATATCGGTTTCTTTTGTTCCAATTCCATTAACTAATAAATCATAGGATTCTTTAACACGTTCCCATCGTTTATCTCTATCCATTGCGTAATAACGTCCTATAATAGAAGCTATGGTACCTGCCGATGTTTTAGTATATGCATCAAGTTGTTCTATAAAGCCTTTACCACTTCGCGGATCGGTATCACGACCATCCATAAAGCAGTGTATAAACGTGTTTTTTATTCCGTATTCCTTAGAAATATCGCACAATTTAAACAAATGTTCTAATGAACTATGCACGCCACCGTCGCTTACCAATCCTAAAAAATGAACTGATTTTCCATTATTTTTGGCATACGAGAAAGCTTGTTTAATTTCAGAATTTTCTAAAATAGTATTGTTTCTACATGCAAGATTTATTTTCACCAAATCTTGATACACCACTCTTCCTGCACCAATATTTAAATGCCCTACTTCTGAATTCCCCATTTGACCATCGGGTAAGCCAACATTTTCACCAGAAGCTTGCAATTGTGAATTCGGATATGTTTCCAATAATGAATCCCAATATGGTGTAGGTGTACTATAAATTACATTTGTTTTATCTTTATTTCCGATTCCCCATCCATCGAGTATAACTAAAAGAGCTTTTTTTCCCATATATATTATTTTTAAACTATTTACCTATTAGTATTACTGTTTTATATAACCTTACAAAACGCTGCAAATTTATAATTAATAGCCAAATTTTAGTATAATTTGGTAATAAAAAATATGAAATCTGCCAAACAGAAAATAATATTATAGATTGTTGTAATATTTTCCTTGATACAATTGATTTTCAACCATATAATCCTCAAGTTTCTGCACAAACGATTCGTATTTCAGTCCTTGCCACACAGGTGCAATTCTTACACGCATTGGGCTATCGCCGGCAAAACGTTCTATTTTAATATTCGGTGACAATCGGCACACAAACTCGGCAACAAATGGAATATATGCTTCGGGACTAAACAATGTAAAAGCTTCGGGATTTTGCTTATATTCTTGAGCAAATCGAGTACCTTTAACTATTTGTAACTGATGTAATTTAATTGAATGTAAAGGTAATTGTGATAATTCATAGGCTTCGGCAAACATTTGTTCCTGTGTTTCGCCGGGTAAACCTAAAATTATGTGTGCCCCTACCTGTATTCCATAGTCAGCAGTTTGTTGAATTGCCTGTTTGCTTACTTCATACGAATGCCCACGATTAATTGCTTGGAGCGTTTGATTATATATAGATTCTACACCATACTCTAATACTACAAAATATTCCTGCGATAATTTTGCAAAAAACTCTAATTTTTGCTCATCTATACAATCGGGACGTGTTCCTATAATAAATCCAATGATTTCGGGAAATTGTTTAACTTGAGCAAACAAGTGCTGCAAATGCTCTATAGATGTATACGTATTGGAATACGCCTGAAAATATGCAAAATATTGTTGTGCTTTCGAATAGCGACGTTTCACAAATTGTTTACCTTCAATAATTTGTTGCGAAATTGGTTTTTCGGCATTGCAATATTCGGTAATAAACGCATCGTTATTGCAAAATGCACAACCACCTACTCCTACTGTCCCATCTCTATTTGGACAAGTTAATCCGGCATTAAGACTAATTTTTTGGATTCTTCCGCCAAACGTTTGTTTTAAATAATTTGAATATGAATTAAACGGTCGTTCATGTCCCCACAGGTACGCATGACTATTCATCATCTTCGTCATCTTCGTCGTAATAATCTATATCATCAAAATCTTCGTCTTCACCGTCTTGTTCACCTTCTTGAATTATTTGATAAATTTCCTCATTTTCAAGTTCTTTCACATTAGTTATCAAGAATTTATCTGACACAAAATCGCCATATTGATTACACTCGGCAACCACATTCATTATTAAATCTTTAACAGCTATAGAAATTGGTATAAGAACAAAAACTTTGACTAATTGATTACTAAACTCAACCGATTCTACTTCGGAATTTTGTTTTTGCAAAACAAAATCTAATTCATTGGTAACTATTTTTTGTTGTGTTTCCGAAAAGTCATTATTTTGAGCATGAACAAACACTAAAAAATATCGTAATTTTTGACCTTTACCTCCTAAACCGGTTGATATAAGTATTTGTTTTTCGTCGAGCAAAGAACTTTCGAGCATCATTTTACTTTCGCGATACGCCATTGACGCCCATGGTTTTATATCCCCTTCGGCAACTTTCCAATACGCTTCAATTGCTCTAAAAGCTTCTACCTCTTCGAACGCAGCCAAATGAATCAATATATCGCGTTTTTCTTCAACTCTAACATCCTCGGCATACAATAATGGCACTTGTTGCAAAACTGTTTCAAGCGAAATTTTTTTCTTTTTTAATCGTTTTGAACGTTTAAAATAACTCATTTGCAATTGAATATCAATTTGTTCTTCTATGATATTAAAATGCTCCGGATTATTATTAAACATTGATTGTAGATGTTCTAATAAGTGTTCTTCGTCTATCATATCTTCTAAAAAAATGAATGCAAATATAAAGTTTATTTATTGAAAAGACGAAAAAACAATTCAAACATTGTTGTCTACACTTATTTTACAAATCGCTCAACAAAAATACCTTGTTCTGTTCCAATTTCAACAAAATAGATAGTTTTAGGCAATGTATATAATGAGAATTGTATGAGCGAAGAACCTTTTTTAGTCTCAATAATTTCGCCTGTTATTGAATACAACGTACAGGTGATAGATTCATTGTTTGCCGGAATAATGTGTATTGAAGATCCTACTTTAGTACAAGTATAGTCTTTCGTTTGTTTTATAGGTGCAATTTGATTAGGAACCGGCGGTGTAAACTCAATAGTGTTAGACCGAACCGAACACTGATGCTCATCGGTTGCAAGCACATAAAATTCTGCTTCTTGTGTAGGTTGTATTGTTTGGGTTTGCTGCGAAAACTCTACAGCATTGGCATACCACACATACGAATATATAGTACTAACATGTAAAGTAGAATCGGTAAGAAGTGTTATAAGAGGTTGTTGTAATTCTTGTCCCACATACACATAACCAATGGTTGTATCACTTTGCGAACATCCAACTTGATGCTGATATACTTTAAACGAAATTGGTGTATTCAATGCAGGTTTTGCTGTTGACAATGTTTGTTGTTGTAATTCTTGTCCATCGTATAACCAATAAATAGTACCATACGGATTTTGCAATTGAACTAACGGGAGTTGGTCATCGGCAAAACAAACATGTAAAGAATCGTCGACAAGTTTAGGCAAAGGTGTTTTATCTTTTACTGCAACCTGAATAGACGATGTAGGTCCGTTACCACAGGAATTTGAACCATATACCTCTATAGTACCCGATTGTGCAGTTTGAGAAATAATTAACGATAACTTTGTTGCCGTATATGTTCCCGAAGTTCCCGGTAAAATAGTCCAATGCGGAGTAGCTCCTGTACTTTGAATAAAAAATTCAGCATTTGCATGCCCCTTGCACACCTCGTCGGGTCCGGTAAGAGTAAAGGCTTGAGGCAATAATGTAATCCACAAAGGCAATTGAGCTGCTATTCCCTTACCTTGCGAATTTACACCCTGCACTTGCAGAACACCGTCATCGAATACCTTATCCATTGTTACATTGAGTATTGTATCGGCAGTAATTTGTTTAGAACCATTGGGCAAAATCCACTCGTATGAAGTTGCACCTGGAATTTTAGGCACTTTATAGGTTTGAACAGCTGATTCACACACCACATAATTTCCTTGAATATATTGAGCTACATCGGGCAATACGCTTGCTGTATTACAGCCATGTGCACGCCCCACCTCTAAGGTTAATAATGGCTCATATTGCACATGTGGATCAATAGGTTCAGTACGAGTCAACACTTGAGTGCCATAGTAAATAGTATCAGAATCGGCACCTTTAAACGACGCTGATTTAGTTCCCGTAATAGTAGGTATTTGAGACCGAACTTGAATATTATCGGTATACGAAATTGTATTTTTTACAGGAACATACGCAGGAGTAATAAAATTCGCAAGAGCTTGCGGTTCAGTAGGAACCCACGCCCCTATCGAAGGATAATACACTTCTACCCATGCATGTCCGCCTTCGGCCTGACTAACACCACCGGAACCTTTAGCATACGAATAGCGAATAAACTGATCGTTAATCGCAAAACCACTTACAAATCGAGCAGGAATACCAAGACTTCGTAATAAGGCACAA
>ENA-UOWE01006120-UOWE01006120.1-activated-sludge-metagenome-genome-assembly--contig:-NODE-6120-length-10719-cov-4.510690_pt1 | contig 10719 bp, 8 predicted proteins | sample MGYA00249841_ERZ761562 | MGnify/ENA primary metagenome ERZ761562 (study PRJEB28883, sample SAMN05720200) | activated sludge metagenome | isolation source: Anaerobic digester | place: Japan... | reverse complement strand
ATGAACGAAAAAACGGGATTGATTGAATATCAACCCCGTTTTTTAATTTTGACATGGTTCATCCTTTATTTTTCAAAATAGGATACCAGCATCCAAACCATTTTTTCCTGTTCCTTAATATAATCACTCATTTGAGCCACCGTAGCCTCATCGTCTATAGCCTCAGCCAATTTAATGATATTTCTTTCGCTTTCAATAAAATAAGCGTAAGATTCGAGTACGTTTTTCAATCCTGTGTCGCCATCAGTTACCAAACCGGTTTCTTTCAACTTGGCTGTTTTAAGATAATCACTGAAATTATGAGCCGGCGTTCCACCCAACATTAAAATGCGTTCTGCAATTTCATCCACTTTTTCGGCTACATTTTCATACAATTCTTCAAATTTGGCATGGTTGATGAAAAAATCTTTACCTTTCAAGTTCCAGTGAAATCCACGCAAATTGGTGTAAAAAATCTGATAATCGGCCAAAAGTTGTTGTAAAGCATCAACCACTTTTTTAGCTCCTTCAGCATTCAGCTTTGTACAATCAATTGTTTTCATAATAAATACCTCCTTTTTTTGATTAATTATTTAAGGCAAAATTATATGTTTAAAACAATAAATCAAACTGAAAACATAAATGAAATAATAGAAAATATCTATAATTCAACAGCCCCTTTCTACGTAATGAGTATGCAATAAATGATGTGACTTCTCACTCAACGGTTTTTCCAAAAAATGTTCGTAAAGATACTGTATCTCGGGATTTTCGTGAGATTTTCGTATTTGTTTTCGTTCATCTTCACGATAAATGGAAGCTGCCCGTTTTTCCCTTATTTCGGAATTTGTAGGAATAGGCTGACCTCCACCTCCCAAACATCCTCCCGGACAAGTCATAATCTCCACGAATGTATAGGGAGAAATCCCTGCTCGAATCTGTTCAAGCAAAAAACGTGCATTTTTCAATGTGTGAGCTACGGCAACTTTAATTTTTCTTCCGTCTAAATCAATTTCCGCCTCTTTAATGCCTTTCATACCTCTGACTGACAAAAATTCAACATCCTTCAGTTGCCGAGCTGTCATAACTTCATAAGCGGTTCTTAAAGCCGCTTCCATGACGCCGCCGGTTGCTCCGAAAATTGTTCCGGCTCCGGTAGAAACACCCAACGGCTGATCGAAATCTTCCTCTGGTAAATGTTGGAAATCTATTCCGCTTTCTTTGAACATTCTTGCCAATTCTCGCGTAGTCAGTGCATAATCGACATCAAAAAAGTGCTCTTCTTCCGAAAGTTGTAATTTCTCTTTCCAATAGTGGAACGCATCATCCATTTCAGGTCGGCGGGCTTCATATTTTTTTGCTGTACACGGCATTACCGAAACAACCACAATTTTTCGCGGATCGATACCGGTCTGTTCGGCATAAAAAGTTTTGGCTATGGCACCAAACATTTGCTGGGGCGATTTGCAGGAAGACAAGTGAGCGAGAGATGAAGGGAAAAAATGTTCGGCAAATTTTATCCATCCGGGCGAACAGGACGTTATCATGGGTAAAACTCCATTTTGCCGAATACGTTGCATTAATTCGTTTGCTTCTTCCATTATGGTAAGATCGGCTGCAAAATTGGTATCGAAAACTTTTGAGAAACCCAATCTTTTCAGACCGGCAACCATTTGTCCGGTTACCAAACTTCCATAAGGCATGCCCATTGCTTCGCCAATCCCTACTCTCACAGCCGGAGCTGTCTGAATAAGTACCATTTTCTCCGGATTGAGTATTTCTTTCCAAACTTGTGGAACAGATGTTTTTTCGGTAATGGCTCCTGTGGGACAAACCAGCGAACATTGGCCACAGTTGGTACAATAGGTTGCACCCAATCCTTTGTCGAAAAAAGTCGAAATACTCGTATTCAATCCTCTACCCGAAAAATCAATGGCATTCACAGACTGCATGTCGCTACAAACGGCAACGCAACGACCGCACAAAATACACTTTTCGGGATCGCGAACCAGCGAAAGAGAAGTTTCATCTTTGGGAAGATATTTTTTTCTGGTACGTACAAAATGTCTTTCTTTAATTCCCAATTCAAAGGATAAACGTTGCAATTCACAATTTAAATTTCTGTCGCATTGCAGGCAATCTTGCGGATGATTGGCCAAAAGCAGCTCAACGTTGACTTTTCGTGCTTCCAATACACGTGGTGATGTGGTAAGAATTTCCATTCCTTCAGCAACTTTTGTAATGCACGAACGCAATAAACTGCGCGCTCCCTTTACTTCTACCACACAAATGCCACAAGAAGCATTGCTGGAAATATCTTTGAGAAAACAAAGCGAAGGAATGTCAATGCCGACAGATTGGCAAGCTTCCATTATAGTGATTCCATCTTTTACATCAACCGGTTGGTGATTAATTGTGATTTTCATAGATTGATTATAATTTTCAAATAAGGTTATTTTTTAAGTTTCATTGAATTTAGGTCAAGAACAGAAATTTGAAAATAATTATTCAGGAAAATCAATTGACTTTCACGTCGCAACGCAAACAGCGGTTAACTTCATCTCGAGCTTGTTCGCCGGTGTAACCTGTCGAAACCTCATGAAAATTACCTATTCGTTCCTTAACCTGTATTTTTGCAGAAACATTTTTCGGCGATTTTTTAATGTCTGTGGGAATCACATTCCGATATTCAAATTTTTTGAATAACAAATGGAAACGCTTTTCCTTCATTAACTCCCAATCGATGGCTTCTGCTGCTCTCTTGGCCATTCCCATAGCTTCTGCAGCCGTTGCCGGTCCCATTACGGCGTCTCCTCCGGCAAAAATATTTGGCTCAGAAGTTTGGAAAGTAAAAGGATGAACTATTAATCTTCCGTCTTTGGTAACTTTCAGACCTTCTGCTACAAAAGGAGCGGAATCAACACGTTCTCCCACAGCCAGCACAACCGTATCGCAAGGAATTTCTTCAAATTTACCGGTTGCAATCGGTTTCCTTCTGCCCGAAGTATCGACCGGCCCTGTAGTCATAATTTCAATTTTCAAAGCATTGACTCTTCCTGAATTATCGGTCAGAATTTCATGTGGGGCAGACAAAAATCTGAAGTGAATCTGCTCTGCTTCAGCTTCGGCAATTTCGTCTTTATTGGCGGGCATATCAATTTTTTCTCTACGATAAACCACCGTTACATCTTTTCCCAACCTCCATAAACTTCTTGCTGCATCAATGGCCACATTGCCTCCGCCAATAACAACAATTTTTTGTCCGATTCTGGGCGTTTTGTCCAGCGAAAGTTCCTTCAATAAATCCGTTCCGGCAAAAACTCCTTTGGCATTCTCTCCCGGAATATTCAAATCAATGTCTTTCCATGCTCCAAAAGCAAGATAAACCGCATTGAAATTGTTTTTCAAATCTTGCAAAAAAATATCTTTCCCGATACGCGTATTAAATACGAATTTAACGCCTAATTTCTTTATCAGTTTCAGTTCTTTTTTCAGTACCGATTTAGGAAGGCGATATTGAGGTATTCCGTAACGTAAAACACCTCCGGCTTCGGGCATGGCATCGAAAACGGTAACTTCATGTCCGAGTCTCACCAAATAAAATGCAGCGGTAATTCCCGCCGGACCGGCACCAACAATGGCAATTTTTTTACCCGAAGAAGGAAGTTTTTCGGCAATCAGCCGGTTGTAAATTTCATTTTCCTTCCCCAACTGATACATGGTGTCGGCCAAATATCGATGAATTTCGCCCTGAGCAACCGGTTCATCAACCATTTCGCGTCGACAACGCATCTGACAGTGAAAATGGCAAATTCTGCCAATGGTACCGGGTATGGGATTATCGCGCAAAGTGAGCTCGAAAGCTTCTTCAATACGGTCTTCCTTAATCAATTCGATATAGCCGGGAATGTTCATGTGTAACGGACAGCTATTTTCACAAAGTGCCAGAAACAACGATTCACAGGTACCGGCATGGCAACGTTTTTCTTGAATATGTTCTTCGTACTCGTTTTTAAAATAACGCAAAGTAGTAAGAATGGGATTGGGCGCGGTTTGTCCCAAGCCGCAAATGGCAGTATCCTTGATGGTTCGGGTCAATAATTCCAAAGTTTCGATGTCCTGAAAATTCCCTTCTCCTTTGGATATTTTGTTCATAATGGCCAGCGCTTGCGACAGTCCTTCGCGGCAAGGCGTACATTTGCCGCATGATTCGTTGGCACTGAATTCCAAAAAATATTTTGCCACATCCACCATGCAATTATCCTGATCCATTACTACCATTCCGCCCGAGCCCATGATAGCACCCAGACTTGATAAAGATTCATAATCAACCGGCGTACTGAAATATTCCACCGGAATACAGCCTCCTGATGGGCCACCGGTTTGAACGGCTTTGATACGTTTGTTGTTTCCCGTTCCTTCGCCTATTTCAAAAATAAATTTTTCCAAAGTTGAACCTAACGGAAGTTCGACCAAACCTGTATTTTTAATTTTTCCAACCAACGAAAATACTTTTGTTCCGGCGCTCCTTTCCGTTCCCGTTTTGGTAAACCAATCGCTTCCCTTTTCAATAATTACCGGGATATTGCACCATGTTTCAACGTTGTTGATATTGGTCGGTTTGCCGTACAATCCTCTTTCGGCAGGATAAGGAGGTCGAGGCATGGGACGGCCTGCTTTCCCTTCGATAGAAGCAATTAATGCCGTTTCCTCTCCGCAAACAAATGCTCCGGCTCCTTCAACCAGTTGAATGTCGAAATTAAAGCCGGTATTTAATATATTATTGCCCAGCAATCCGTATTCTCTGGCTTGCTGCATGGCCATTTGGAATCTTTTTACCGCCAATGGATATTCGGCTCTGATATAAATAACTCCCTGATTAGCTTCCATTGCGTAAGCTCCGATAATCATTCCTTCTATCAATGCATGGGGATCGCTTTCAATTTCGTTTCTGTTCATATAAGCTCCCGGATCACCTTCATCCGCATTACAAACAATATATTTAACATCGGCTTTTGAATGTTGCATAATTGACCACTTTGTGCCGGTTGGGAACCCCGCTCCTCCTCTACCTCTGAGTTTTGACTTTGTTACTTCGTCAATCACTTCGTTTGGCTGCATGCCGGTCAATACTTTTGAAAGAGCTTGATAGCCACCCACAGCAATATAATCAAGGATAGATTCTGGATCGATGAAACCTGCATCACGCAACACAATTTTTTTCTGTCCTTTAAAAAAGGAAATTTCGTCCCAATGTGGAATGTCTTCGTAATCTTTTCCATATTCGATTTTAGAAGTCAAATGATCCCAAAAATCGATACGACAAAGAATTTTTTTTCGGTAAATTTTTGATTTAATAATCCCATCAATGATGGCAGAAATGTCCTTTTCGTTTACGCGGCTGTAAACTACCAATGGTTTTTGAGGTTGATACATCATAACGATAGGTTCTTCGGCACAATAACCAAAACAACCGGTTTGTTTGAGTTTGAAGTTGAGATGGCGAAGTTCAATTTCCTTTTCCAAACTCTGATATACCGATTCTGCTCCATTTCCCAAGCCGCAAGTGCTCATTCCAACCAGAAACATGGGAACAGAAGGCAATATTCGTTCAATATTTTTATTTTTTAACAATTCAAGTTCTGCCACTGTCATAGCCATAACATTTTAAGGTTAACGAGATGTATTTACAGAGAAATTTTTTTGAACTCCGTTCTTTTTAACATTTTCGAGAATTTTCAGCAGCTTTTGAGAATTTACATAACTGTAGATTTTCCCATCCACTTCTACCACAGGCGATTGTGCACACTGTCCAAAACAGGCTACCGTTCGCACTGTAAACTGATTGTCGGCAGTTGTAAAAGAAGCTTCAGAATTTTCATCCTGATGATTCATTCCGAAAGAATGTCCGATTTCGTTAAGCAGCTGCTTCGAACCTTTGGTATGACAGGCTGTTCCCCTGCACACCACAATGGAATGTTTTCCCTGCGGACGAAGATTGAAAAAAGAATAAAAAGTTACAACGCCATAAACTCGCGAATAGGGCAAATTGAGTTTTGCGGCAACAGTCTGAAGCGTTTCTGCAGGCAAATATTTCAATGGATTTTTTTCCTGAATCTCTTCCAGCACCGAAAGCAAAAATCCGGGTTTATTTTGATATTTGCCAATAATTTCATCAATAAGTTCTTCGGAAATAATTGCAGAAGTTGGCTGGTTCATAAAACCTTCATTTTTAAAAGTTATTTGACTAATAATTTATAAATAAGTCATTGAAAATCTGAAGAAAAATATATAATTTCAATCATCCGATGTTTCAGTATACTTTGAATTTATCTCTAAACAAAAATATAAAATTAAATGATTATTCTCAATTTTTTAGATTTATTTATGGAAAAATTTCTTTAATTGACACATTTTTATTTTGTTATGATTATAAAATAATTTTTTTTAATAAAAGTAAAAATCAATATTTTCTTTCATTTTTAAAACATGTGGAAGAACTTAGATTTATTAAAAATAAAAGTTACATTTTGAAAGAAAAAAATTGGATAATGAAATAAAATTAGATGAATAAGTTTGTTTTTATTGGAAAAGGAGATTAAAAACACAAAAATACTGAAATGTATAGTTGAAATTTTGAATTGAAAGAAAAATAATCAATGAAAAAACAGTAATTTTGTACTTTATTTATAGGAAAAATTCCAGCTTAATCATTTCCTGAATGGCATTAGCAAATGAAAATTACTTGAAAATTCCCGAGTCCCGTTTTTCGGACGAAATAGAAAAGCGGGTGAATGCCTTCAAAGTTTTGCATCCAACCACCAAATTGATTCGTTTGGGGATTGGAGATGTTACACGCCCTTTACCCGCAGAATCTGTTTTTGCCATTCACAAAGCTGCAGACGAAATGTTGCGTACGGAAACTTTCAAAGGTTACGGGCCACTGCAAGGGTATGATTTTTTGGTCGATAAAATTCTCAAAAATTATCGTTCTTCAGGCATTGTCCTCGATAAGGAAAGTATTTTTATTAATCATGGCGCAAAACCCGATATTGGAAATATCGGCCACATTTTGGGACGAGATAACATTATTGCCATTGCTGAGCCGGTTTATCCGGTTTACGAAAATGCTGCCATTATGAGCGGAAGAGGCGGAGAAATGAATGAGGAAGAAAAATGGAGCAATATTGTTTACCTGCATTGTTCGAAAGAAAATAATTTTGTACCCGAACTCCCTGACGAACGCGTAGACATCATTTATCTTTGCAACCCCAATAATCCCACCGGAACCGTAATCAACAAAACCGAACTGAAAAAATGGGTAGATTATGCTATTGAAAACCAAAGTATTATTATATATGATGGAGCTTATCATGCCTATATCAAAGAACCCGATATTCCTCACAGCATTTACGAAGTCAAGGGTGCCAAAAAGGTTGCTTTGGAAATCAGAAGTTATTCAAAAACAGCCGGTTTTACAGGGCTTCGATGTGGTTACACGGTTTTTCCGAAAGAATTGATGGTTTATACCCGGACGGGCGAGGAAATTCCGTTGTTGAAACTTTGGTATCGCAGAAATCTGAATTACAGCAATGGTGTATCTTATGTAGTTCAGCGTGCTGCCGAAGCCTTGTACAGTCGTAAGGGAAGAATGGAAATTCAAGAACTGGTCAATTACTATTTGGAAAATGCAAAAAAGATACGTAAAGAACTTTTAGAACTTGGCTGGGAAGTTTATGGAGGCATTAATTCTCCGTATGTTTGGTTTAAAACGCCTCATAACGAACCTTCGTGGAAATTTTTTCAGGAACTTTTATACAATTACAACATTATTGGAATGCCCGGTATTATTTTTGGAAAATCGGGTGATGGTTATATGCGTTTTTCCGGCTTTTGCAGTCATGAAGATACAGAGGAGGCCATTAAACGAATCAAATCAAATTATTAAAAAATTATCTAAGAAAAATCTTAAATCATTAACTTTATGTGTGGTATTGTTGGTTATATTGGTTATCGCGAAGCTTATCCCATTTTAATAAAAGGTTTGCAGCGCCTCGAATATCGTGGATATGACAGTGCCGGTATTGCATTGCTTAACGACCATAAATTAACTGTTTATAAAACAAGAGGAAAAGTTTCCGACTTGATTCATTCTGTCGAAAACAAAGACATCAGTGGAACTGTCGGTATCGCTCATACAAGATGGGCGACACATGGTGAACCCAACAATGCAAATGCACATCCACATTGTTCTCAGTCTGAGGAACTGGCCATTGTACACAACGGAATAATTGAAAACTATGCCGTTTTGAAACAGGGACTTATCGAGCATGGATATACTTTTTCGAGCGAAACCGATACCGAAGTGCTGGTACAACTCATAGAATACGTAAAACGGAAAAATAACGTGGACTTGCCAACAGCAGTGCAACTGGCATTGAATCAAATTGTAGGAGCTTATGCGATTGCCGTTATCGAAAAAGGTCATCCCGATGTAATTGTGGCAGCTCGAAAAGGCAGTCCGCTCGTTGTGGGAATTGGCGATAACGAATATTTTCTGGCTTCGGATGCCACTCCCATCATTGAATTTACGCATAAGGTGGTGTATGTTGGAGAAGAGGAAATTGTCGTTTTGCAACGCGGAAAAGACTTAAAAATTAAAACCATTGGGAATGTAGAAAAAACTCCCGAAATCAAAGAACTCGAAATGACTCTCAGTCAGCTCAAAAAAGGCGGTTATCCACATTTTATGCTGAAAGAAATTTTCGAGCAGCCCAAAACTTTGAGCGACAGCATGAGAGGGCGCATCAATTTGGAAGAGAACAACATTAGTCTTTCAGGATTTATCGACCACAAGGAAAAATTCTTGAATGCCAAACGGATTATTATAACCGCTTGTGGAACATCATGGCATGCCGGCTTAATAGGAATGTATGCCATTGAAGAATTTGCCAGAATTCCGGTTGAAGTTGAATATTCTTCGGAATTCAGATACCGCAAGCCGGTTATCAACAAGGATGATTTGGTGATAGCCATATCTCAGTCGGGCGAAACTGCCGACACACTGGCAGCGGTACAGTTGGCCAAATCGCACGGAGCATTTATTTTCGGAATATGCAACGTGGTGGGCTCATCCATTGCACGCAATACCGATTCGGGCTGTTATACACACGTTGGCCCCGAAATTGGTGTAGCGTCCACCAAAGCTTTTACAGCTCAGGTTACAGTTTTAATTATGCTGGCATTGCTTATCGGGAAGGAAAAGGGAACAATTGAAAATGAACAATACCTGAAAATTGTTGGAGAACTGGCAAAAATTCCCGAAAAAATCAGTCAAATTTTAAAGCAAAATGATGTCATTGCCGAATTTTCCAAAACATTCACCTATGCGCAAAATTTTATTTATTTGGGTAGAGGTTATAATTACCCGGTAGCTTTGGAAGGAGCTTTAAAATTGAAGGAAATTTCCTATATTCATGCCGAAGGACTGCCGGCAGCCGAAATGAAACACGGACCAATTGCCTTGATCAGTCAGGAAATGCCGGTTGTTGTAATAGCACCCAGTGCAGGAAAATACGAAAAAGTTGTCAGCAACATTCAGGAAATAAAAGCACGAAAAGGTAGAATTATTTCTATCGTAACGGAAGGCGATGTAATTGTAAAAAATCTTTCGGATTACATTATTTCCATTCCCGAAACCGTAGAATGCTTGGTTCCTTTGCTGGCTGTGATTCCGTTGCAACTTTTGGCCTATCACATTGCTGTGGTAAAAGGTTGTGACGTGGACCAACCCCGAAATCTGGCGAAATCAGTAACTGTAGAATAAAATATTGAGTTTCAAAAATCTTATAATCTCTTTTAAAAAATAAGAAATTTATTATGTGCGGAATCGCAATGATAAGGCTATTGAAGCCATTGGATTATTACCAGAAAAAATACGGTACTTGGGAATACGGTTTGCAAAAAATGTATCTTCTTATGGAGAAGCAGCACAATCGGGGTCAGGAAGGTGCAGGAATCGCCACCGTAAAATTGGATATGCCGCCCGGAGAAGAATATATTTCGCGTAAAAGAATAGAAGGAAAAAATGCCATTCAGGAAATTTTTGTCGATATAGATAAAAATCACTCGCTGGCGCCCGAAGATTACAGTTCGGATGCTGCCAAAGCAAAAATGTTTTGCCCGTTTGCCGGAGAACTTTATTTGGGACATTTGCGCTACAGCACAAGCGGGAAAAGCGGATTGTCATATATTCATCCGTTCCTGCGCAGACACAATTGGAAATCGCGAACATTGGTGTTGGCTGGAAATTTTAACCTAACCAATGTTGATGAAATTTTTCAGTCGCTAACGGCACAGGGACAACATCCACGCGACAAATCGGATACTTTTCTGATGCTGGAATCGCTCGGCGACAAACTCGACAGAGAAGTACAACGTGAATATGAAATTATCAAACAACGCTACTCCAATGATCAGGTGATAACCCGAAAAATTGAAGAAAATCTGGACATTGCTTCTTTTATCCGAAAGTCGGAACACATTTGGGATGGAGGTTACGTTATTTGTGGGATGTTGGGACACGGCGATGCCTTCCTTTTCCGCGACCCCAAAGGAATTAGGACCGCATTTTACTACGCCGATGATGAAATTATTGTTGCTGCTTCCGAACGTCCGGTCATTCAAACAGCCATTAATGTGAAAGCAGAGCAGGTACATGAATTAAAACCCGGAGAAGCA
>ENA-UOWE01006113-UOWE01006113.1-activated-sludge-metagenome-genome-assembly--contig:-NODE-6113-length-10728-cov-4.686967_pt1 | contig 10728 bp, 11 predicted proteins | sample MGYA00249841_ERZ761562 | MGnify/ENA primary metagenome ERZ761562 (study PRJEB28883, sample SAMN05720200) | activated sludge metagenome | isolation source: Anaerobic digester | place: Japan... | reverse complement strand
ACGAGATTGGTATCCGTGACTGGAGTTCAGACGTGTGCTCTTCCGATCTCGGCGAGGTCGAGGGCGGCTCCCTCGACGGCGAGGCGGGCGACGAGGGCGCGGACCGGCGGCCATCCCCTCAGCTCGGGCGAGAAACCCGAGGAGAGGGCGAGCTGCCACTGCGAGCACAGGCCCTTGAGGCGGGCGATCTCGGCCGGGTCGGCCAAGGGCTCGCGCGCGACGAGGGCGTCGCGGCCCTCCTCAGACATGCAATTGCCGGCTATCGTTTCCCTGACGCGGCCGTATTCCAGCGCGTCGAGCGTTCGTTCGTCCATCCTAGTCCGTCCAGCTCCCCGTCTCGATTTCCTCGCGGATGCGAGCCCAACTGTCGTAGCGCTCCTCGTGGATCACCCCGGCGTACACCGCCTCCAGGATCTTGCATCCCGGCTCGTGCGTGTGCGTGCACGAGGCGCCGAAGGAACAGGAGCCGACGAGTCCCGCCATCTCGGGGAAGTGAAAGGCGAGGTCTCGCGCGGCGATCCCGTGCGGCACGAAACGCCGCACGCCGGGGGTGTCGACGACGCTCGAGGCGGCGAGGTCTCCCTGCGCCGGGACGCGGTAAAGCGATCCCCGCGTCGTGGTGTGCGTGCCGCGCCCGTATTTCTCCGAAAGGCAGCCGGTTCGCAGGGCGAGGTCCGCGCGAAGGGCGTTCAGTATGCTCGACTTCCCGACCCCGGACTGCCCGACGAGGGCGACGGAACGTCCGGCGATGAGCGAGCGTAGGCCGTCGATCCCGTCGCCGGACGATGCGGACACGCGGAGCACGGCGTACCCAAGGCGAACCCAGTCCTCGAGCCTCTCGCGCGAGTCGTCGCCGATCCCGAGGTCCGCCTTGTTGAGCACGACCGCCGCCGGGATGCCCTCGGCGTCCGCCTGCACCAGGGCGCGGTCGACGAAGCGCGGCCTGAAGGGCGGCTCGTCCGGCGTGGTCACGCATACCAAGAGGTCGATGTTCGCCGCGATCAGCTGGGGCAAGTTGCCCTTTTGGTTGAGCCGGACGAAGCGGTTGCGGCGCGGCGAGAGGGAAACGACTTGGCCGCGCGCCTGGTCGTGGGCGTCGGGCTCCACCGAAACCCGGTCGCCCGGGGCGAGGGGGTTGTAATAGCCTTCCGACTCGCGCAGAACCTTTCCCTTGATGGGGCAGAGCCGCTCGACGCCGTCGTCGCACTCGACGACGAAGCTGTTGTTCGTGCCGCCGAGCACGAGGCCCTCGATCACAGCGAGCCCCCCCAGGAAACGCCGAAGAGGTCGGCGTATTCTCGGTACCGATCCTCGGCGCCGGGAGGCAGCCCGCCGGTGACGTAGAAGGCGCCCGAGCCGTTCCCGTCGGGACGCGGCGGCACGACGCGGAGAGCCTGCTGGACGACCCCGTCGCGCGAGTCGATGACCTTGATACCCGGGCCGGCCGCCTCGTCGATCTCGTCGCGGACGTGCACGAAGTGGGTACAGGCGAGCACGATGGTGTCGACCCCGGCGGCGCGGAAACGGTCGATCGAGGGGCGCACCGCGCGAAGTCGCTCCTCGCGGCCGGCGGTGACGAGCTCGCGCTCGATCTGGGAAACAAGGGTGGAGTCCCCCACCCGCTCGACGTGGCAGTCGGCGGCGAAGTCGCGGATCAACCCGTCGGTGTAGGGGTCGCGCACCGTGCGCTCGGTCGCCAGGAGGCCGATGCGCCGGTTCTCGGAAACGGCGGCGGCGAGCTTGATCGCGGGCACGGTGCCCACGAAGGGAATGCCGAAGGCCTCGCGAAGGGCGGCCAACGCGGCGACCGAGATGGTGTTGCAGGCGACGACGACGAGGTCGGGGCTAAAGCGGTCGAGGAGGCGCCCCACGGCGGAAACGGCAAATTCGATCACCTCGTCGCGGGTCTTCTCGCCGTAGGGAAAGTGCGCGGTGTCGGCGAGGTAGACGTACGAGGCTGTCGGCGCGCGCGCCTTGAGTTGGGCGAGATAGGGAAGCCCGCCCGTCCCCGAGTCGAGAAAGGCGTATTGATACCGAAGCGCGGTCGTCGCATTCATCGAAAGCCCCTACGCGCCGAAAAGGGAGTCGAACGCGGAATGCGCGTCCGGCGAGCCGCGCGTCCCCCCCGGCCGATCGGAGCGAAGGCGCGGGTCAAGCTGAAAGGAATCGCAAAAATTCGAGCGCTCCTTGTCGCGCACCGCTTCGTCGACGCGCTCAAGGCAGTCGTGGTAAGACCCGGGTGAGTAGAATCGGCAGTTCCGGCACGATCGGAGATCGGCGCCGCAGGTCTCGCAGACGGCCGCTCGCCCGATGGGGGCGGGAACCGCGATGGCCTTACCGCATTTCCAGCACATGGTGCATATCATACCCCATTTGACCAAAAACGCGCAATGACCTACAGTATACGCATGTTCAACCCAGGACGCGGCGCCGGGGACGCGAGTCCCCTCGCCCTCATCGCCTCCGAGCGGGTGGTGAAGAGCCTCGACCTCTCCGGCCTCGAGATCAGGGACGCCGACCTCTCTGGGAAGGTCTTCATCGGCTGCCGGTTCTCGCGCTCGAGGTTCCAGGACGTTATCCTCGACCGCTCGAGATTCCGCATGTGCTTTCTCGACTCATGCGAGTTCGTCCGCTGCTCATTCCTATCCAGCGACATCCAGTTTTCCTGCTTCTCGGGCTCCCGGTTGGAGCAATGCACCTTCGAGAACTCCGACCTTCTCCACGACAACTTCAACGGACTCGCGGCGTCCCGCGTCTCGTTCAACGACTCCGACCTCTACAACTCGCGGTTCGTGCTCGCCATCCTCAAGGACACCTCCTTCGTCAACTGCAACCTGAAGAAGACCATGTACTTTCAAACGGTCCGGGAGAAGGTGTCGTTCAAGTCGTCGAACACCCGCGAGGCGATCTTCGGTCGCGGGGAGGACCCGGAATGAAGGTGTACTACCACTATTCGCTCGAGGGTTTCTCGAATGGCTACCTCGTCGGGAACGAGCGGACGGGCGAGGCTATCGTCGTCGACCCCGGGGTGATGAACAAGGAGCTCCTCGCGCACATAGAGGAAAACGGCTTCGACGTGAAGGCCGTGCTCATCACGCACAGCCACCCGAGCCACCACCGGGGGCTCAAGACCCTGCTTCGAATCTACGGGCCGAAGGTATACGCGGCCGACGCCGAGATCGGCGAGACGCAGACTACCCTTCTTTCGGGCGACGGCAGTTTCGCGGCCGCGGGTTTCGCCATCCGCTATTTCTCGGTGCCCGGGCACTCGCCCGACTCATTGATGTTCCTGATCGACCACCTGCTGTTCACCGGGGACGCCGTTTCCGCGGGGAGGCTCGGCTCGACGAACAACCTCTACGGGATGCGAAACCTCCGCATGCACCTGACGAACAAGATGCTCTCGCTCCCGGACGAGGTGGTCGTCCTCGCCGGGCACGGGCCGCCCTCGACGGTCGGAGCCGAGCGGCTCTTCAACGCCGAGCTTATCCGCCCCGTGGACGCGAGCCAGGAGCCGGATAGCGGCGAAACGCCCTTCCTGGAAGCCGAGGCGTTCTAGCCCTCGGGTTTTTATCGAAGCGACAGCATGCCGGTGCGCCCGGCCGCCATTCCCCACCGCGAAAAAAGATACCCCTCGAGCTCGCGCGCCGCGCGAACGAAATCGGCGCCGTCTGAGCCGCCGACGTAATTGGCGAGCTTCGCGTCGCCGCCGTGCCTGAGGTATCTTTCGCGAAGGTTCTCCGCGAAGTAAGGACCGACCTTGTCGACGGGGTTCTGCAGGATGCAGGCCATGAACTCGTTCTCGAGTAGGTAGCGGTCCGTCACGTCGTAGCCAAGCGTCTCGAGCGCGGTGAAGTAACCCTCGAGGAAGGAAACCGCGCGCGGGTCCATCCCAGCGTACACCTCCGAAACCTTCGCTCGGAAGCCCTCGTCGACGAAATAGATCCCGTGCAGGCTTTCGTGCGCCATGAAGAGGTATCGAAGGTACTCAGTCGACTCGCGCGACACCGAGATCACCGCGCCGTCCCCCGGGACGAGGCGCGAACCCTCGCGCTTAAGGACGCCGCGCGCGAGCAGGAGGTCCCGAAGGGCGAGCTCCTCTGCGCCGAGGGCAAAATTCTCAACGCGCGCCTGCTCGAAGAAGGCGGCGAGGCTCTCGGCGCGGTAGTCGTGGGCGTTGAACGCGTGAAGGCCCTCGAGATCGGCGTCGGCCCATAGCTTGCCCGTGTAACCCTTTTTCTCGACGAAGAAGGCGAGCCGCTTGAATAGGCGGTCCTGCACGCCGTAGTCGGCGGTATCGAAAATCAAAATTGAAGGAAAGCGGTCCCAGGAGAACACCTCGTAATCGGCGCGGCGCCATCGGTCGCGCGGCCACTCGAGCGCCGCGTGGGGATCGGTCAGTATTGGCTCGTCCGCCGGCGGAAGCGCGGTCCCGTATCGAACGCGCAGGGACTCGACCCAATCGACGCCGTCCAACACCACGCACGAGCGGGCTGCGGGGTCGAGAAAGAAAGATGGTAGCTCGGTGCGATAGGAACCGCCTCGGCAAAAAGAGAATGACGAGGAACCCGCCGAGAAACGGGCGCGCTCCGGGCGCGCGGGGCTACCGCCGATCGGGCCGGAGGCGAAGGATATCTCGAGGGTCGAGCCTTGCTCGATCGGCAGCGAAGAGGCGCCGCGCGGGCGGGCGTAGGACGAATCCCCGCCGGCGAACCCGAAGCCTCGCTCGACGACGCCGTCGCTCGATGCCCAACCAGCCCACGCGGGCTCGATTTTGGCGGATCGGATCAGGAGGGCCGGCGTTTCATTCCCGTCGGCCGCCGCCTCCGTCGTACCCGCTAGTGCGATGCCGACCACTGGGTCAGATTCGGCGTCCTGAGGAAAGCGCAAGGAAAGACGAAGAGGGCCAGCGACGGCGTGGACCCGAGCCTCCTTGCGGGTTGTAGAGCTTCCATTATCCGACGCGCGGAGGAACGAGATTGAGACCGTGAAGGACGCGTCCGCGACCGAAGGCTCAAGAAGAACCGAGACGGATCGATCCGGCCCGATCTCGGCGAGGCATTTCCGATCGAACTGGTACTGCGCCGACTCGTCGGGACCGACAAGCCGCCGCGCGCGCGCGGGGCCGCCAATCGGGCGAAGGGATCCCTCGCCGCCCGAAGGCAAGGAGACGGTCAACGCGCCGCACGAGGAGAGCGCGGCGGTCGCGAGGACGCACGAAAAAAAAACGGCGAGCAACGGGGCGGCCGCGCGTCGACGAGGAATGAAGATGGAAGAAGCGTTCATAGGCCGACGATGCTCCGCGCGATCAACTTCGCGATCTCGTATTTTCGGTCGGGAGGGAGCTCGGAGTCCGCGCGAAGGTAGCTCTCGAAACGACCGGCGAATCCCTCGGGCAATGTCGGCAAGCGCGTCACCTGATCGAAGTACGCCCGGTGCGAAGGCTCGAAACGCCCGTTCTCCATGAACAGGGCCGAGCAGGCGTACTTGATGAAACTCGCCGACGAGACGAGGTAATTAAAGGAGTCTTCCTGCGCGAGGGAGGCGCCGAGGTCGGAGAGGTAATGCTCCATCGACGACTGGTAGAACGAGCGCATCCTGACCCAGAAGTCGTCGGCGAGGGCGCCGAGGCGCGTCTTGATCGAGGCGAGCCACTCCCCGCGCTGGTAGAGGGGAATGCCGTTCAGGAGACGATAGAAGACGTAGGTGCCGCTGTCGCGTATCTTCCACAGCTCGGAGCCTGAGCGCTCGGCGTAGCCGACCTGCTCCTCGATGCGCGATACCCGCTTATACTCGATGCGCACGGGTAGGTCGCCGACGAGGAAGCGATCCTTCGAGTTAGTCGGGGAGGTCTCGAAGGCGGCGTTATCGGGGAAGGCGGCGGCGCGCTGCGCGGTTGAGGGAATCCCGTCGGTATAGTAGACATCCAGGATCAGGGCGAAGTAGGGATCGAGGGTATCGGCCGTCGCGGCCTCGTTGAGGCAGACGCACTCCACCGAATCCCAGGCGGTGATGACGGCGAGTATCCGGTCTGCGAGCTCGCGAACCTTCGGTTTCATGGTATACTTCATGAGGCCATTTTACCATAGCTTGCCGGCCTTTGGAATTGAAATGATCGAAAAAGCCCGCGTTGAGTTCGAGTCCCTTTTTCTCCCCGATACCCAAGCCGCCCAACTCGAGGCGGAACAGGCGGCGTTCCGCGCTGCCCTGATCGCGGTAGATCGGGCCCTTCCCTTCAACGCGTTCCCCCCTATCTGCCCAATCGAGGCAATGCCTTCGATACCCGGTTCCCTTTCGATCGGCCCCGCGATATCGATCGATGGATGGATCGCGCGCCCAGTCTCTAGCGAGGCCCCCAGCAACATTCAAGCCGTCACCGTCTCCCTCGCGCCCTACCCACCGCCACCCCTACCGAAGTCGGGAGCGTTTATTCTCCTTGGCTATGCGGGAAAGTGCGCGGAGAGCCTGGTCGCTGAGGTAATGACCTCCGAGGTCGAAACGACCTCCGAGGTCGGCGCTGCGTTCACCGTCCACGTTTGGTATCGCGCCACGTTCACGCTCGAGATTGCGCGCGGCCCAGGGGCCTCTATCGTCTCATCCTGGAAAGTCGGCCCGGAGCGCTGGGTAAAGCCCGCGCGCGGCAAAAAACCGCAAAACTCGAAAGCCCCGGATTAACCGTTTATTCATCCAGCCCTCACCCTCGCCTCACGCGAGGAACCTACTTTTCAGGGCATGAGAACCGACACCCATCTGCTTCTTGGCGCCCTTCTCTACCCGGCCCTCCGCGACGCGCATGGGCCGATCCTGGACCGGGGACGTTTCCTCGCGGGATGCGTGAGCCCGGACCACTCGACCCTGTTCCTCCGGCACCCGCACTTCCCCTCCCTTTCCTTCGGCTTCACGCGGCGCGCGATGAAGCGCGTCGTATCGCGCGGATTCGAGGAGGAGAAAAGGAATCGGAAGCAAAGCGAACGGCTCGGGATCGTCCTCCACTACGTCGCCGACTTCTTTACCTCCTGCCACAACCTTACGCCGAACCCGCTACGTGCCCACCTTGCCTACGAAGACGAGCTTCACCGCGAGGCGACGCGCGCCCTCGACGAGAGCTCCGTCAGGCGGCGACTTCTCGAGCTTCGTTCCTCCTTCGCCGCCCGCCTTAAGCCTGCGGAAGCCCTTATCCTCCTTCACCGATCATACGACCCAACGCGGCGGGACCCAGCCCGGGACCTCGCCGCCATCCTCGACGCCTGCATACTCGTGGCAGACGGGGTGCTGGCCCGTGGCGCGCTGCGCGGCTCGCTGCGCGGCTCGTTGCGCGGCGCGGCGAGACTCGAAACCCCGGCCTGACCCGCGTCGCCTATTGACCGCAGGGCCGGAAAACGATATATTTTTATTTGTTACTAGCAAATATTGCTAATGGCATTTTTTAAGGACGAATGGGCCGGGAGGAATGATTATGGTAGACCTCTGTTCCATCAGGAAGGTACAGACCGCCATCCGGGCGTTCGAGGCCGAACTGAAAGCCGAGACGGGGCTTTCGCTTAACGACGCGATCGTTCTCTGCGCGGCGTCGAAGGGGATGGAGGACGCCGCCTCACTGGCCCGCGAGCTCGACCTCTCGCCGTCGCGTCTTACCCGAATACTCGACTCGCTCGTGGCCCGCGGCCTCGTGTCGCGCGCGGAGTCGCCAGACGACCGCCGGTCGATCTCGGTGACGCTGACCGCTCGCGGCTCGCGACTCGTCGCCGAATACCGGGAAACCGACATCGAGGTGCCCGCCGAGCTTGCGCGGGCGGCGAAAAAGAATAAAGCTTAAGCTGAACGCTACCAGGAGGAACCGATGGCGCAGTACGTGATCGTGGGAGGAGTCGCCGGCGGGGCCGGCGCGGCGGCCCGACTGAGAAGGCTCGACGAGAACGCCGAGATAACCATTTTCGAGCGCGGCGACTACGTTAGTTACGCGAACTGCGGGCTCCCGTACTACGCGGGCGGGACTATAGCCGAGCGGTCACGCCTCTTCATCATGACGCCGGAGAAATTCCGCGAAAGCCTCAATGTTGACGTGCGCGTCTCGACCGAGGTCGTCTCGATCGACCGAGCGGCCCGCACCGTGCGCGCGCGTAACCTCAAGACCGGCGAGGAGACGGAGCATCGGTACGACGCCCTCGTGCTGAGCCCGGGCGCCGCTCCGATCAAGCCCCCGATCCCGGGGATCGACGACCAATCCATCCTGACCCTGCGATCCGTGTCTGACGTCGACGCGATCAAGGCCCGCCTCGACCGGGGCGACGCGAAACGCGCGGTCGTCGTCGGTGGGGGGTTCATCGGCCTCGAGATGGCCGAGGCGCTCCGCGAGCGATCCCTCGCGGTGACGCTCGTCGAGGCGCTCGACCAGGTGATGGGCGTCGTCGACTACGATATCGCCGCCGTCGCGCAGGAGCACCTCCGATCAAAGGGCGTCGACCTTCGACTGAAGGACGGGGTCGCGGCCTTCGAGCGCCGAGGCGGCACGCTTTCCGTCAAGCTCTCCTCCGGCGCTGAGATACCGACCGATCTCGTGATCCTGTCGATCGGGGTGCGGCCGGACACCGCCCTCGCACGCGCGGCCGGGCTCGAGCTCGCGCAAAATGGGGCGATCAAGGTCGACGAGTACTTCGCGACGTCCGACCCCGCGATTCGGGCAGTCGGTGACGCGATCGAGTTTAGGAGCCCGTTGCTCGGCAGCGCCGTCACCATCCCCCTCGCGGGTCCCGCGAACAAGCAGGCGCGGCTCTGCGCCGACAACATCGTGCTCGGGAATAAGCGTCCCTACCGAGGCGCCATCGGGACGAGCGTCGCCAAGGTATTCGACCTCACCGTCGCCTCGACCGGGCTCTCGGCCAAGGCCCTTGAGCGCGCCGGGCTTCCCTACGCGACGGCCGTAACCCACGCGGGAAGCCACGCGGGCTACTACCCGAAGGCCCTGCCGCTGACGCTGAAGATCCACTATCACCCCGACACCGGCAAGGTCTGGGGCGCGCAGGCGATCGGCTACGACGGGGCGGACAAGCGCGTCGACGTGATCGCCGCACTCATCGGCAAGGAAGCGACCGTCTCCGACCTCGCCGAGTTCGAGCACGCGTACGCGCCTCCTTACTCGAGCGCGAAGGACCCGGTCAACATGCTCGGCTTCGTCGCGGAGAACGCGATGGACGGGATGACGAGGACCGTCGACTGGAAGGAAGCCGAACGGGCGCGCGCGGCGGGTGCCTTCATGCTCGACGTCCGCTCGCCGGAGGAATTCTCCCTCGGCGCGATCACGGGCGCGGTCAACATACCGCACACGGAGCTCCGCGCGCGCCTCGCCGAGGTGCCGCGCGACCGCGACGTCATCATCAACTGCGCGATCGGGCTTCGCGGCTACCTCGCGGAACGCGTCCTCAGACAAGCCGGGTACGATCGCGTGTCGAACCTCACCGGCGGGTACAAGACGTGGAAGGCCGCGACGTCCGAGCTAGCGCTCCTCGCCTCGGGCGGGAAGGCGGGCGCAAGCCGGGCCGATCGGCCCGAGTCCGTCGTCGCCGACGATGGCAGCCCGGGACGCTCCGGCGGGAAGAGCCTCCTCGCCGACGCCTGCGGCCTCCAGTGCCCCGGCCCGATCATCAAGCTCAAGAAGGAGATGGACTCGCTCGAGCGCGGCGACCGACTGACGATCCGAGCGACCGACCCGGGCTTCGCGCGCGACGTCGAGTCCTGGTGCTCGCTGACCGGCAATCGTCTCGTCTCGCTCGGGACGGCGGGCGGGATCATCGAGGCGGTCGTCGAGCGGGGCGGCGAGGCGCCATCGAGCGCCGCGGCGGGCGGAGGGAACGGCGCGACCTTCATCGTCTTCTCGAACGACATGGACCGCGCGCTCGCGAGCTTCGTGCTCGCGAACGGGGCCGCGGCGACCGGCCGCGAGGTAACGATGTTCTTTACCTTCTGGGGCCTCTCCGTAATCCGCAAGCGCCGCTCGCCGCGCGTCCGCAAGGACTTCCTCGGCAGGATGTTCGGCATGATGCTCCCGAAGGGGATGGGAAAGCTTTCCCTCTCGGCGATGAACTTCGCCGGGATCGGCCCGAAGCTGATGCGGTTTCGGATGAAGACGAAAAACGTCGACCAGCTCGAGTCGATGTTCGCGCAGGCGCGGATGGCGGGCGTGCGCCTCGTCGCCTGCCAGATGTCGATGGATATCATGGGGATCAAGGCCGAGGAGCTTCTTGACGGGGTCGAGATCGGCGGCGTCGCGAGCTACCTCGAGGCAGCCGCGGGAAGCGGGGTTAATCTATTTATCTAGCGATGGAGGGATGGCGATGGCAGGGCCGAACGGCCCGGCCATCGCGTCACTCTGACTTATAGAGGAACCAAAGAACCGAGGCGACGACGAGATCGATCGACAGGACCAAGAACCATCCAAAGAAACTGGGATAAAAGAAGATCCCGCTCGAGTGAAGGTCGATGCCCTGAATGAACTCGGACACGACGACGCGTATCGCCCACAGGACGAGTACCACCAAGAGCACCATCATCGACGTCTTCCTCGGGACGCTTCGGATCGCGTCGAAGAGGAAGAAGAGTCCGCACGCCACCTCCACCACGCCGAAGACGATCTCGAGCGTCGTGCGGTCGCGACTCAACCCAAAGATGCTCTCGCCCGCCTGGGGGATGATCCCGGTGATGCCAAGCATCAGAAAGAAAAAACCGATGGAT
>ENA-UOWE01006108-UOWE01006108.1-activated-sludge-metagenome-genome-assembly--contig:-NODE-6108-length-10732-cov-4.514002_pt1 | contig 10732 bp, 10 predicted proteins | sample MGYA00249841_ERZ761562 | MGnify/ENA primary metagenome ERZ761562 (study PRJEB28883, sample SAMN05720200) | activated sludge metagenome | isolation source: Anaerobic digester | place: Japan... | reverse complement strand
TGCCGCCCAAGACGACGTCGCCATTGCAACGGTGCGCCAAAGTGTGCCACGTCGCAATTTGGACATCGTGCTGTCCAGGATGTTTTCGAAGCGCAGGGGGCCAACTGGCGCGTCAGTGTTGGAATGGCTGAGAACTGCCCCCGCCAAGCACGGCCCAAGGACGCTGAATGAAACTATCCAAAAGGTGGCCTACCTCAAAACGCTGCAAGTCCATGAATGGGATCTGTCTGGCATTCCCCCTGCCCGCAGAGAGGCATACAGCCAGGCGGTAGTCAATCGTCCACCCTATGACACCGAACGCCTGGCACCTGATCGCAAGGCACTAGAGCTGTGCTGCTTTCTGCATACCCTGTTGTACGAGCTGACCGACGTGTCCGCGGACATCACCGGCAGAAGGCTAAATGACATTTACCGCTTTGCATCCAACCATGCCGAGAAACTGCAAGTCCGCAGATCCACCGACCTTCGCGCCGAGCGTGTGAAGCTCAAAGCTGTTCTCTATGATGGGAAATTATCCGACAAGCAAAAGGTAGCCGCAATAAAGGAGCTGATCACCAACGAGCCGCACACCGTCGAGGACAGTCGCGCATCTTTGGTGCGCCAATCACTTGTTGAGGATGAGTCGCACCGGATTTCTGCCTTGGTCAATGCCATGGGTGTGTTCGATGTACGGGGTGACGAAAATAACACCGTACTTAAGCAGGTCAAAATTCTGCATGACCTGGTTGAGCGCCGGGTTGGTGAACTGCCTGGCGACTTTGATATCTCGCTGGCTGCGCCCAATTGGCGTGCGTTGCTACAGTCACCGGACCGCAAGAAGGCATTGGCAGCGCTCAAGGCCTGTGTCATGTCCTCGGTACGCAAAGAGATCAAGGGCGGAAAACTGTGGCTTGCACATAGCCGCAAGCACCGGGATCGCGAAGAGCAGCTCATTCCAATCTCAGATTGGCAGGCCATGCGCGGCGGTTTCCTAAGCGCCATGAGCCTGACAGCTGATCCGGAAAAATACCTTGCCCGACTTTGTGAAAAAGTTCAGCACTCCCTCTCTGAACTCGCCACCGCCGTGGATGAAGGGCGTGTCACGATTGACGGACAAGGACATTTGCACATTCCGGCCATTGTTGCCTTGGACGTTGAGCCCGAAGTCGCCCGAACGCGGGATTCCATCTTTGAAATCATCGGCCCGGTTCAGCACGGGCAACTGCTGGTAGAAATTGACGCCAGGTCAGGTTTTAGCGAGGTGTTGCTGGGGCGCAAGGCGAAGACCGCACAGGAGTTGACGGCACTGTATGGTGCCCTGCTGGCACACGGGACGGACAACGACGCAAGGGGCGTGGCACAGATGATCCCTGGCGTGCAGGTGTCGCAAATAGCATCAGCCATGCGGGCGATGGAGAGCCAGGGTCGTTTGGCCAAGGCCAATGAACGGATTCTGGATTTTCAGCAATCCATGGACATCTCCAAGTTATGGGGCGACGGTGACAAGGCATCGGCCGATTCGATGACCATGGACACGTCGCGCCATTTACATGTGGCGCGTATGGAATATCGCCGCAAGCAACCAGGTATTGGTATCTATACGCATGTGCGGGACTCATATGGGCTGTTTTACAACCAGCCCATCGTTCTCAATGATCGGCAGGCTGCCAGCGCAGTCCACGGCGTGGAAAGCCATAACGCTACCCGACGGGAGGACCAAATCAAGTTGTCACTGCTGGCAGTCGACACCCACGGGTACACCAATGCGGCCATGTCGATTGCAAAGTTTTTGCAGTTTGACCTCTGTGTGAGGTTGCGCCAAATCTCTGAGCGCATGCTATACCTGCCGCCTTCCATCAAGCTGCCGGAGTCACTGGAGCGATTGAGAACGGGAAAAGTCAGCCCTAAAAAGGTCAAAGTCGGCTGGGACACATTTCTGCGGTTTGTGGCATCGATTCGCGAGGGGCGGCTCACCGCCAGAGAAGGGCTGCAAAGGCTTGGCAGTGCTGCCAAGGGAGACAAGTTGCATTCCACCGCTGACGAGATTGGCAAACTGCTGCGCACCATTTTTCTGTGCGACTATTTCAGCAAACCAGAATTCCGCCGCGAAATGCATGCATTGCTGGATCGTGGCGAGTCTGTCCACCAGTTGCAGCGCGCTGTTCACCAGGGCCGCATAGGCACGCAACGTGGACGCAGGCGCGATGAGCTGTGGGCGATTTCCGGAGCACATACGCTATTGACGAACGCCATCATTGCCTGGAACACCATGAAAATGCAGCAAGTGGTGGATGACTGGAAGGCCAGAAGACAACCCATTGACGATAACTGGGTGCGCCGCATGGGGCCTGTGCACTTTAGCCACATCAATTTCCGGGGAACCATTGCCTTCGAGCTAGAACGATTCCTGGATGACTTGTTGCAGCGCATGCCCACGACGAAAAAGAAAACCCAAGTCGCGCCGTTCTAGTAAGTTGTCCACATTTTGACTGGCAGAAGCCCAATGTTGTGATCGGTGCTTAGCGTTACTATCTGCACGCAAACCGGCACCATCCAGAACGCGGCACGTTGTAAGTGGTTGATTTTAAAAGACTGAGCATTGCTTACCGATACGATTTGCACGTAAACCAGCGCGTGTTAGCGGCGGTCCAAATGCGCACTTTTGTGGCTTTTGAGCGCGCTATTGGCGTTCTAAGCCATAAGCCACAATAATCCCGTCAATAACCCAATTGCTGAATTAACCTATTAGGTTATACTTGCAGTATGGAAAAGGGCACCCCTCACTGCAAGCTGCCAGTCGTTCAGGCCTTGGTTGCCGCTGGAATGGTTCGTGCAACGGCAAGCGCCTTCAGCGGTGCGCGTGATTTGGGTATCAATGACCTGGCTGGGATGTGCGCAGTTGTCATGTCGCTCACATCCGCCGACTTCTACAAGAGCATGACAACCCATGCCGATCACCGAATTTGGCAGGACGTGTACCACACCAAGATAGCCAATAGTGCCGATGTGTACTTGAAGCTGACCGTTATTGATGACGTTTTAATTGTTTCTTTCAAGGAGCTGTGACCATGAAATGCCCATGCTGCGGTGCCGCCGAACTGATCCACGACACCCGCGATATGCCCTATACCTACAAGGGCGAATCCACCACCATACCGGCAGTGACGGGCGACTTTTGCCCGGCCTGCGGTGAGGTTGTACTGAACCGTGAACACGGTGACCGTTACAGCGAAATGCTGGGCCAGTTTCAGCGCCAGGTGAACGCGGCCTATGTCGACCCTGCCTACATTGCCACCATGCGCAAGCGCCTCGACCTAGACCAGCGTCAGGCCGCTGAAATATTCGGCGGTGGAGTCAATGCCTTTTCTCGTTACGAGAACGGCAAGACCAAGCCTCCGCTGGCCCTCGTTAAGCTGCTCAAGGTGCTTGAGCGTCACCCAGAGCTGCTGGGCGAAGTTAGAGCGACCTAACTTCGATTGGGGGCGGTCATAGTTGCGTACACCCTACCTGCTGGAGATGAAGGTCCGCAATGGAGAAGATCGTAGACCGGCACTGCAGCGAAGGACGAAACCGCTGTCGCGGTAGTCTCCGATCTGGCATGTGTTGAGAGCGCCTGCGAAGTGGGTGTCGATGTAGTGAATTGAGGCAATCGGCCTCGTTCACACAGGAGCACTGACATGCAATCATCGATTCAAACCGTCTCTCCCCTGCGCCAACGCATGACGGAAGACATGCGAATGCGCAAGCTCAAACCCAGGACCCAGGAGGCCTACATCCGTGCGGTGCGCAAGTTTGCCAAGTTCCTTGGTCGATCGCCGGATACCGCCACCGATGAAGACCTGCGCCGCTTCCAGTTGCACTTGATTGACGCAGGCGCATCGCCGATCACCCTCAACGCCACCATCGTGGGTCTGAACTTCCTGTTCGAAATCACCTTGGGTCGCCCGGAGGCGATGGCCAAGATGCAATCGGTACGGGTTCCGCACAAGTTGCCCGTGGTGCTGAGCAAAGAAGAGGTGACCCGCCTGATCGCCTGCGTCGGCCACATCAAGCACCAGACGGCGTTGTCACTGGCTTACGGCACAGGGTTGCGGGTGGGCGAGGTCGTGGCGCTCAGGATCGGCGACATTGACAGCAAACGCATGACGCTGCGCGTGCAGCAAGGCAAAGGCAGCAAAGACCGCTACGCCATGCTCTCGCCCATCTTGCTGGAGCGCTTGCGTGTGTGGTGGCGCGTGGCACGCGCCCAAGGCAAGATTCTGGAAGGCGGCTGGTTGTTTCCGGGCCTTGATCCCTTGCAAGCGTTGAGCACCCGCCAACTCAACCGTGCCATCCACGACGCTGCCACCATAGCCAAGATCGACAAACGCGTGTCCATGCACACGCTGCGGCATTCGTTCGCCACCCACCTGCTGGAACAGAAGGTCGACATTCGCATCATCCAGGTCTTACTGGGGCACCAGCGACTGGACACCACAGCGCAGTACGTGCAGGTCGCAACCGACGTCCTGCGCGAGGTGATCAGTCCGCTGGAAACCTTGCAGCCCTCGTAGATCACCACCGTGGGGCCTCGTGCCCTGGAGGTGGCGGACATCTTCCGCACCCATGGGCCAGCCTTTAGGGCAACCCAGCGCGCACACCTGAGTCTGGGTCAGCTCAAGGTCATGACAGCTATCGAGCAGTGCCGCACGCAGGCGCTGGGGGGACACGTTTTGCGCTGCACGGGCTGTGAGCACGATCAGGTGTCCTACAACTCCTGCCGCAATCGCCATTGCCCCAAGTGCCAGGCTGCTGCGGCCAAGCGCTGGCTAGAGGCGAGACAGACCGACCTCCTGCCGGTGGACTACTACCACGTGGTCTTCACACTACCGGCTCCCATCAGCGGCATTGCCTACACCAACAAGGCGGTGCTCTATGGCCTCTTGTTTGAGATCGCCGCTGAAACCCTGACCACCATTGCCGCAGACCCCAAGCACCTGGGTGCGCAGGTTGCAGCGACCTTGGTGCTGCATACCTGGGGATCGGCGCTTACGCACCATCCGCATGTGCACGGCATTGTTCCGGGTGGCGGTCTCTCATTGGATGGCAAGCGCTGGGTGTCCTGCAAGCCAGGCTTCTTCCTGTCGGTGCGGGTGCTCTCACGCCTGTTCCGGCGGCGATTCCTGGAGGCATTGCAGGAGGCACATCGCGCAGGTAAATTGCAGTTCTTTGGTGACAACGCAGGCCTGAGCGACCCCAAGGCCTTTGCGAAGTGGCTGGCGCCACTGCGCAAGATTGAATGGGTGGTGTACGCCAAACGCCCGTTTGCGGGGCCCGAGGCGGTGTTGGCCTATCTGTCGCGCTACACGCACCGGGTGGCCATTGCCAATTCCCGGCTGGTGTCTATGGACGAGCGCGGCGTTACCTTCAAATGGAAGGACTACCGGGACAAAGGGAATCCCGACAAGCCCAGGCACAAGACGATGACCTTGAGCGCCGAGGAGTTCATGCGTCGGTTTCTGCTGCATGTGCTGCCCGGTGGGTTTCATCGCATCCGGCACTTCGGACTGATTGCCAACAACGGTCGCAAAGAGAAGCTTGCACTGGTGCGGGAACTCTTGAATGTGCCAACACCACCCACAGTGACTGAGGTGACTGCTGTGGATGCTGAAGCCGAACCAGTGCGTGCGAACTTCGTGTGCGCGCACTGTGGCGCGCTGATGGTCATTCTGGAAACGTTTGTGCGCGGTCAGAGCATCCGTGGACCACCTCTTGCGCGAGGGGACTCGTGATGCCACGCTTGCAACGATGGCGAAACTTCAAACTGGCTTTGCTGCGCGGCAGGCCAGACGGGGATGGCTTGGGCTCAGTCCACGCAAGCGGGGAATCTGGGGCCTTGGACCATGGTCTTCTGGGGTATTTAAGACACGGGTACAAACAGATGGCGATCGACAGGATTCAAACCGCTATCGCTGCAGCACCCGCTGCCGCCAACGCCGAAGTCGAATCCCCATAGCAGCACCCATGAAACCCGGGCCGTCTTCTGGCCCCGCGGTTTCCTCCCTCGAGGTTTATACGACGCCCGCCCTTTAGTTCGATCGCGCTAACATTGGCGCGGCACTGCGGGTGGGCGTCCTACAAACCTAAACGTTACCTGCCGTTGGCGAACGGCAGCTTCCTGGAAGTCCAGTTCACCGCATGCGCTCCCAATTGCCGCCGCGGACCTGCTGCGCCGCGCCTCAAGCGCGCTGCTCATCGGTGCAGCCAATAGCCAGCCACTGAATTCTTGAGAACGAGCCTGACTCCAGTAGCTTGGTTCATAAAGCTCTTGCCCGCACCAATTTGCAGGAATTTTTCGCCGGCATAAACCTGATGTAGCCCCTGAAACCAATTACCCGCGATGACAAAAGGGTTGTCGATTAACACTTTTTTGCTACGTTATTCATAGCGCTTTACGCTTGTATCCACGAGGTTGATGGCTGACTCGACCTACAAGTTTGGAGAGAAGTGATCACCTGACCGTGGGTGTGGCGTTTGACAAATCGGCTTGATCTATTAAGATACATATTAAATATATCTTTAAAGAAGGCAGGTACTGTGACCATTACTTTGACAAATGCGGCTGCCCGCCAAATTGCCGCCCAGCTTGACAAGCACCCAAGTGGTCTGGGTTTGCGGGTGGGTGTCAAACCGGTAGGTTGCTCCGGCTTGACCTACACCTACGCTATTGCAGACAGCATCAATCCGGAAGACCGTGTGTTTGAACACGAAGGAAGCAGACTGGTGATCGATGCCAAAAGCCTGGCAAGTATTGACGGAGCGCAGCTCGACTTTGTGGCGGAGGGAATGAAGCAAGCATTTCAATTCGACAACCCCAATGTCGGCAGTACTTGCGGTTGTGGCGAGAGCTTCAATTTGAGAAAGCTTGCACCATGACCAGCACTTTGCAAGACCAAGTTAGCCTGACCTACCGACACGGAATTTACGCCCTTCAAAAATTAATCTAAGACCACTGCAAACTTTTCATGATCACAAATTCTTGGGTGGCATGTTGAGATGCATCGATAAACCCGTGCGTAACCTACGCACACAAGAGGAAAGGTAGCACACCGATGGACAGTGCAATATTGAGCTTACTGGGGGCCTTCTTGCTCTCGATCATGGGGTTGTTTGTCTTCATATGGTCTATGCGCAAAGGCCTGCTAGTGGAGAACCCCCGTGCAGCATCGATCATTTTTGCACCTGGCGAGTTGGGCAAGGTCGATGACCCGGCGATACCTGGCAATGCCCAGGAGCGCCTGCCAGGCGCTGTGGCCGGGCCCGGCGAAGGCGAGCACTTGGTCGACCCGGACGAGCTACGCTCACGCATCGAGGCCGATCACTCCAGCGCGTTCCCAGTGTTCATGTTCATTGCGTTTGCTTGCTTCTGGCTCGTGTTAGGGTCCCTCGCGGGGCTGACAGCGTCTCTCAAGCTGCACATGCCAGACTGGCTGGTGGGGGAGGCCTGGCAGACCTTTGGCCGCATCCGCACGGTGCACCTCACTGCAGTGCTGTATGGCTGGATCACCAATGCGGCGCTGGGCGTAATCATCTGGCTGCTACCGCGCCTGCTGCGCACGCACCTAGTGGGCGCGATGTGGGTGATGTTGGGCGGCGCGCTGATCAACACCGGAATCGCCAGCGCGATTGGGGCCATCGGCTCGGGCTGGACAGACGGCATGGAATACCTGGAAATTCCGTGGCAGATCGGCATTTTCATCGTGGCTGGATTCATCTGCATCATCGTCCCTGTGCTGTATACGCTTGTCAACCGCAAGGTCGAGTCGCTGTATGTGAGCGTCTGGTACATGGTTGCCGCGCTGCTGTGGATTGCGCTGTTGTTCATCATCGGCAAGCTGCCGGGCGTACACACCGGCGTGCAGCAAGCCACCACCAACTGGTGGTACGGGCACAACGTACTGGGACTGTGGTTCACGCCTATTAGCGTGGGTGCTATTTACTACTTTTTACCCAAGATCATCGGGAGGCCGGTGCGCTCTTACAACTTGTCGATTCTCGGGTTCTGGACGCTGGCATTCTTCTATGGTCAGGTGGGTGGACACCATCTGATTGGCGGGCCGATCCCGGGCTGGCTGAGCACACTGTCAATCGTGCAAAGCATGATGATGATCATCCCCGTGACAGCCTTCACCATCAACATGTTCAGTACCATGTGGGGGCGTATGCACATGGCTCGGCAATCGCCCACGCTGCGTTTCATGATGTTTGGTGGCTTCATGTACATGCTGTCGTCGCTGCAGGGCTCGCTGGAGGCACTGCGCAGCGTGAACCAGGTAGCGCACTTCACGCATTTCACCGTAGCGCACGCCCATCTGGGAGCTTATGCGTTTGTCACCATGGTTCTGTTTGGTGCCATCTATTTCATGCTGCCACGTGTGCTGCATTGGGAGTGGCCGTATCCGCGCCTGATCACGCTGCAGTTCTGGCTGGCGGTTGTGGGTATCAGCATCTACTTTGTAGGCCTGTCCATTGGTGGGTGGCTGCAGGGTCTGGCCATGTTGGATGCCTCGCGACCCTTTATGGAGTCGGTGGCAGTGACGATTCCCTATCTCCAGTGGCGAAGTGTGGGGGGATCCCTGATGGTACTGAGTCACTTGATTTTTGTCGGCCATTTCCTGGCCATGGCGCTACGCTTTGGCCCAACACGCACAGGCGCGGCGCTTTTCACGCGGCCCGCCAACGCCTTGGAGCTCTCACATGGAAAATGAAGTCAAACTCGCCGCTGGTGCCATGGTGGCACTGGCCGTCGCAACGGCCGCGTTGGTGGTTATGCCGTATCTGCAGGTGCGCGACATCGCGCCACCAGAAGGGCTCAAACCTTACAGCAGCGCCGAGCTGCGTGGGCGGCAGGTGTACATCTCAAATGGCTGCGTGTATTGCCACAGCCAACAGCCCCGTGACCGCAACCTAGGTCCCGATGCCGAGCGTGGCTGGGGACGGGCGTCGGTACCTGGCGACTATTTCTACGACAAACCTCACCTTCTTGGCAGCATGCGCACCGGGCCCGACTTGTTCAACATAGGGGCACGTCAGCCCAGCAAGGACTGGCATCTTGGCCACTTGTATCAGCCGCGCGCGTATGTGCCCGGTTCGATCATGCCGTCGTACCCGTATATGTTTGAAGTGAAGGATGCCGCTGAGCTTGGCGACGAGATCGTCAAACTGCCGCCGGGCCAGACGCCGCCCAGCAAGGTGGTCGTGGCACGACCCGAGGCCTTAGACCTGGTGAAGTATCTGCAAGGTATGAACCACACCTACCCGGTGCTGCCACCCACCGTGCAGCAGGCCACCGCAGCAACACAGCCCGCTCCCGCAATCCCCTTATCGCCCGCATCGGCCGCAACGCCTGCACCCTAACCCCACAAGAGGCCACCATGACCCCCAAACCCGACACCACCCACCATGCGCAAGAGCGCGAAAACGCCGATCCCGAGGAGCGCATTCGCCCCGTCCCTTTGGCCGCTGTCGTCGTGACGCTGGCCATGGTGCTATTTGGCGTGGTGTATATCCTTATCTCCGAACCGTTTGGTAACGCGAGTCTGGGCGACCGTCGTACTTTGGCCGACTTGTCGGGGCCCGCGCCCGTCGCTGTCGGGGCGGCAGTAGACGGCAAGGCCGTATTTAACGCGCAGTGTGTGGCCTGCCACCAAGCGACGGGTAAGGGCCTGCCAGGCGTATTCCCTCCGCTCGATGGTTCCGAATGGGTGCAGGGCGACGCGCGCACCTTAGCCAACATCCTGCTGCACGGCATCAATGGTGAAATTAGCGTGGCGGGCACCACGTACAACGGCGCTATGCCCTCCTTCCAGCAACTTGGTGACGCCGAACTTGCGGCGGTGGCCAGCTACATCCGCAGCAACTGGTCGAACAAGGCCAATTCGCTACCCTCCACATTGTTTGAGCAAGAGCGCAAAGCCAGCAGCGCGCGGACCAAGCCGTTTGAGGGAGGCGCTGCACTGAAGGCACTGGTGGAAAAATCCGACTGACGCGCCGTGCCACAAGAAAAAAACGAAAGTCTCTCCAGCCATGTTGCGCACAGCTTTCCTAGTTAGCTTTCTGGCACTTGCCGGGTACGCCAGTGGCAGCTGGCTGACGCATGATTTCCATATCTGGACGGCCGAAGGCGCGCGCCGCCTTGAGGTCGCGCAGCAACCAGTGCCGGTGCCATCCGTCTCTGTCGAAGGCCCCGGAATTGCTGCGCAAACGCTTCCCGCGCTGCTGGCGCAGGGCGGCGGGGTAACTCTGGTGGATTTCTTCTATACGCGCTGCAAAACGGTATGCCTGTCGCTGGGTAGTAGCTTTCAGCAATTGCAAGTTGCCCTGGAGGCCGATCGCGATGCGGGTGCCCGCGTCGATGTGCGCTTGTTGTCCATCAGCTTCGACGGCGCACACGACAGTCCAAACATATTACAGGCCTATGCAAGCACCATGCAGTCCGACCCGGTGGTGTGGAACTGGGTGCGCGTACCCGATGCGGCAGAGCAGCAGTCGCTGCTGCAGCGCTTGGCGGTGGTGGTGGTTCCCGACGGGCGCGGTGACTTCGAGCACAATGCCGCCTTTCTGGTGTTGGACACACGGGGCCGACTGGTGCGGGTGTTTGACTTGGCAGAGCAGCAGCTGGCGCTCGACTTTGCGCGCCACTTAGCCCAAAGGGGGGCTCTGTGATCTGGCAGCCCCTGCGCGCGGCCGTTGCCATAGCTGCGGCGTACGCTAC
>ENA-UOWE01006107-UOWE01006107.1-activated-sludge-metagenome-genome-assembly--contig:-NODE-6107-length-10733-cov-4.146469_pt1 | contig 10733 bp, 9 predicted proteins | sample MGYA00249841_ERZ761562 | MGnify/ENA primary metagenome ERZ761562 (study PRJEB28883, sample SAMN05720200) | activated sludge metagenome | isolation source: Anaerobic digester | place: Japan... | reverse complement strand
CCATAGCCAGGATGAAAACTATGTGTCCAGCACGTCTTCGTCCTGCTTTATTTCTTTAGTATCTACTTGTCGGTTTAACAGAACTTTTGCTTTTTCAGTGGCTTCTTCGGGAGTTTTGGCCACCACTACTTTTCCGCCGGGCAGGTAATACGCTGGTATGCGATGTCCCCACCACAGCTGGCGCGAGATGCACCAGTCCTTAACGTTTTCCATCCAATGCCGGTAGGTATTGATAAATTTTTGAGGATAAAATTTTACCTGTTCATCAAGGACAACTTCCAGAGCGGGTTTTGCCAGATCGGCCATTTTCATAAACCATTGCATTGACAGTTTGGGTTCAATGGCTGCGTCGGTGCGCTCTGAATAACCTACCTTATTGATGAGGTTTTCGGTTTTTACAAGGTATCCCTTATTTTTGAGTTCTTCTGAAATCTTTTCCCTCACGGCAAAACGGTCTTCGCCGACATAAAGCAGGGCTTTTTCATTTAAGGTGCCGTTGTCGTTGAAAATGTCGATAGATTCCAGGTTGTGCTTTATGCCCAGGTTGTAGTCGTTGATATCGTGGGCAGGAGTAACTTTCAAAGCTCCGGTTCCGAATTCGCGCTCAACATATTCGTCGAAAATCAGTGGCACGGATCTTTCGACAAGTGGAATGATTATTCGTTTGCCTTTCAGGTGTGCGTATCGTTCATCTTCAGGATGCACACATACGGCGGTATCGCCAAGTATGGTCTCGGGCCTTGTTGTTGCAATGGTGATCCATTCATCATCAGAGCCTTCAATTTTATAGCGAACGTAATATAATTTGGAGTTTACTTCTTTATAAATAACTTCTTCGTCAGATACCGCTGTCAGGGCTTTAGGGTCCCAGTTAACCATCCTGACTCCTCTGTAGATGAGTCCTTTGTTATAAAGATCAATAAAAACATCAATTACCGATTCATACATGGATGGATCCATCGTGAAGGTGGTTCTGTCCCAGTCGCAGGATGCGCCAAGTTTTTTTAACTGTTCAAGAATGATGCCTCCGTGTTTTTCTTTCCAGCTCCAGGCGTGGCCCATAAAATCATCGCGGCTGATATCTTTCTTGCTGATGCCTTCCTGGCTGAGTTTGGCCACGACTTTTGCTTCAGTAGCGATAGAAGCATGGTCGGTCCCAGGAACCCAGCAGGCGTTATATCCGGTCATGCGGGCATGACGGATAATAATATCCTGGATGGTGTTGTTAAGGATATGTCCCATGTGCAATACGCCGGTTACATTAGGTGGCGGTATAACTATAGTGTAGGGCGGACGGTTATCGGGCTCAGAGTGAAAAAACTTGTTTTTCAGCCAGTATTCATACCACTTGTCTTCAGTGAGCTTGGGGTCGTATTTGGTTGGTAATTCCATAAAAAAATAAAAATAAGGTACAAAAGTACAATTTTGATTTCAGAAGTTAGAATTCAGTTGTATGAATTTTATTGAAGAAGGGTAATTTCGGAAACTTTAATCGCGAACTACTTGTCTTTACAACGTGCCCGGGAAATTATTATTTTCGCCGGGCGGAAATACAAACAGGACAAAAGAGAATTCTAACCGCCATTATTATCCTTCCATGTCTTTATTGACTCTATTAATAAAAAATATTTTTTTTAAATTTATAAGCAATTTGTCCTTAGGTTTTATAAAAGAAAATACCGCTGCACCCAGGATCATTATTGGAACTATGCAGTATAGCAAGACCGGATAAATAAAATCCTCAAATCCGAAAATCTTTGCTTTTGCGGGATTGGATTTGTGATAAACAACACGCACTGTTTCTCCGTATTTATAATGAGAATTTTTCAATGCATCAAAATAAAAGGTATTGCCGTTCGCGACAAATCTTATCACAGGGACTGTATTTGTTTCGTCAATTTTTCCATCGACAGACAATTTTTTAATGCTTACTACGACACCTTGAGTGAAATTGCTTTTTAAAATGAAATTTAATCTGTTTGTCAGTGCTATTAAAACAATTACCGTAAATCCTATCCAAAAAAGGTGTTTTCTGTTAATAGATATTTCACCGGTTTTTTTCAAGGAGTACTTTTAATAATTATTTTGTTTTTACGAGTTCAGCGATTTTCCGGGCATCAATATCCATCATGCAGCGAAAATGTTTTTTCGGGCATTTTTTATAGCCAAGTTTACTGCATGGACGGCATTTTAGATTTGTCACTTCGGCATTGTGGTAATTATCTTTTCCTTGCGGGTAATAGGGATACATTCCAAAAGCAGGCACGGTATTGCCCCACACTGCAACCACTTTCTTTTTCATGGCAGCGGCAATATGCATCAATCCTGTATCTGAGGAAATCACCGCATCAGCTTGTTCTACTATTGATGCCGACTGGTTGATGTTGTAAATCCCACACGCATTAAATACATTTTCTCCCAAATTGTCGCATACTTTTATAGCGTTTTCTGAATCTTCCTTACTCCCCAGCAGCACGATGGGTTTTTCAATGGCGCTGCATATTTCCAGCATTTTTTCAAGGGGAATTTTTTTTGTGTTTTGCTTACTTCCTGTTGCAAGCGCGATATACCCATGATGAAATTTTGCGGGAAGCGCTTGTTTAATGTCCACCTGATCTTTGAAAGAAATAAAAAAATCTAAACCCTGATAGTCGTTGGTGATGTTAAGTTTTTTTACCGCCTGAAAATAGCGGTCAACGATATGGATATCGGGGAGCAGATTGATTTTAAAGTTTGTAAAAAGCCATTTCTTCTTGTTGAGTTTGTTAAATGTGCCATAATTTACACCAAGACATGTTCTTACAAACAGGGAACGGCGATTTTTTTGCAGATCAACCACAAAATCGAATTTTTCTTTTTTCAGGGCAGGAATTATTTCCTTGGCATTACGTTCAAGAATGTGGATTTTTGCAACAAAAGGATTATTGTTAAGCAGAATAGCATATTGTTTTTTTACCAAAAAATGGATTTCCGCATCCGGTAGTTGCTTTTTCAGGCAGCGCACGATGGGACTTGTGAGTACAATATCCCCAATAGAGCTGAACCGGATGATAAGAATTTTTTTTATTGCCTGCATTTTATAGACGGAAAATTGGTTCAAAAGTACTAAAAATTGAGAAAAAGCCCCCCATTCCTTTCATTTCCAATATGGACAATATTATGAACACGGTATTTATTCTTACAGGTGTAATATTTGAAAATGAGTTATTATTTAAAACATTTTTTTTAATTTTGAACTTTTAAAAGAGTATGCATTACGTAAGAATATCATATGGTTTTATTCTGGTTATTTTATTGGGCATTATCGCCTTGTCGCGCGAAAATGCCTACGCTGATAAAATAATTGCAGACAGCTTAAAACGTGAACTTACCAAGACGACCGGAAAAACACAGATTGAATCTCTTCAGCAACTTACAAGCCAGCTATGGAGCTACAATACCGACGATGCCATGCGGTGTGCACTCCTGGCTTATAAGTTATCCTCAAAACGGTATGATTCACTAAATATGGCGCTGGCGTTGAAAAATATAGGGATCATTTGTTATTTCACCGGTGAATTCGAGGAGGCACTTGAGAATTATCATAAGGCTTTAAAAATATATACAAAACTCTCGTATAAAAAGGGGATATCAGGTTGCTTCAACAATATTGGAATTGTTTATAATGATTGGGGTAGTTATGATTCGGCTTTATATTATTACAATCATAGTCTTGAAATTGATTTGCAAATAAATGACAAGGTGAATTCAGGAAAGACTTATCATAATATTGGAAAAATATATCATTTGAAAGGCTGGTATGATAAAGCAATATTTTATTATAAAAAGTCATTGGAAATAGAAGTTGAGTTCAATAATCCTGATGGGATAGGAGAAAGTCTTCATAATATTGGGTCTGTGTTTCAGGAGATTGACTTGAACAAACAAAGTATGGTTTGTTATGAAACGGCTAAGGTGTTGTATGAGAAAACAGGTAATGAGTACCGGATGGCACAACTTTATCATGATATTGCGAAAGTTTTCTACGTGGAAGGTAATTATTGGGCATCTTATCAGTATACCATTCAAGCGTTAAAGTTAAATGAGAAGCTGCATAATAAACAGGGAATAGCATCTGCATATAATCTTTTAGGAATTATTTATGAAGCTATCGGAGAAACTTCCAGGGCCAACGATTACCTTTTTCGGGCGGTGTTGCTGGATTCGGAACTCGGCAATAATAAAAAGATTTCTATTGACCTGACTAATCAGGGGAAAATACATTTTAAGGCAGAGGAGTTTGAACAGGCAAAAGGCTTTTTTCTGAATAGCCTGGAATATGCTTTAGAAATTGAAGCCTGGCCTGAGATGTTAGAAAACTATGAGTATCTTTCCGAAACCTATTTTAACCTTAACGATTCTGCTAAAGGACTTTATTATAATGAATTATATCAAATTCTTGCCGACTCAATAAAAAATGGAGCCAGTACATTCAACTTGCATATAAGTGGACATCAGGCAAATGCCCTTTATGCTGGGTTAGGAGAAAAATTTTTCAATAATGCCGGTGAGGAAAAAACACATAAGAGTTTCAATAGTGTAATAATTTCTGTGATATTCATTGTTTTTATGATAGTTTTTATATTTTTACTCACTCAAAAGAAAACCCCAAATAATAATATTTAAAGGAGGATTTATGTCTCAAGAAGAACAAGCAAAAAAAAGTTTACCCGAAAATGCATACCGCGAACTTAAGCCAGGCGAAGAATATCAGCCGGTAATGTCGCCTAAAATGAATTTTCCGGAAGTCACCTGGTGGTCAATATTCATGGGATTGCTTATGGCTGTTATTTTTTCTGCAGCAGCGGCTTATTCCGGATTGAAAATCGGTCAGGTTTTTGAAGCGGCCATCCCAATTTCTATCATTGCCGTTGGTGCATCGGCGGCTGCAAAAAGAAAAGATGCCCTGGGCCAAAATGTGATTATTCAATCTATTGGCGCCAGTTCAGGTGTTATTGTCGCGGGAGCAGTATTTACCATCCCCGGCCTTTATATTCTGCAGGCAAAATACCCTGAAATCCAGGTAAATTTCTGGCAGATATTTTTCTCCTCACTGCTTGGCGGTTTTCTTGGGATACTTTTTTTAATCCCTTTCCGCAAGTATTTTGTGAAAGATATGCATGGAAAACTTCCTTTTCCTGAAGCTACCGCTACCACTGAAATCCTTATGACAGGCGAAAAAGGCGGCAAACAAGCAAAACTGTTGATCCTTAGCGGCCTGATAGGAGGGGTGTTTGATTTTTGTTTTTCGGCTCTCAGGCTCTGGAGCGATGAGTTCACAAGCCGCATTATCCCTATCGGAGAAACGCTTGCAACCAAAGTAAAAATGGTTTTTAAATTTAATGTCAGCGCCCTTATCTTTAGTTTCGGATACCTCATCGGATTGCGTTACGCCCTTATCATAACTATGGGATCCCTGTTGTCGTGGTTTGTGCTTATCCCGCTTGTGAACGAAATTGGCGCCCTGGTAGCTCAAAGCGGAGGCGGAATCAATCCCTTTGAATCATTGACAGCCGAAGATATTTTTAAAGCCTATGTTCGCCCAATAGGAATCGGCGCGATTGCAATGGCTGGAATCATTGGTATCATCAAATCCTCCGGAGTGATTGGAAGTGCGTTTAAATTGGCATTCGGCATCGGAAAAAAAACTCACGCTGAGGTAAAAGTAGAACGTACGCAGAAAGACCTTAAAATGTCTTTCGTAATGTTGTTCATCCTGTTAACGCTTATCGCAGTTTTTGTATTCCTGCTGTTTGGCGTCAAGATTACTCTTTTACAAGCTGTTGTTGCCTTGTTAACGGTATTAATCATTTCTTTCCTGTTTACGACCGTTGCTGCCAATGCCATTGCTATTGTCGGAACAAACCCTGTTTCCGGCATGACACTGATGACTCTTATCTTGTCCTCGGTAATTCTGGTTTCTGTTGGCCTGAAAGGCTGGCAGGGTATGGTGAGTTCACTGGTAATCGGAGGCATTGTCTGTACTGCCTTATCCATGGCCGGAGGCTTTATCACCGACCTGAAAGTGGGTTATTGGCTGGGTACTACTCCTGCCAAACAGCAATCATTCAAATTTCTGGGAACCCTGCTTTCTGCAGCAACCGTTGGCATTGTGATTTTTATTCTTAATGACGCTTATGGTTTTGTTGAAACTGCAAAGCATACAAAACCCATGGTGGCACCCCAGGCCAACGCTATGGCTGCTATTATCGAACCATTGATGTCCGGATCCGGTGTCAGTTGGGTGCTTTTGGGCGTAGGCGCCATAATTTCACTGATTGTAAACTGGCTGAAAGTTTCCCCGCTAGCCTTTGCACTGGGAATGTTTATTCCTTTGCCGTTAAACACTCCGCTGGTGGTGGGCGGTTTGCTGAATCACTGGTTCACAAAATCTACAAAGGATGAAAAACTTGCCAATGCACGTATTCAGAGAGGAATTTTGATATCTTCCGGGTTTATTGCAGGCGCAGCAATTTTTGGAGTTATTGGTGCGTTGATAATCTTCTTTACCGACAACCCCAACGCAGTTAATCTTAAAGTATGGGCCGACGATACCGGTGTGGGCGCTCAGTTTACGGCGCTGATAGCATTTCTGGCTCTGATAGCTTATTTTGTTTGGGAATCATTCAGGGCCAAAAAGGAAGATTGATACAGACCTTTACTAACCACAGCGAACACAGAGCACAAACAGTGTTATACAGAGGGATATGGAAGACAATATGATTACTGAAAAGATATTGAACTGTGCCTTTAAAGTTCATACTAATCTGGGACCCGGATTACTTGAATCCTCTTATAAGGAATGTCTGTTTTACGAATTAAATAAAGCGGGATTATTTGTTGAGAAAGAAAAACCATTGCCATTGATTTATGAAGAAGTAGTTTTAGAATGTGGTTATAGGTTGGACTTGCTTGTCGAAAATAAAATTGTGGTTGAAATCAAATCTGTAGATCAGGTGAATGATGTTCATACTGCTCAGGTACTTACCTATCTCAAACTTTCAGGGTGTAGGATAGGTTTGTTGTTAAATTTTAATGTGGCAAAATTAAAGGATGGAATAAAACGATTAATCCACGGCTACTAACACTGTGTCCTCTGTGGAAAACTCAGTGACCTCTGTGGTAAAAAAAATAAACAAAAAAAATATGAAAGAAAAAGTATTAGAACGGTTTTTACGGTATATAAAAATCGATACGCAATCAAACGAAAATTCAGAAACCACTCCCAGTACCGAAAAACAATTCGAGCTGGCCAAAATACTGAAGCAGGAACTTGGAGAACTGGGACTTCAGGATATTTCGCTTGACGACAAGTGCTACCTAATGGCTACCTTGCCGTCAAATATCGATGAAAAAGTTCCCGTCATCGGGTTTATCGCGCATATGGATACCAGTCCCGATATGCCCGGCAGTGTAGATAATCCGAACTTTGTTTATGATTACAACGGCGAAGATATCGTCATCAATAAGGAAAAAAACCTGGTTCTGTCAGTTAAGGACTTCCCTGAACTTGGTGATTATATTGGCAAAACCATCATCACCACTGATGGAAATACCTTGCTGGGCGCTGACGACAAAGCCGGCATAGCCGAAATTATGACCGCCATTGAATTTTTAGTCAAAAATCCCCAGATTAAACATGGCGAAATCAAAGTGGGGTTTACCCCTGATGAGGAGATAGGGCGCGGCGTAGATCATTTTGATGTGAAAAAATTCAACGCAGAATTTGCCTACACTTTGGATGGTGGCGGAATAGGGGAACTGGAATATGAGAATTTTAACGCCGCCGGAGCTAAGGTTTTTATTCAGGGACGAAATATTCATCCAGGATATGCCAAGGATAAAATGATTAATGCGATGCTGGTGGCCATGGAATTTAATGCCTTGCTGCCTGCTAATCAGCGGCCCGAACATACTGCCGACTATGATGGTTTTTTTCATGTAGTGAAAATGGAAGGAACCGTTGAAAATGCAATGTTGCAGTATATCATCCGTGATCACGACAAGGCAAAATTTGAATTAAAGAAAAAACTTTTTGCCGATTGTGTCGAATTTCTGAAGAACCGCTATGGGGCTGAAGTATTGAAACTGGAAATCAAAGACCAGTATTACAATATGAAAGAAATGGTACTGCCTGTAATTCACATTGTAGAAACCGCGCAAAAAGCGATGGAATTAACAGGTGTAAAACCCAAGGTGGTTCCTATCAGGGGAGGTACTGATGGCGCCCGTCTTTCTTATATGGGGCTGCCTTGTCCGAATATTTTCGCCGGCGGCCACAATTTTCACGGAAAGTTTGAATATCTGCCGGTTGAATCGATGGAAAAAGCTGTGGATGTAATCCTGAAAATTATTGAGCTGTATTCAACAAAGACTGCTTAACACTGAAAAAATAAAGCATGATAAGCATTGCGTGGCATAGTCGTGCTTTTTTATTGTTCATCGGCACTCTGTTTGTTTTATTGTGGATGTTGCCCGCCCGAATGGTGGCTCAAATATTAACCGATACCCTGCCACATAATAAAAATGCCGTGCTGGAGGAGTTTACAGCGGTGCGTTGTTACTACTGCCCTTTGGGACATTGCCTTCTCGACAGTATGTTGCAGGAAAACCCCGGGAGGATAGTGCCGGTGGCTATGTATCCTTCCAATGTGAACGGGCTTCTTACAGTACCTTATACAGGCAGCCCCGATCTGCGAAGAACCTTTGTAAACGAGTTTTTTACCATACCCTTTGTTCACGATTCTTTGCGATTTTTTCCCGGAGCCTTTATTAACCGAAGGCAATGGCAACCTGCCCGGCGCGAACAATCAAGAGAAAACTGGCGGTCTTTTGCCGGCACCATTCTCAGCGAACCATCCCCTGTCAATATTGGTATCAGCGCTGTATATGATCAATCAACGTATCAGATGAACATTGGGGTGGAAATATATTTTACCGATACCGTCAATACTTGCTGCACCTTGTTTGTGGTGCTGACTGAAGATAGCCTGATTGCCGAGCAGTATAACGGCGGTGTTGATTATGCGCATAATCATGTTTTCCGTGAAGCACTTTGCTCACAATGGGGTGATACCTTGTGTTTGCAGGCAAGTGAAGGGACGTTGATTGCCCGACAATTTGTATTTGATAACTCGCAAAGCCAATATGCAATGGATAATTGCCATATTGCCGTCTACGTGAGAAATGCCGTCAGCGAAGAAATTATTACAGGCAATATTGTTGCTGTTGATAATACTATTGTTACCGGCATTGGTGATAAAATTCATGGAAATAAAGTAACCCTGTTTCCCAATCCATCAAATGGCAAAGTTTGCTTCAATCCCGGGCTTGAACATGATGTGGCGGCGATAAAGAAGGTGAAAATTTTTAATAGCGCCGGTGCTTTGTGCTATTCAAAAGATATTAATGTTGGGCAGCGACAGGTATTCGACTTTTCTTTTTTGAAAGAAGGGTTATATCTTGTTTATTTTGAAACGGACACGGATTTTTTTACCGGCAAACTAATCATTGATTAGTAGTCTGTAAATGATCCTAACTGGTTGTAAAAGCTAACCATCAATACCCCTTGAAAGCATTTTGTTGAATCTGATATTGGGTGATGATTTATTAATCTTGCTATAAAATTCCGGGATTAGAACATACGTTTCCTTTTCAAAAGGTAGGATAGCAATACATGATGAAATCCTTCATTGATGTCGGCTTCCACAAGGTCGATATGGTATTGGCTGCAACGTAATTTCAATTCATTGCGAAAATTATTAATGGCTTCCACATAACTGGCCTTAATTTCTAAAGGGTTTAGCTTGATTTCATCTGCGCTTTCCATATCTATAAATCGGTATGGTCTGTTGTCGAAACTAAAGTCAAGTTCTTTGCTTTTATCGGTAACATGAAACAGGATGATTTCATGTTTGTTATGTTTCAGATGTTGTAATGCTGCAAAAAGGTCATTTGTTTCGGCATTGCTTTCCATCATATCACTAAAAATAACGACAAGCGAACGTTTGTGTATTATTTCGGCGATGTTGTGCAAAGCTGCTGCTGCAAAAGTTTTTTTACTGACACCCTCCTGAAAGGCATGCAGCATTTTTTCGAGGCTTTGATATATTATTTTCTGATGCGTTATGGTGGAATGGGCTGAAAGATGCTCTTCTACTTCTTCCGAAAATATACTCAATCCGACGGCGTCGCGTTGCAGGCGCAAAAGGTATATCAAAGCGGCTGCTGCATAAATCGAAAAAATGATTTTATTGGGATTGTTTACTGAAATATCTTTTGATACCGGGTAATACATCGACGAAGAGTTGTCGATGATTATCTGGCAACGGAGGTTGGTTTCTTCTTCAAAGCGTTTGGTGTATAATTTATCCGACCTGCCATAAAGCTTCCAGTCAATATGGCGGATAGATTCTCCCTGGTTGTATGGGCGGTGTTCTGAAAACTCCACCGAAAAGCCATGAAACGGACTTTTATGCAGGCCGGTAATAAAACCTTCAACAACCTGTTTGGCAATTAGTTCAAGGTTGCCAAATGATTGTACAAGTTTTTGATCAATAGGAACAGGCATATGGTTTGCCTTTGGACAAAAAAGTTATAATAAGCTGTTAAGCTTGCTTGTAATACTTGCCTTTGAAGCGGCTCCGACTATTTTATCTACTTCGGCGCCATTTTTAAAAAACAATAGGGTAGGG
>ENA-UOWE01006104-UOWE01006104.1-activated-sludge-metagenome-genome-assembly--contig:-NODE-6104-length-10737-cov-33.707077_pt1 | contig 10737 bp, 6 predicted proteins | sample MGYA00249841_ERZ761562 | MGnify/ENA primary metagenome ERZ761562 (study PRJEB28883, sample SAMN05720200) | activated sludge metagenome | isolation source: Anaerobic digester | place: Japan... | reverse complement strand
CTTGGCGGTGGGTTCCTGTGGCTTCTTGGCGTGTTTCTTGGGTTTTGAGCGGGCCTTTTTCCGCAGTTGAGCGTTTTTCTGCCGCTGGGCCTCGGTGATGGTCCCGGCCGGGATGCCGGTCCACTCGCCACGGCGCATCTGGGCCATGAGGTTTTCGGCCACGGTTTCGGCCTGCTTCTTCTTGCGTCGGAACAGGTCGATCCGGTCCAGGACGTCGAAGACCTTGTCCATGATGGCCTCGGCCCCTGTGGATTCGACGTGCCGGACGCTCCGGGACTGCATTTTTCGGATGGTTTCGGCGGCGTTTTCCTCGTTGAAGTCCTCGTTGACTCCTTGGCGGGGGTCACCGAATTCCTCCCGGAGCTTCTGGATGTCCTGCGGGGTCAGTTCGCCGGTTGCGCGCAGGTAGCAGATGAAGGCGTGTAGATCCTCATGGAACGTGGCTGACGGGGCGGCGTCCGGTGACAGCGTGATCACGGCCGACAGTCGGCGGACCTGGTTTTCGTCCACTTGGGCCACGTCGGGGCTTCCCGCCATCTTGGCTGTGAAGATGAAGTTGCCCTCCGGGTGCAGGTCGAGGGCCTGTACGATCTCGTTGCGGGCCTCGGGGGTGATGTTCAGCCAGCGTTCAACGGTCATGCCCTTCATGTTGTCGGAAAACGGTGCTCCTGACAGCCTTGCGGCTTTCTCTGCGGCGTTGATGGCATTGACGGCGGATGTGGCACCCTCCGGGCTGGCCGGGTCCCATTCGATGGTGCCGGTTTGGTGAATTTGCCGGACTTCCGCCCCGTTCAGCGTGTAGCTGGAGGTGAATGTGCCGTCCGGGTTCTCGGTGAATGTCCGGTTTCGGTATGCCTGCTTGAGCAGGGACAGGCTGGTGGCCTGTTTACCGAGCAATTCCTCCTTCTCGGCCTGGGACAGTTCCGGGTCTCCCATGATGGCGCGGCGTTCCTGGTCGAACATGTAGGCGGCGAGGAACGACTGGCGGGGGTCGAGGCCCATGCGCTGGAAGGCGGACTCGGCGTCCTCCATACCGCCCGCCTTGTTGAATGCCCGGTGCATGGTGGAGAGGACTCGCCTCTGGTAGTCGATGTCGCGTTCCAGCCTTTTCATCTCCCGCGGGTCGATTTCCTCGCCCTTGCGGAGCTTCTCGCGGAGTTCCGTTCGCTGATGCAGGGAGCCGACAAGCTGCGCCCGGTGGTGCATGGCGTCGTACAGTTCCTGGTCGGTGTATTTCCGGCTCAATCCGGTCCTGGCGGCACCAATGCCGGAGAATCCTCCCGTCATGAGTAGCATGGTGCCAAAGTTCTGCTGCAGGGACTCGACGGCCTGCTCCGCCATGTTCCGGGCGACATCCTCCCCGATTCCCCATGAGACGAAGCCTTCTTCGAGCAAATCTTGATTCTCTTCCTCGAACAGCCATTCCTTAAGCAGGTCGCCGATGGAGTCGCCTGCCACTTTTGGGAAAGCCTCACGCAACCCCTGCCGCGCTTTCGACCTGGCTTCTGCCTCACCCCAAAACTTCAAGTATCCAACGAAAACGCCACGCGTGAAATTGGCGGTCGCCATGCGCCGTTCGAGGTCGGTCATGGATTTCATCCACGTTCCGGCCTGCGCGTGCTCGATGCCCCAATAGGCGATGCCCATAAACTGTGCCAGCACCAGCACCTTGGGGTCGGTCACGTCGCCGCCTTGCAGGGCGATCTGCTGCTTGAACTGGTGGGCCATGCTCAAACTGATCACACCGAGACCGACTTCCGGCACCCCGGCGATTGACGTCAACGCGGTAAATCCGGTGTACGGTAGCGATCCGGCCACACCAAGGATTGCGTCCTCCCAATAGCCGTACTCCTGGCTCCGCTTGGGTGCCCACAGTTCAGCCATGCGGGCCTTGATCTCAGCCTGCTTTTGGAAGTCCTCGCGGTCGGTTTCGCTAAGCATCCAGATGTCGCGGGCCTCTCGTCCCGCGTTTACGAATAGCCGCTTCCCCCCGTTCAGGAACTCACGCACCAAGTCGCGGAGCATGTTTTTGTCGGGGGTGTTCCGCAGGTCGCGGCCAAGCATCATGACGACTTCCTGCTGGTCCTCCGGCAAGGCCATGAACTTGGCGTCGAACACGTCGTCGCGTGGCTTGTCGGCCATAATGTGTTGCAGGAGACTGTCCGCATCGTCGGAGAGAAGGGGGCGCAACTTTACCCATTGGCGCAGTTTGTTCTTGGCGTTGATGAGGGCGTCGTATGCGCCGATGGTGCGCTCCTTCTGCTGCCTGTCGCGCCAATGAAGGATTGTCTGGTAGTCCTGCTGGCGTTCGGGTGGGATTTTTGTGATGTCGAAATCGCCAACGGGGCCGTAAAACTCGCCTGCGGCCAGTTCAACGACCGGAGTTGATTCACGGAGCCTGTCCGCCGCCGCCTTGATTTCATCCGGGGCAGCGTCGTATTCCTTGCCGAACGGGACGTCTGGACGTGTGCTGACAATAGCCTTTCCGGCAGTGAGGCTCATTTTCGTCGAAGGCGGCAGGTTTTCGCTTGCGATGCGGTAGCGGGTTTCGATGTCCTCCGGGTCTGTATCGAACCATGCGCGGGACTCGTCATCTGACAGCGACTCGATGCCGTGGATGGTTGCCTTGCGGAGGTTGAAGAAGGCGTCCTTGGCGTTGTCGGCCCCGAATTGGCTGTAGTCGCCCGTTTCCCGGATGTTGAATGGACTCAACTTGGCCAGTTCGTCCACGGCAACGGCAAACTCCGCCTCGGTGGCGGTGTCCGGGGTGTTTAGGTACGAGAGGGGGTTAATCTCGATCTTCTTTTCGGGGTACAGCGAATCCTCCGGCTTTCCGGTCATTGGGACGATTGGCATGTCTCGATCCTTTCCTATTGGGCGAACCCATACTGGCGGTCAACGTTCTCCATCTGCTGTAGGACGTACCTGGATTGAAGGTCGTGAAGGTCGCGGGTCCACCTGGCGGCGTTTTGCTGTGTCTTGAACCGGAGGCTGTTGTGGACTTCAACCGGCTGGTTCGGCCCCGGCATCAGCAGGTCGCGCACGATGTCGCGGGTGGTCTTGGGTTCGCCGTCTGTACTCGGGTTGAGGCGGTAGTAGTCGGTAACGTACTGCAGGACAGCGACAACAGCCTTGGCATCCAGTTCGATTCCCTTCGAGTCCTTCTGGCTGACTATGGTCCCATCGCTGCGGACATATGACTGGCCTTTGTATGGCATGCGCTCACGTCCGGTGGCGAAGATGTCGAGCGGCTTCCCATTGTTATAAGTTAGTGTGACAATTCCGTTCTGTACGGTGATGGCGTTGTCGATGATGTCGATGCCGAGGATTTCCTCCAGCGCCCGGATCGCTTCCTCCCGTTCAAAAGCAATGAAGTCTGGCTCTTTTTTCCTGGCGTTGATCTTTTCGATAAGTGCGTCGTATCCCTTCTTGTCGATAATACCACGAGCCCAAAGGTCTTCGGCCATTCCCCGAAGCTGGGTGTGGTGCAGGTTCAGTTCTACAACTGGTTCGCCGTTTGGCCCCCTCTTTATTCTGCCTCCGGTGGCGATGGACACTTTGAGGCGGTCAACTTCCCATGACGCCATCCGGTTTTGCGCCGATCCCGTTTCGCCCGATACCATTTCATTCCACTTGGCGATGGCGGCGGCGTCCATCGTAGCCATGTACCTTTGCGCCTGGGCCGGGTCGGTCGCCATCAGGTGCCGGAGCATCCCGATCTGCGTGTTGACGCGGTGATCGAGCATGGCGACCTGCGCCGCCTCTGCATCCGTCCTTGTTAAATACGGGCTGGCCAGCGATTCCTGTAGGGCTTGCTGGTTCTCGGGCGTGGGGGCTTCCATGAAGTTGTCCAGCGTGGTCTTGACGGCTTCCGCTGCCTGCTGGGTCAGTCGGTTGTCGCGCTGCACGGCCCGAAAGCGAACTTCCGAGATTTCCTTCAGGACCTTGGCGCGAGCCAGTTCGGTCAGGATCGGGCTGTTGCCGTCCTGCATCTCCGCATAGGCTTCGGCGTTGGCGAGCAGTTCCTCGCGGGCCTGCTGGTCGGTGGTTTCGTCGGCCAGCTTCAGCCAGTTGCCCACACGGGTCGCCAGCGCGGCCTCCAGCAGATCCTTGCGGGTGTCTTCGGCGTACTGCTTGGCCTGGGGGTTGACCCACTCGCCCTTGGCCTCGTCGTAGTATTGGCCCACCTGTCCCATCACGATGTGGGTGATGCCGTCGCTGACGGATTGGAGCCAGTTGGCTTTCGATGTCGGGTCGATGCCCTCACCGATGGAGCCAACGTGGTTAAGGAAGGCGGTGACGGCCCGCTTCTCGTTGACCTGCCGCAGGGTCATGATCTGGTCGCCGTCCGCCTTGATGGCTTGGCGCATGTATTGCTGTTGGAGCCTGACGAACTCCTGATCGAAGACTTTGCGCGACTGGGGGTCCAGCTTGCCCCAGGGGGTGTCGTCGGAGTCCAGCAGTTCCTTGAACGCCTTGGCGGTGGCGATGGATGGGCTGTTGGGCTGGTTCTCCTTGTCCCCCGGAGCGTAGGGGGTTTCGAGGGTGCCGGGGATGCGCTCGCCGGATTCGGGGTCCACCCTGCCGAATACGATTGGGTCGGCGGCTAGGGTGAATTCGGTGATGGCGTTCCGTGCGTCCTCCCTGGCCCTGCGCTCTTGGATGTCATCCAGCCGGAACCCGAAGTTAATCATCTGCCCGCCGAGCTTTTCGAGTGTGTTCCACTTGGCCTGCTCGGCTGACGCGTTCGCCTGCAGAATCTTCATTTGCTGGTTGCCCATCTCTGCCGTCTGCCGTGCGGATACTCCAGCCAGGTCTCCGAGTCTGCCGATGGAGGATGCCCTGCGTCCGAGGGCGGAGGTGACGGCTCCCATCGCCTGCGCGGTGCGAGGTTCCGCCATGTTGATCCCAGGACGCCGGACGCGTACCGGCTCGCTGATCGTGTTTCTCGGGACAATCGGCATGGTCGGCTCCTATTGGCGCATGTATTGCAGTTGGGACCTACTGTAGGTGTGGGTGAGAAGGTTTTCTGGTGAGTTGGTGATGCCCGGATAGGATGGTTGTGTTGTCTTTTTAGAGAACCCGCCGCCTGCGGCGAATGATCCAACAGACATGCCGATGTTACCGATGGACCCGATGAAGTTCCACAGGGCCGCGTCTGCCGCGGCATCAAGCTGTGCGACGGTGGCCTGTCCGCCGAGGATGGCAAGCTGACCGTTGATCAGGCTGATGCGGGACTGCGCCATTGATCCTGCGGCGTTGATCCTGGCGTTTCCGGCTTCAATTTTCGCTCCCTCTGCCTGCAGGTGCAATGCCTCGGCGTTGAACAATCCCTGCATTCGGTCCTGATATCCTTGCATGACGAAACCGAATATCTCGTTGTCGGCCACTCGCTTGATGTTGGATAGTTCGAAGGCAAGGTCGGCAACCTCGTCCTGCTCCCACATGGCGACGGCGGACTGCGGCCTGGATTCCAGCAGGACGCCGTTGGCGGCAAATGTGACCTTGCCCCCACCGATGAGTTGACGACGCATCTCGGATGCCCTGCGGGCGGCTTCGTCGCGCTCGCGCTCGGCCTGGGCGGCGCGGTACATCTGGTTGTCTTGGAGGATTTCGCCGGTTCGGGCCGCGATGTCGGCCTGCTGCATGAACGCGCTGGCCTGGGACATGAATGCGCCGGATTGAGCCATCAGGGCCTGCGCCTGCATGGCCTGGAACGCGCTCTGCATCATGTACTGCTGCTGCTGCAGGGCGGCGTTCTGCATGGCAAGCCGTCCCTGTTGCCGCGCTGCCGAGGCGGCTCCCTGGTACCCCATGTAGGACCCGAAGAGTCCTACACCTGCTCCGATTCCTATTACTGCGGCTGGTGAGCACATATCAAGCTCCTTCTCTCCAGATGCCAAACGCGGTGAACACGGCCCCGGATGGAGTTACGTGTGACGTTTCTGAAAACTGCGCCGCGAGGTATCGCTCTGCCCACTTCCGATATGTGGGGTATGTGGCTGGCATCGCGTTAATGAATAGTCGAGTGTCGGGGCATGCGTCGTACAGGAGCCGGATTGCCTCCGGCGTCGCTCGCAGGAACGCTCTTTTGTGTCGCCGGATGGCTTCGGTCCCAAGTGCCCAAACGACCATGATGTCCTGCGACGGGTTGTTGAATAGGGGGGATGTGCCGAAGATGCATAGCAGTTCGTCCCCGCACAATAGGGCAAACGCGCTGGTGCTGTTGTCCAGGCTCCAGCTTACGGCGGTGTCGGGTCCAGAAAAGTGCCCTTCCATCTGGATTTCAAGGCGGTCCTCGTGGCGCATGTCCCGGATAAGGCGCAGTCCGTCGTCCCTGGTTGCTCTGCGGATGGTGGCCGTCATGGTCATGGCAGGTCCATTGTGTAGACGATGGATAGGATTTCGCACGGAAGGATGTCGTTGGATTCGATTTGCATCTGCCCGTCGTTGTTGATGTATCCGCGAGGCATTATCTTGATGTCCCCGCTGTACAGGTGGACCGTTCCATCGCCGTCGACCGTCGCTTTGTTTTCCGACACGGCTGGCAGGTTCGGTTCGTATGGCTTGACGCTCACGGCACCGGAACGTCGGATTCGCAGGCAGACGTCTACAACCCGCTTCGGAACGCCCTGGCTGCTGACTTCGGGGCTTTCGGGCCGGAGGGTGATTAGCGTTGCTTTTACGGCAACCTCGGCATCCTCGTCGCCGTAGTGGTCCACGCAGTGCGCCGTGGTGGCATCTTCGTGGGTATCCTCGCAGACGTTTGGGCGCATCTGCTCCACGATTGTCTTTGTGCCCGTCTTGAAAATCAGAAGGATGCCGGATGTGGTTTCGACGCCAGGGCCACTCTCGACCGTGCCAATGTCCATGATGTCAACTAACTCTCTCCCGTCATCCGTATCGGCAAATGCATGTTGGTGCCATGCCCAAACCTCATGCTCCGGCATATAGGTCATGCCGATAAGCGTTCCGTCCTCTTTCAGGCACCAGACAATGCTGTCTGGATAGCGCTGGTAGGCAATTTTGACGATGCCGGATGTCTCGGTCATGTGGTATGCCTGGATGGTTCTGTCGATAGGCGTGATTGCGTCCTCCATCAGGTTGTAGGCGAGTTCGAACATGGTGCGTCCGTCCTCGCCAACGTAGAGCACCTTCGTGTCGACGGGGATTGGGCTTACGGCGTCCGATGCCGCGGCATCGCAGATCTTTTTGAGTTGGACGGTTCGGTGGGAAATGACATTTCCTTCGCCTGTCACGCTGTATACTCCGTCCTCTGTGAATAGCATCAGGTCTTTTGCAGACAGTGCGTGTATGATTCGGCTTGCCCGTTTGGCCGGGATCGTGACGGAAAATGCATTGTCGTCTGACTGGGGGCGGTTGGCATAGAAGTTGTAGAGGTCGCCAACGGCTGAAAACCACAGGGTAAAGGGGAGATTCTTGCTCGATGCGTACATGGACCGCTGCTGGTGGATGTCGAATGCCGCGCAGTCCATGTTGTTGTCTCCGACCGTCAGCATGTCCTGCTGGCCGGTGATGTCGGAGGGGACGACGTTGTCGTCGACAAACTCGAGTTCGGTGTTGATGGTCGAAATGGATATTCCACGGGTTACGATTGGCCTATCAAAAACGAGCTTATATTTCAGGGTTGGGGCCACATCTGCGTAGTTGATCTCCGCCTTGTGGGCCGAAATCAGACCGGCGTTGATGTTGATCGTTGCAATCGAGACTTCCGTTGCTCCGTCGACGGCGTAAAGCGTGGCGGTGATGTATCCTGGGGGGTCTGCTTGATAGAGTTCCCCGGTGTCCCGCACAAGGGTTTTCGCTCCGATGTAAAATGTTATGGAGGATATTTCCTTATGGTATTCGTCCATAGTGAATTCAACCGAGCTTCCGTAATATGCGGCAGCGTGGAAATCCCGGTTTGGCGGCAATGACTTGGATACCTTCTTTTGGTAGTAAGCGTCCGTCCACGCTTTATCTTTCGTGTATATGTCGATTGGTTCTTCTGGTGCGTTCCATGCAGACGTCACCCAATATTCGTCGCTGGACCTTGCTTTGCCGAACATGGTCGGGGTGCAGATTGTCTTGGTGGCGTTATCGTCGCCATACAGGTCCGCTTCTTCTTCTGGTATGGAGTACCTTGCATCTGTGGCCGTGTATAGTGCCCAACTTGCTGTAGATGCCACTAGGCCGCCGATTGGAATGAAGTCCTGCATCCATGCGTCGCTCGACTCAATAATCAGTCCAGCCCATATGTCGCCGGACAGGTTTCCATAGTCTACGTTCAGTTGTGATTCGGCTGTCGTTTTCAGTGACCTTGGCGCGAGCAGATGGATTTCCGTACCTCCGTGTGAGTACCAGAATGGAGTAACGGTCACCGTTCTGTTTGGATAAGAAACTTGTTCCGCGGATAGTTCGTCAGAACGAACAGCATATGGGCGCATGGTTAAATTGAGACGGAAAAAGGATGGCGAAGCGATATTGAACCGGAAGTGCGGCGTCGCACAGCGGTATTTTGTCGTCCCGCCGTCGTCGTACTCTGTGGTCCTGATGAACAGAGCCTTGTCAGTTATGACCTGCGTTGTTTTGGATGATGCAAGAGTATTTGGTGATGGCTTGGTGAATCCGGCCTCATGTCTCATGTAGATCGTTCCGTCATTCTCATCCTCCAGATCGGAGGAGTCGATGGTCACCTGCGGGGAGTCTATCTGCTCCGATGGGTATATCTCGCTGATCTTGCCGAAGTTCATCCCGGTTTTCTTGGCGAGGATGTAATAATCATGCAGCGAGAAATCCATTGTTCCGGTCACTTTGATGGTTGCTCCCTGCGTCCACGGTGTGGTGCCATTTACCTTGGCGATGACCGGTTTCGAAAAAATTCCGTCTTTCACGCCGTAAAGGGCGTACTGCTTTTCGATCTTTTTGTGGACGCTGGTGTCGAAGTTGCTTGCAACGGCGGTTATGGCGTTCGGCGTTGGAACAACAACGGCATTCTCGATCATGGAAAAGGCGGTGGTTCTGCTTTCCTTCGTGATCGCGCACAAGAATGCCTGGTGTCCGAGGCGGGTGAAGAACAGGGTGTCACCGACCTGCTTGCATTGGAGGGCGTCGAAATCGGCTGTGGCCGTTATCTCGGTGGCGATCGCCACGTTGGCCCATTCGGTGGTATCCGTGGTCCCGTCCTCGTAAATGGACAGGCGCGACTGCAGGACTCCGTCCTCGGTCAGGCGAAATATAAGCAGCCCGAAACAGGCGGAGTCAAAGTAATAGGTGAATATCTTGAATTTGTTGTCCAGCGTACCGCTGTTTTCTTCCGCCTCGGCATCCAGGGTGAGGATAACGTTTGTCCCGGCCCTCTTGCGAATTCCGCCTGTTCGGCGGACAATGAAGTTTTCCAGCCGTGCCGCCCCGTTGAAGTACGCATTGAGGTCGTGCCTGCCGTACAGTTCGGGGCTTATTTCGCCAGATACGAATGAGTTGCTGACGATCTTCTTGGGCATGATCAGTTCCTGCTGTCTGCGTACCTGGAGCCGTGGGTCCCGCCACGGTTCATTTCTCTGGCGTCCTGAAGCATGGCGTCGGACAGGTACTTGATGGCAAGGCCCTTGGTTGCCTCGACCATTCGGGCGTTCGCGCTCATTGGCAGGGCGATTCTTGAGGCCAATTCTGCGGCCACTGCATCCGCGATGAAGTGCGGCCAGTTGTCGGGATCTTCCTCATCTTCGGTGTATTCGATGATGATTTCGTCAATGGAACAGTAGATTTTGCCTCCAGCGACGCGGTAGTCCACTGTCCTGTGGGTGCCGTCCGTCACCCTCACGATGCGCAGGACATCATCGGGCCTGTCGTATTCGTACAGCAGGTCGTCGCTGATGTCCTCGGTTGTTTCGGCCCCTTCGGTGATCGGCGTGGCCTCCATCAGGAAGTTCCACGGGTGGGCGGACAGGACCGCAAGTCGTGCCCCATCCCACTCCCGGTTGCATCGCAGATATTCGGTGGACGGTGTTTCGGCTGTATCGTCACCATCCGGGACTTCCCGGTCGTGTCCGATCAAGCCGAGTGCGCGGTTGAATATGTCGATGGCGGTCATGGGATGGGGCCTCCTTCTGCCCGGCGCGGTCAGTCGCCGTAGATGTAGTATTCCAGGGTCGACTCGGCGTCGTTCGTAGGAATGGTCACGGTGATGAGCAGTTCGCGGGCGCACGGGGGCGGAACCGGGTAGTAGGTCGTCACCGTGTTCGTGGCGATGGCCGTGTCATTCGATCCGTACACCACAACCGAGTTCGCCGTTGATCCGTATGCCGTATAGCTGGCGTAGGTCGTGGCGTTGGACGCGGCGGCGGCGGTGATCAGCGTCGTGGTGTCGTCCAGGTCGACGCGGGCGACGGTCGTCGTAGTGGCGAAGTCGCTGTTGTTCTTGACAATCACGGCATGGACCCGGCCCCAATCCGTCTTGCGAACGCTGTCGTACAGGCCGATAGACTGCGTGTACGTGGATTCGTTGGTCGATGCGGCGAGGGTGATCTCGCCCGAAGCCAGCAGGTTCTGCCCCTGGCCGAACGCGGAACCGACTGCCAACAGGGCAATCAGTGTCGCTGTGATGGTGGTGATTTTGTGCATGTGCGTGTCTCCTTGTGTTGTTGTTTGTTTAGATCTTGATCGAATATCGTTTGCCATCTTCCGTCAGCGCGTCCTGCACTACCGCCAGCGTCCGCCAGCCACCACCGCCGACAA
>ENA-UOWE01006101-UOWE01006101.1-activated-sludge-metagenome-genome-assembly--contig:-NODE-6101-length-10739-cov-5.987832_pt1 | contig 10739 bp, 11 predicted proteins | sample MGYA00249841_ERZ761562 | MGnify/ENA primary metagenome ERZ761562 (study PRJEB28883, sample SAMN05720200) | activated sludge metagenome | isolation source: Anaerobic digester | place: Japan... | reverse complement strand
CCCGCGACTTCGCAACCGCAGGGGCGATGCCGGTCTCGTGGGCCAACCAGTTCGCGGTGCGATGACCCGACACCACGTCGGTGGTGCCACGGGCGTCGAGCTCACCCAACAACGCGCCTTCCGCAGCGTCGAGATGACGGCGGGCTTCCTCGATCGCTTTCACCCCAGCCAACAGATCGTCGTCCGCGTAGAGGTGCTCGTCGAGGCCGGCGATCTTCGCCGTCAGCTCGGTCAGCACTGTTGTGTCGAACATGTGTTCGAGTGTACTCGGGGGGTCTGACAGTCAACTGCAGATCAGGGCGTTTCGTGTCGATCGGGTGCAATCACCCAGGCGGTGGAGCGCCGAGCAGACCGCGCACGTAACCGGCCTGGCCGAGGTGTTCCAGGCTGTCGGCGACGATGCTGACGAGGCGCACCCCGACGGTCACCGGCGGGTCGAAGCGCGGGTCGATGACCCGATCCAGATCAGCGTCCTCACACGACCGGAGCCACTCGATCGTTCGACCGGTGACGGCGTCGTGATACTCGAGCAGGACCGACAGGTCGTCGATCAACACGGCGGCCGCCTGGGCCACGGTGTGGGCGTAGCCGGTGTCGTTCTCGTCGGGGTCGAAGCCGAGTCGACGGGCGAAGTCCTCTGCGACCCACAGCTGCGGCTCGCCGATCAGCGGAGCGACCTGGGCGTCCTGCACCCGGGCCGTGTGCCAGAGCAGCCAGCCGATGGAGTTGGATCCCTTCGCCGGCTGGCGTTGTGTGACCGCGGTGTCGAGGTCGCCGTGCTGGTGCATGAGCTCGCGGATCCGCTCGACGGCGTCCACGAGGAGGTCGGTCGCGTCCATGGCTACTGCCTACCCCGTGGCCGGCAGCTCGCCTCGGGTCACGGCCGAAATCCCTCCGACGAGGGGGCTGCGGAGCGGGTCTGACGGGGAATCAGGAAGCATCATGGATGACGCACCTGCACTTCCCGCCCCCCGAGGACCGATGTCGCAGCACCTCTTCGAGTACCTGCGGCTCGGCAGCGACGTTCTGCCGTCACTCGCCGATCTGCCGTGGTGCGAGGACCCCCTCGGCGATGACGACCTGCAGCTCACGCTGTACTGCTGCTACGAGCTGCACTACCGCGGGTTCTCCGACGTCTCCGATGACGTCGAGTGGGACCCGGAGGTGTTGCGGTTCCGGCGTGAGCTCGAGGGTCGTTTCGAGGACGCGCTCCGGAACTGCATCCAGCCGAGCCCACGTGCGGCGCTCACCCCGGCCGACGAGCTGGCCGCGATCATCGACACCGGCGCGGGCCATCCGTCGCCGTCGCGGTTCATGGCGGAGGAGGGCACGATCGAGCAGATGCGCGAGTTCGCGATCCATCGCTCGATGTACCAACTGAAGGAAGCCGACGCCCACACCTGGGGCATCCCTCGTTACGCCGGCCCCTCGCGCTCGGCGATGATCGAGATCCAGATGGACGAGTACGGCAACGGTCGTCCCGGCGAGGCCCACGCGGAGCTGTTCGCCGACACGATGCGGGCCCTCGGCCTCGACGACAGCTACGGCGCCTACCTCGAACGGGTCGGCGCGCCGACGCTCGCCACCATGAACCTGGTGTCGTGGCTCGGGTTGCACCGGCGACTCCTGCCGGCACTGCTCGGGCACCTGGCCGTGTTCGAGATGACGTCGGTGGTCCCGATGGGTCGGTACGCCGCGGCGTGTGATCGCCTCGGCCTCGGACCCGAAGCGCGACGCTTCTACGACGTGCACGTCGAGGCCGACGCCCACCACGGCCCGCTGGCGGCAACGCACCTCGTCGGCGACTACGTGAGTGAGCATCCCGAGTCCCGCCAACTCGTCATGTGGGGTGCGTGGGCCGTGATGGAGGTCGAGCGGCGCCTCGCCGCTCACCTGATGGCGTGCTGGGAGCGTGGGGCGTCGTCCCTGCGGACGGAGGTCGAGCCCACGGGGCGCCCCCATCTCGCCGCGGCATGAACGGCTGACCGGCCCGAAGGCGGCGAGGTCGGGTCAGTCCGATCCCGGCCCCGGGTAGTTGGCGCCGCTGAGCAATGCCGCCAGGTGTGCCGCGTTCGACGCTGCGAGCTTCGTCGCCGAGTCGGTCTTGGCACTGCCCTCGGGCAGGTCCTGGTAGTCGGTCGTGTGCATTGCCTCGCCGACCCAGTACGTCATGCCATTGGCCGGGATCGTGAAGCCGACGTCGTCGAGGCCTTGGAACAGCTCCGCTGCGACGTGGTGTGCACCGTCCTCGTTGCCGACGACGGCAACGATCGCGACCTTCCCGAACGCGGGCATACGACCCTGGTCGTCGGTCTCGCCGAGGAACGCGTCGAGCCGTTCGAGCACGCGTTGGGCGTTGCTGCAGGCGTGGCCCATCCAGATCGGGGTGCCGAGGACGAAGATGTCGGCATCGAGGATCCGGGTGCGGATGTCGGGCCATTCGTCGTCGCCGCCCTCGTCGGAACTGACACCCGGCGAGATCGTGAAGTCGGCCAGTCGTACCGAACCCTGGCTCGTGACGCCGTGCGTCGACAGTTCGAGGAGCACCTCCTCGAGCAGCTTGCCGGTGCTCGATGCACCGGCGCTGCTCGGGGTGAGCGTGCAGTTCAGGGCGAACGCCGTGAGGCCTGCCACGTCAGCCGCGCTTGGCGGCGGACGCGGTGCGCTTCGCCCCGGTGCGTGCCGTGCTCGAGGTCCGCTTGGCCGCGGTGGTGGCGGTACGGGCCGTGCTCGTGGCCGTCGCCTTGGCCGCCGACCGTGTCGCCTTGGCTCCCTTGCGGGCCGTCGTCGTCGTCCGGTCGGCACTGTTGCGGGCCGTCGTTGCCGTGCGCTTGGCGCCGGTCTTCGCAGTCTTCACGGTGCGTTCCGCGCCGGTCTTCGCTGCCTTGACCGTGCGCTCGGCGCTGCTCTGGGCGGCCTTGGCGGCGTCGATGGCCGAGTCGGTGAGGTCAGCAACTTCGTTGCGAACCTTCTTCGCCTGCTTGCGGGCGACGGTCGAGCCCGTGGGGGACGTCGACGGGCGCTTGCGGCGCAGGACCAGAGCGATGAGGTCCTGTAGCGCCGTCACGGTCCCCTGGGCGACGCCGCTGATGGTGTCGGTGACGTGGTCGACGACGCCGGCGGCAGCGCCGGTGACCAGGTTGCCCGGAGGGGTGTCGGGCGAGGTGGGGTGCGGGTGGGTCGGAGCGACCTCCTTGAACTTCGCCATGGTGTCGCCGAGATCGCCGAGCGCGTTCCGCCCGAGCTCGTCGCGCACCTTCGGGAAGAACTCGCTCTCCTCCTCCTCGACGTGGTGGCGAACGTTCTCGATGAGCACGGTGACCTTGGCGTCGAAGCGTTCGTCGGTCGGGTCCATCCGCTCGAGCTCGCTCAGCACCCACTTGACGATGTGATGCTCTTCGAGGCTCTCGAGAGCGATGTCGTCGGTGCCGGGCACGGTCGCCCGGGCGACCGGGTAGAAGAGCTGCTCCTCGATCGCGGCGTGGCGGGAGAGTTCTTCGATGATGCGGTCCACGAGGGCCCGCTTCTCGACGAAGGCGCGGTCGCCAGCCTGCTCGTAGCGCTTGAAGAGTCGTTCCAACGACCGGTGGTCGTCCTTGAGAAGGGTGATTGCGTCCATACTTCCGCGCTACCCGTCGGCTTCGACGCCCAAACGATCGCGAGCGAAGACCCCCCGTTTGGGGCGTGGGTCGATCGGGAAGCATCCGCCATGACCGATCCAGCGATGACCGATCCTGCGCTGTTCGCGGTGACCTCCTGATGGGTTCTGAGGAACGAGTCAGCGGCGGATGACTCGCAGATGCCGTGATCGGGTAGGTCGGGCCGACCGGCAAACGCACCTACTGCGGGCCGGAGACCTCAGGAGCACCCAGTGACGACCACCTACCGACGCCTACCTTCGAGTCACCCGACGAGAGGTGCAGCTACAGCCGCGGGCGCCCCGGTCGGTCGGCTCCGGCGGGGTGTCGCCGCCGCGGTGCTGCTGGCCGTCCCCGCGTTCGCTGTCGCCTGCGACGACGGCGGTTCGCCCGACGGCACCACCCCGACCGAGGAGGTCAACTCCGACTTGACGACGTCGGGTGTGGCCCCGACGAGCGATCCCGTGAACGTTCCGACGAGCGTCAGCGGCGGACCTGCGGGACAGGGCTCGGTGCCCGAGCAACCCGGGGGCACGGCGCAACCGATGGACCAGGGCGGTATGAACACGACGCCGGCACCCGACGCCGGCTGATCTCCTCGCCGCCTCCCCGTCGGGTCCCTCCAACGGGGTGTTTGTCGCGGGCGTCGCTCGGGCATCGGCAGGCACCCTGACCCGAGGAGGCCGCCATGTCCGTCCACCGCCACGACGACGTCGTCACCACACCCACCGGCACCGCCCGATCGACCGAACGGTCGTCGCGCTTCAGCCCTGGCCAGGTGATCACCGGGATCCTCGGGGTCGTGCTCGCCGTGATCGGCATCGTGGCCGTCACCCGTTCGGGCATCGACGGTTCGTTGAACCAGCCGGTCACCGAGATCGTCGGGATCACCCACAGCTCCTATGTCGGACTGTTCGAGCTCTTCGTCGGTCTCGTCCTCCTGCTCGGTGCCTCGAGCGCCGGCTACCGGGGAGCGGCCGGCTTCGCTGGCGCGCTGCTGATCGTCGGCGGCGTTGTGCTCGCCGCCGGCAACCTGCGCGTGCTGCTCGAGGTCGGGGCGAAGCAGTCGACGGGGTGGATGGGCATCGTGCTCGGCGCGATCGCGATCTCCGCGGCCATGCTGCCGAGCCTCGTGCGCACCTCACGCGTCGTCGAGGCCCCCGTGGTCACCGAATGAGACCCACCGCGCCGGCGACGGGCCGGGTCGCGGTCTTCAGCGTCGCCCCCATTCTCGTGATCACCGTCGAGGACGACCGGTCGTCGGCCACCCACGTCAACGTGGGGGGCCAGGGCCCGTGGGTTGCCCGGGCTATCGCCACGTTGGGCGGCACTCCGGTCCTCTGCGCTCCCTTCGGTGGCGACACCGGACGCACGGCGCGCCTGCTGTTGGACGACTCCGGTTTCGAGCTGTCGGCCACGACGACGGCCTCGCCGAGCGGGATCTACGTCGAGCGCCGCGACGAGCGCGGTACCCGACATTGTCTGTACGAGGTGCCGGCCGCTCCGCTCGGACCCCGGGACCTCGACGACGTCTACGAGGCCGCGCTGCGTCACGGCATCGAGACGGGCACCTGCGTTGTCACCGGGTCACCGTTCCCCGACCACCTCGACCCGGCCGTCGTCAGTCGCCTGTGCACGGACCTGCACGCGGCCGGTGTCGTCGTCGTGGCCGACCTGAGCGGCGAGCACCTCGACGCTGCCCTCGATGCCGGGGTCGATTGGCTCAAGGTGGCCGACGACGAACTGACTCGCGACGAGCGATGCAGCGACGGCGAGGCGGAGGTGTGGTGTTGGCTGGACGGTGTGGTCGAGGCCGGCAAGGTGCGTGTCGCCGCGGTCGCCTCGAGCTCGACCGGACCCACGCTGGCGCGAACGCCCCGGCATCGCATCACGGCACAGGGTCCCCATCTCGAGGTCGTCGACACCCGCGGGTCGGGCGACGCCATGTGCGCGGCGCTCGCCCTCGCCCACGGCAACGACCTTCCGCCGGCGGACGCCATCCGGATCGGTCTCGCGGCCGGCGCTGCGAACGCCACCCGACGGTCCACCGCGGCGCCGGGCATCGAGGCGGTGCTCAGCCTCCAGTCGACCGTCGAGCTGGCCGTGCAGCGGGTGGCGTGAGGCGGTCGGGCCGATGCGGATCTGCGTGACGAACGACGACGGCGTGGGCACGACCGGGATCACGACGCTGGCGCGGGCGTTGCGCGACGACGGTCACGACGTCCTCGTCGTGGCTCCGAAGGACGAGCGTTCGGGCGCCGGCACCGCCCTCGGGCGGGTGGTCGGCGGCGACGTCGTGTCGTGGCACCGCACCGACGCGGACGGCGTCGAGGTGTTCGCGCTCGACGCTCCGCCGGCCATGTGTGTGCTCGCCGCCATGGAAGGGATCGCCGGGGCGCGCCCCGATCTCGTCGTGTCGGGTATCAATCACGGTCCGAACCTCGGGTTCGCGGTGCTGCACTCCGGCACGGTGGGCGCGGCGCTCACGGCCCACATCGCCGGGATCCCGGCGCTCGCCGTGAGCGTGGGGCAACCGGCGACGGGGGTGCACGGCGTCGCGAGCGCGGCCGACGATCCGATCTGGGATGCCGCTGCTGCGCTCGCCGTGGCCCTCGTCGGGTTGGCCGACGAGTGGAGCGGTCAGTGGGTGCCCAACGTGAACGTGCCGTCGGCGTGGGACGGCGGGCCGGTCCGCTGTTGCCGACTGGCCCGACTCGGGGCCATCGGCCTCGCGGTCAACGGCGACGACAGCGCGGTGGTGCAGCTCCGGAGTCACGCCGAACTCGACGAGCCCGAGGCGGCCGTGGACGGTTGGCCCGACGACCTCGCGCTCAACGCCGCGGGACACGCGACGATGACGCCCCTGACCGGTGTCGCGATGCGTTCGGTCGAGACGGACGCGATCGAGGCGCTGTTGTCGAGGTTGCGCGGCTCGATCGGCTCGGCCGCGCCGGCGGGGTACCGGCCGCGTTAGTGCTGGATGCCCGGAGTGGGGTTGGTGCCCGGCGTGCCCACCTCGGGGCGGCGCTCCATGGCGTCGAGGGCATCGGCCTCGTCCACGCTCGCCTCGGCGCCGTAGTTGAGCACGAGTGAACCGCTCGTCGAGCAGTGCGGACACGTGACTGGGATCACGACGACCATGTCGGATGGGTCCGAGGCGCCTTCGAGGCGGGTCAACCGGTCGGCGGGGACCGTCGAGGCCGGAAAGGTCTCGCGACACGTGAAGCATCGGAGTTCGGCGTGCTCCAGCACACCGAACTGGCCGGTGCCGTGCTCGTCATCGATGGTGTTCGTGACGGAGCTCAGCGGCGTGTCGCCGGCGGACGGGTTCGAGTCGGTGGTCATGCCGGGCACTACCCCCGGTGTCGGACCGCGAGACGAACCGTCGGCGGCGATCCCCGCTTCGAGGGGAGGTGTGGCTTGCCCCGTGCGTCAGTCGGCAGGCTGCGCCCACGCCCCGGAGGGGTCGGTGAGGGATGGGTTCGAGGCGATGTAGTTGCGCAGCTTTCGGAGCATGAGGCGGTTGCCGACCTGCATGGCCGAGCGGATGACCGGGGTCAGCTTGCCCGACACGCCCGACAGCTCCATCGCCATGATCCACTCGATCCGGGTGCTGCCGTTGCCGAGGTCGGTGAGGTGGTAGTCCTCGGCGAATGCGATGGGGCCGCCGGCCACGCTCTCGTTGAATCGGAAGGCCATGCGCCGGGGCGGTTCCCACGCGATGAACTCCTCCCACCCGACCATGCCGCCGCGCATGCGAACGGTCCGGGTCGACCCGACCTCGAGCGGCCACGGCGACGTCCACTCGACCCCGGTGATGGGCATCGCCCACCGGCTCCAGGAGTCGGCGTCGGCGAAGACGTCGAACACCCGCAGCGGGGGAGCGGGGACGACCTCGCGCACCCGGACGCGACAGGGCGCCGTGGCGAAGAACTCCGTGCCGACCCGTGTGCAGTCGATGCGTTCCGGTTCCGTCGTCGTCATGCCCAGAACCCTAGGCGTGCGCGCCGGTGGCTCGTTCTGTCCCGCGAAGGAGCGCGAACTGTGCGCCTCTCGCGGGACAGAACCGGTCAGCTGATGAGCGAGAGCGTGTTGTGGTCGCGGATGGCGGCGCACACGCGGGCCGTCATCGTCGCGAACATCGCGTCGCCGCGGGTCGTCGACGAGCCGAACGCGGCCCCCAGGACGATGATGAGCGGCCCTTGCAGGAGTCCGTACCGGTAGTCGTCGAACGTGGTGGCCGCATCGACGGGCTCCGTGCCGGCACCGGCGGTCAGCCCGACGAGCCGGTCGTGGTACGCGGCGATCGCAGCGTGCTTCCGCTTCCCGCCGCGCGTCGGGTTCGAGGCTGGTCGCGATGAGATAGGCGAGGTCCCGGCCGGCAAGGCCGACGCCGAGCGTCTGCCAGTCGACTGCCGCGACCGTCCCGTCGGGGTGGAACATCAGGTTGTCGAGCCGGTAGTCGCCGTGCATCAGCGAGAACCGCTCCGGCCGGCCGACGAGGAAGTGCGGCATGGCGGCGGCGCAGTCGTGGAGCAAAGCGACGTCGGCGGGCGACACGGCGTCGCCCATCCGCTCGGCGAACGGCGCGACCGCCCCGGCGAGGACCTCGCCGAGGAACGCCGCGGTGTCGGGATCGGCGGCATCGAGTGGACCCCGAAGGGCCACGATGTCGGGGTCGCACCAGCGGGGTCCGTGCAGCCCGGCCAGGTTGTGGGCGGCGGTCACCAGTTGCTCGGTGGTGCAGCCCGCGAGCTGGTCGCCCTGCGCGGCGGGCGCGAGATCCTCGAGCAGGAGCGTGAAGCAGGTGGCGTCCTCGGACACGAGGGCGAGGTGGCACTGCGGCGTGCGGGCGGCGATCGTCGATGCGACGTCGCGGTAGAACGTCACCTCGGTGCGATGGCTGGACGCAATGGCGACCCGGGCCTCGACGTCGGAGGTCGGCAGCTTGGCGACGAGGGTTCGTGGAATCGAACCCGACGGGGTGGGCGACTGCTCGGTCACGTCGAGCGTCAACCGGAAGCTGGACCCCATCTGACCGGTCCCGACCGGCTCGACAGTGACAGCGTGCACGGTGGCGTCGTGGCCCGCTGATCGGAGGGCGTGGGTGAGCCAGGCCGGCGTGAGGTCGCTCGGGTCGTCGACGACGGGCACGTCGAGGGAGCGGTCGGCGGGGTGTTCTGCCATCGCCCCAATCTAGACACGTGTCCAGTTGCCGGGCCGGGAAACCGAGCTGCGATCTCGCTCAGAATGGGGAGGTGACTTCGCGGGGTGGTTGCCGATACCCTTCGCCGCGGCAGCAATGGGCAATCGGGCTTCGGGGGTAGGAACATGGCAGCGCAAGCCGGTTGGTACGTCGATCCGAGGGACGCGCGCCAGTACCGATACTGGGACGGTGAACGCTGGTCCCAGTCCACCCAGCCCATCCCGGAGCCGACCGACACCGCCGGCGCGAACGACTCGAACGGCGTGGCCACCGGATCGCTGAGTTCCGGCGGCGCGAAGGACCCGGTGGGCGCCGCAGCGTTCGACCAGGCCGCTGAGCAGACTCCTGCCTCCAGCGACGGGGTACTGGCCGACTTCATGTGGACGTCCGGCTTCGGTGAGACGCCCGATGATCCAGCTGCGAACGCCGGCCCGACGATGTTCACCCCCGGTGACACGGGACCCGCAGCGCCCCGGCCGCCCGCTCCGCCCGCTCCGCCGGCCCCGGCCGCATCGGCACCCGCGCCCTCGGCCCCGCCAGCCCCCGCCGGGCCGTTCGGGAGCACCGCCGAGTCGACCTCGCCGGCGTTCCCGCCGCCTCCGGCCGCGCCGACCTCCGCGTTCGGTGCGCCCACCGACCTCGGGACGACCTCACCGTCCGCACCCGTCGGCGGGGGATCGCTGTTCAGCGCTCCGCCCAGCGGTGCCGCACCGCAGTTCGACCCGACCCCCTCCGCGACGCCGACCGATGCCGGAGGATCGCTGTTCGCGCCGATCGACCCGTCGCTCCAACCGATCTTCGGGTCCGGCGATCACGCCGACCCGGCGTTCGGCGGTGCCGCTCCCAAGCGCAGCCGGAAGGGCAAGGCCGACAAGGCGGCGCCCGAGCCGCCGGCACCCGCCCCGGTCTCGCTGAGTGCCGGCGGGCCGTCGGCGTTCCGCATGCCGGAGCCCGATCCGTTCGTCCCCCGGCCCGACATCTCCGTCGAGCCGCCCGTCGGCCCTGCCGATGCAGCCGGCGCGGTCAAGATCAAGATGGACCGCAAGCCCAAGTCGCCCAAGACCAAGGGTGCGCCCAAGCAGAAGGCGCAGAAGGGCAAGGACGAGTCGAAGTCGAAGCTCCCGGTGCTGCTCGGTGCGCTCGCCGTTGTGGTGCTCGGCGCCGGGGCGTTCGTCCTGCTGTCCGGTGGCGACGACGAGGTCGACACCGGCGCCGACGTGGCGGGCACGACCGTCGAGAAGGCGTCCACGACGGTGGTGGCGCCCACGACGACCGCCGCGGTCGTCGCCACCACGGCAGCCGCGAGCGAGACCACTGCTGCTGCGACGCCCACCACCGTCGCTGCGGCCGACCCCGCTGCGATCGCCGCTCTTCAATCGGCGTTCGACGCCGAGGCGACCCGCGCCTGCGATGTCATCAAAGCCGATCCCGGGCTGTTCACCGAGAACGTCATCCAGTACCAGGACGCGTGGGCCGCGATTCCGAAGACCTACGCGGATCTGCAGAAGAGCGTGAACGACTGCTCGTTCCAGGCCCGCGACGAGGCCCTCAAGCGGGTCGCCGAGGCCGAGGGCGCGACCACCGGCGGCTGATCGTCCGGCGCAGCGCCAGTCGGTCAACGACTTTGCGGGTCAACGCTGCGGGTCAACAGTCGCGCAACGCGCCGACGTAGGCGTCGGCGAGGAGCTTCACCCCGGCCGGGGTGGGGTGCACCGAGTCCTCGGAGATGATGCCGTCGGCGACGTGGTCGGCGACGATCTGGTTCCAGTCGATCACATGGGTGTTGAGGCGTCTCGCTGCGATCTCGCGCAGCTTGGCGTTGAAGGCGGCGGCGTCGGGCCCGAAGTCGTCGCCCAGGCGGTTGATGCGCTCGTTGACGGTCACGAGGTGCAGGC
>ENA-UOWE01006094-UOWE01006094.1-activated-sludge-metagenome-genome-assembly--contig:-NODE-6094-length-10754-cov-6.697168_pt1 | contig 10754 bp, 11 predicted proteins | sample MGYA00249841_ERZ761562 | MGnify/ENA primary metagenome ERZ761562 (study PRJEB28883, sample SAMN05720200) | activated sludge metagenome | isolation source: Anaerobic digester | place: Japan... | reverse complement strand
CGGGTTCACCCCGCCGCCCGGTCACGGGTCGGTGCGGCCGTCGCCAGCGTCGGGGTCTTCGCAACCCTCGGGATCGGCCTCGCGGTCGCTGCCCAGACCGGGACCGCCGCGGCGAGCATCTCGACGACCGACACCACGACGACTGACGCGGCGATGGCCGGTGACAGCTCCGACACCTCGGTCGACTGGAGTGCCACCGAGGCCACCACGACTACCACCACCACCACCGAGGCCACGACCACCACGACCGCCGCGCCGACCACCGCCGCGGCGTCCCGCCAGACGTCCTCGTCGACCGCCACGGCGGGGTCCGCGGGATCGGCCGGCTCGGCGAACGCCACGAGCGGAGGGAGCTGACCGCGATGGGCACCCACGAACGCCTGCTCCCGGCGATGGGCTCGATGGCGCACATCGTCGTCGTCGGCCCCGACGACACATCGTCCACCCCGCACGCGCCGTCGGCCCCGACGCTCGTCGACCGCGCCGTCACCCGCCTCCGCGAGCTCGAAGGCCGGTGGAGCCGGTTCCTTCCCGGGAGCGAGGTGAGCCGGCTGAACGCCGCCATTGCCTCCGGCGAGGAACCGCCGGTGCTGTCGGACGACACCCTGCTCCTGCTCGAACGCGCTGCGGAGGGGTTCCGGGTGACCCACGGCCGGTTCGACGCCACCCGGCTCGACGCCGTCACCGCCGCCGGATACGTCCGGTCCCTCGATCGCCACGGTCCGTCGCCACTCGCGACAACAGGGTCGACTCCCGAGGTGGGGTTCGACCCGGGCGGCATCGGCAAGGGCCTGGCGGCCGACATCATCACCGCCGAACTCATGAGCGACGGCGCCGCCGGCGCGCTCGTCTCGATCGGGGGCGACCTCCGGGTACGCGGCATCGCTCCCGGCGGGGGCGCGTGGCGGATCGACATCGAGGACCCACGGTCCGACAACGGCGCCGCGCTCGCCACCGTCACGCTCGAGGACGGTGCCGTCGCGACCAGCTCCCAACTGAAGCGGCGGTGGTCCGACGAGCAGGGCCGCCCCGTCCACCACCTGATCGACCCGGCCACGGGAACGCCCTCGACCTCGCCGGTCCTCGCCGCGACCGTCATCGCCGCGGAGGCCTGGCAGGCCGAGGTGCTGACCAAGGTCGCCTTCCTCGACGCCTTCGGCGAGGCTGCGCTGTCCGACGACGCCGGCTTCGCACTGATCGAATCGCTCAGCGCCGCGGCGCTCATCGTCACCGAGGATCTCGTCGCCACCACCGCCCGCTGGGAGCGGTTCGCACTCGAGGAGGCGACCCGATGAACGGTCAACTCTGGTGGTACGCCGCCCGGTCCGGCGGGTACGTCGCGTGGGGGCTGCTCAGCGCCTCCGTCATCTGGGGCCTGATGCTGTCGGGCAAGGTTCGGCCGGGCCACGTACGCCCCAATTGGATCCTGGACCTGCACCGGTTCCTCGGCGGACTGGCGGCGACCTTCACCGCCGTCCACGTCGGGACGATCATGCTCGACTCCTACACCAGCTTCGGTCTGGCCGATGTGCTGGTGCCCTTCACGTCGTCGTGGCATCCCGGCGCCGTCGCCTGGGGCATCGTCGGCATGTACCTGCTGGCGGCCGTGGAGATCACGTCGCTCCTCAAGAAGCGACTCGCCCACCGGATCTGGAAGCGGGTCCACGCCCTGTCGCTCCCCCTGTTCGTGACGGCCACCGTCCATCTCCTGACGGCCGGAACCGACGCGGTCAACCCCATCTCCCTCGTCGCCGTGGCCAGCGTCAGCGTCAGCGTCACGGCGCTCACCATCTGGCGGGTCGCCGGACTCGTCGGCGGGTCGGGCACCTCGTCGGGCCGGCAGGCCACCGCCCGATCAGCCATGATCCGGGGATGACCGGAACCCTCCGCATCGGCACCACCATCGCCGACTCGACGCCCGAGTTCGCCCCGCGACCGACCCCGCCCGCCGGGGCACCCAACGTCGTCGTGATCGTGCTCGACGATCTCGGCTTCGGGCAGCTCGGCTGCTTCGGCTCGGACCTGTCGACCCCTCACATCGACGACCTCGCCGACCGCGGACTCCGTTACCACCGGTTCCACGTGACCGCGTTGTGCTCGCCGACCCGGGCGGCGCTGCTGACCGGCCGCAACCACCACTCCGTCGGCATGGGGTTCCTCACCGACGTGCCGATCGGGTTCCCCGGCTACGACGGACGCATCCCGAAGTCCGCGGCGACGCTGCCGCGGATCCTCCGTGACAACGGGTACGCGACGTTCGCCGTCGGCAAGTGGCACCTCGCTCCCCGCTGGGAGCAGAGCGCGGCCGGCCCGTTCGGACAGTGGCCCCTGGGCCTGGGGTTCGAACGCTTCTACGGCTTCCTCGGCGGCGACGCCAACCAGTGGACCCCCGAGCTCGTGTCGGACAACGGCTTCATCGACCCACCGGCGCGACCCGAGGACGGCTACCACCTCACCGACGACCTCGTCGATCGATCCCGCCGATTGATCCTCGACCAGCAGCACGCCCGCCCCGGCGCGCCCTTCCTGCTCTATTTCGCACCCGGCGCGATGCACGCCCCCCACCAGGCGCCCGCCGAGTGGATCGACCGGTACCGGGGCCACTTCGATCAGGGCTGGGACCGGTGGCGCGACGGCGTGTTCGCGAAGCAGGTCGCCGCCGGGATCGTGCCGGCGGCGACCGAACTCACCCCACGACCCCCGTGGGTCGCCGAGTGGGATTCGCTCAGCCACGACCAGCGCCGCCTCTACGCCCGCCAGATGGAGTGCTTCGCCGGCTTCCTCTCCCACACCGACGACCAGATCGGCCGCCTGATGGGCACGCTCCGCGAACTGGACGTGCTCGACAACACCGTCGTCGTGGTCATCAGTGACAACGGCACCAGCGCGGAGGGCGGACCCATCGGGTCGCACAACGAGCACCGCTTCACCCACGACCGGCTCGACGACTTCGACGATTCGCTGGCCCGCATCGACGACCTCGGTGGCTTCCGCGCCTACAACCACTACGCGTGGGGTTGGGCGTGGGCCGGCAACACGCCGATGCGACTGTGGAAGCGGTACACGTGGCTCGGCGGGGTCCGGACCCCGCTGATCGTTTCGTGGCCCGACCGCATCGGGCCGGATTCGGCCGGCTCGATCCGGAGTCAGTTCTGCCACGCGGTGGACATCACGCCGACGCTGCTCGACGCCATCGGTATCACCGCGCCGTCGGAGGTGGACGGTGTCCCCCAACAGCCGATGGCCGGCGTCAGCCTGCTGCCGACCTTCGATGACCCCGATCTGGCGGACCCCCGATCCACGCAGTACTTCGAGATGCTCGGCAGTCGCGCCATCTTCCACGACGGATGGAAGGCGACCACCGACCACATCGGCAACCAGCTCAGCATCGAACGCGAACTGGTCGAGGGAAGCCACGACTTCGATGATGACCACTGGGCGCTGTTCGACCTGCGGTCCGACTTCTCGGAGTCGACCGACGTGTCGGCCGAGCATCCCGACGTGGTGGAGGACCTCCAGCGCCGGTGGTGGGCCGAGGCCGAGGCCCACCACGTGCTGCCGCTCGACGACAGCCTCATCGGACGAGCTGTCGCTCTCGAGCCCAACCCCAACCCCATGCGCTGGAAGTCCTACTACCGGCCCGGCGGCGGTCCGATCGCCGAGGATGCCCTCCCCGGCATGGGCGGCGGCTTCCGACTGCACGCCGACATCGACGTCGCCGCGGACGCGTCGGGAATCGTGTGCGCGCTCGGCGACTGGAACAACGGCTGGGCCGTGTATCTGCTCGACGGCCGACCCAACGTCGCGTTCAACCTGTTCGGCGAGGCCCACGTGGCCCGGTCCGGCGACACGTTGCCCGGGGGCGCCGTGCGCCTCACCGTCGGGTTCCGCCGGACCCACCCCGGCGGTGGTCCGGTCACGCTCCTCGTCGACGACGTCGAGGTGGCGAGCGTCGAACTGCCGATCGATCTGCCGTTCCGTTGGCAGATCGGCGGCACGGGGCTGCGGCTCGCCGCCGACCACGGGTTCCCCGTGTGCGACGACTACGCGACACCGTTCCCGCTCGACGGCGAGGTCGCGCTCGTCACCATCGAGATCCCGGCGTTCGCTCCCCGGCCGCGCCCCGACGACCGCACCACGGTCGCCGAGGCGCTCCACCGCGAATAGCCGCTCCGGTAGCGTCGGTGCCCATGTGGCACCACCTCGCAGGCCAGGTCGAGCGATGCGACGAGTGCCGCTTCGACGGCTCCGCGTACACCGTCGACGACGTGTCGGGCACGCTCCGGAACCTCGCGGAGTGGGCGGGTCACGCCATGGGAGGCATCGAGCCCACCGACCTCAACCGTCGGCCGACACCCACGACCTGGTCGCCGGCGGAGTACCTCCGCCACACCAAGCGGGTCGTGTGGTCGATGGCAGGTCTTGCCGAGATGGCACTGGCCGAGTCGGGTCTCGCCGTCGCTGGATCGCCGCCCGACAACGCCTCCGCGGATGATCCGCCGGCGATCGTCGACGTGTACCGCGAGTTCGTCCGGCTCGACGAGGAGGCGCAGCGGCTCCATCTGCTCTGGGCCAAGGCGTCCGCCGACGAGCGGGCACGGACGATCGACATCAACGGATCGACGGCCGACGTCGCCGGTATCGTCCGCCACGCAGCGCATGACGCCACCCACCACCTCGCCGACATCGGGCGCGGCATCGTCGCGTTGGGGCTCGGCACACCCGACGCGGTCGGTTGCGTCGACCTGATCCACGCATCGGGTGGCGGTGTCCCCAAGCTCACCGTGCCCCAGGCGATCGTCGGCTACCGCGGCGTCGGCGGCGATCGCCAGGCGACCCGCAAGCACCACGGCCGCGTGTGGCAGGCGATCTGTCTGTGGTCGACCGAGGTCATCGACACGCTTGCGGCAGAAGGGCACCCGGTCGCACCCGGGTTCGCCGGCGAGAACTTCACGCTCTCGGGCATCGACTGGGCGACGCTGCGGCCCGGAGCACGCCTCGAGATCGGCGGACGCGACGGGGTCGTGCTCGAGACCACGGCGTGGGCGACGCCGTGCAAGACGCTCAACGACGTGTTCACGAACCGCGACTTCCGGCGCATCGATGTGCTCCGCGATCCCGGAGCGTCACGTCTCTACGCCAAGGTGCTCCGCGACGGGGTCGTGCGGGCCGGCGACACCGTTCGGGTGCACTGACCCGAACGTCAGGCGACGTCAGTGGATCGAACGGTCCTTGCTGATGATCGCCTCGACTTCGATCTCGACCTTCCACGCAGCGTCGAGCAACGCTGCGACCACCACGGTGGTGTTGGCCGGACGGACGTCGTGGAAGAACTCGCCGTGCACGCTGCCGACGGCTTCGAAGTCGGCGGCATCGATCAGGTAGATGCGCGTCCGGACGACGTCACCGAACGTCGCGCCCGCGTCGTCGAGCGCTTGGCCGATGATCTCGAGACAGCGGCGGGCCTGGAGGCCTGCATCGGGGGGACAGACCCCGTCGTCGAACTTCGGGGCGGTGCCTGCCACGAAGACCCGGCTGCCGAACCGGACTGCCCGGCTGTAGCCGACCGTGAGCTCCCAGGGAGAGCCGGAAGAGATGAGCTGGCGTTCCGCAGACATGAGCAGCACCCTACCGTTGTGGGGTCAGGGGGCCGAGACGTCGGGGCGAACCGGCTCACCGACCACCCGGCGACCCTCGAGCGCACGACCGAGCGTCAACTCGTCGGCGTACTCCAGATCGCCGCCGACGGGCAGCCCGCTCGCGATCCGCGACACGGTGAGACCGGGGACGTCGAGCACACGCTGCAGGTACAGCGCCGTGGCCTCGCCCTCGATGTTGGGGTTGGTGCACAGGATCACCTCGGTGATCCCCTCCGCTCCGACCCGACCGAGGAGTTCCTTGATCTTGAGCTGATCGGGGCCGACCCCTTGGAGGTGGTCGATGGCGCCGCCGAGCACGTGGTAGAGCCCGCGGTACTCACGGGTGCGTTCGATGGCGACGACGTCGCGGGGCTCCTCGACCACACAGAGCTGATGAGCGTCGCGCTGGTCGTCCGAGCAGATCGCGCACAGGTCACCCTCGGCCAGGTTGTAGCACCGGGTGCAGAAGCTGACCTTCTCGACGGCGGAACTGATGGCGCTCACCAGGCGCTGGGATTCGGCCTTGTCCACCTTGAGCAGGTGGAACGTGATGCGCTGCGCGGATTTCGGACCGATGCCGGGCAGCCGACCGAAGGCGTCGATGAGCTCCTGGATCGAGTGGGCGTAGTCGGCCATCAGGCTCCGCCGAAGAGCCCACCCAGGTCGCCGAGCCCGGCCAATGGGTTGGCCTCGGACTGCAGCGCGACGACCTTGCTGGTGGCATCGCGGAGCGCGGCGAGCACCAGATCCTCGAGCATGGCTCGGTCATCGGGGTCGGTGCCGTCGGGAAGGACCTCGGGGCTGATCGTCACGCTCTGGAACTCGAAGCCGCCGGTGACGGCGATCGTGACCGCACCCCCGCCGGACTGGCCCTCGACGACGGTCGCTCCGATGCGCTGCTGGCTCTCGAGCATCTGCGCCTGCATGTTCTGCGCCGCGCCGAGGAGCGACCCCAGGTCGAGACCTCCGAGACCGCCCGGTGCCGCGTCGTCACCGACGACCTCCACCGGGTCGTTCACGTTCTCGGGAAGTGCGCCGTCGGTCATGGGGTCTCCTGTTCGATCAGTTCGGCACCGGGAAATGCCTGCACCAGCTTGTCGACCCCGGAGGTCGAGACGTCGGTCGCGTCCTCGAGGTCGGACACGTCGATGTGGTCGCGTTCGTCCTGGTCGGTGTCGGCTGCGACGACGGGGGTCGGGGCCGGCGTTCCGGACGACGACGGCGCGGACGACGAACCCTCGCCGCCGTTGGTGAGGTGCACCGACACCGGCTGCCCGACGCGGACGCTCAGCGCCGCCTCGACGTCGGCGAGTGCGGCCTGCGCCCGGGGAAGGACCCGGTCGGGCACGTTGTCGAGGGCGAACTGGAACTTGCCGTCGGCTTCGCCGACGAACCGACCACCGCCGTACAGCGACTTGGTCATGCCTGACAGGGTCGGGAGCACCGACTCGGTCATCGCCGCCGCCAGCTGCTCGAGCGTCACCGTGCCGCCACCAGCAGCCGGCGCGGGTGCGGGTGCAGTTGTTGGTGCAGACGGTTCGGACACCAGCGCGACGGGAGCGGGGGGTGCCGCGGAGGAGGGCGCTGGTGCAGGTGCCGGCGTCGCGGCCGGGGCGGACGGCGAGGGGTCGGCGGACCCGGGCCGCGACGGGGCGCCGGGACGGGTGGGCGGCTTGGGCGGGGACGGACGCGTCGGTGCGGATGGCGCGTCGCCCTTGCGAGCTGCGAGTTGGGCGCGGATCTCGGCAGGGCTCGACGCAGCGCCGGAAGTCGGTGCCGGCTCCGGATGAGGTTCGACGACCGGCGTGGCGGGGGCGGGTGTGTCCGAACCCGGGGACGTGGCCGGTGCCGGCGCGGCGGGAGCGGCACCCGCCGGGATGCCACGGGCGAGGCGGCGTTCGAGGTCGTCGATGCGCTCGACGAGGGCCTGCACCGACGTGTCGGCGCTCGGCGTCGTCAGGCGGATCAACGCGACCTCGAGCGGGACCCGAGGGTCGGCGGCCTGGCGCATGTCGACGATGGCGAGCCCGAGCGATTCGAGCGCTCGGGTGATGGTCGCCGTACCGAGCCGACCCGCCAGGTCGGCCATCTGGGCCTGGTCACTGTCGGACAGGTGCTCGAGGTGGGCGTGCACGGACGCGAGGAACGCGTCGCGCAGGCTGACCAGCAGCTGCTCGGCGAGGACCCGCGGCTCGCGCCCTTGGGCCACCGCGTCGGAGACCGCGATCATGACGCGGGCGGTGTCGCGGTCGACGAGTGCCGTCATGATCTCCTCGACCGACTCGGCACGGTCGGTGACGCCGCCGGCGGCGACCACCATGTCGAGTGCCGACAGGGTGTCGCGCGCCGAACCCCGGCCCTGCCGCACCACGTGGTCGACTGCGGCGTCATCGAACGTGAGGCCGGCGTCCTCGCGAATCCACCGGACGTAGTCGGCGAGCTCGGTCGCCGAGAGGAGCGAGAACTCGAAGTGCTGTGTCCGCGAGCGAATCGTGGGCAGCACCTTCTGGGGATCGGTGGTGGCCAGCACGAAGCACACGTGCTCCGGCGGCTCCTCGAGCGTCTTCAGCAGCGCGTTGGACGCCGCCGGCGACAACATGTGCACCTCGTCGAGGATGTACACCTTGTTGCGGCCCGGCGACCCGACGACGGTACGGCTGATCAGCTCCCGCATGGCGTCGACGCCGTTGTTCGAAGCGGCGTCGAGTTCGAACAGGTCGTAGCTGTTGCCGTGCTCGATGCTGAGGCAGCTCTCGCACTCGCCGCACGGCTCGCCGTCGACGAGGTTCGGACAGTTGAGCGCTTTCGCGAGGATCCGCGCCGTGGACGTCTTGCCGGTGCCACGGGGGCCGCTGAACAGGTAGGCGTGACCCTCGGTGCCCTGGGCCACGGCGTTGCGCAGCGCCTTCACCACGTGGTCCTGCCCCCGCACGTCGGCGAAGCGGCGGGGCCGGTAGCGGCGGTAGAGCGATTGGTGGGCCATCGGGGGCCAGCCTAGTTGTCGCCCTCTGACGCCCAGACGGGGCGGGCCTCGGAGTGCGGACCCCTGAGAGCGGGGTCAGGTCGGCGCGGTCCCGACGGACGGATCGATGTTGCCGCTCCGTATGCTCACGGCGTGTCGTTTCCCGTCGCGCCTCCGCCGGCCACGGCCCCGAGCGCGCCTCCCGGTTGGTACCGCGACCACCACAACGAGCGCTGGCTCTGGTGGGACGGGTGGCAGTGGATCACGCCGCCGGAGCCCACTCCAGTGTCGGACGATCGCACATGGTTCCCCCGCACCCCGACGCTCCAGCTTCCCGCCGCAGTGCTGGGCATCGTGCTCATCGTCGTGCTGACGATCGGGACGAGGGTGGCGGCGCTGCTTCCCGAGACGCCCGAGGCGCTGGTGCAACTCGCCCTGTTCGCCGTGAGCACCTTCGGCATGCCGCTGGCGGCGTGGTACGGATCCCGACGTTGGGGCACCGGCCGGTTCGTCGACGATCTGGGATTCCGGTTCCGATGGATCGATGTCCCGCTCGGCATCGGCGGAGCGATCGCCCTCACGATCTCGTTGATGGTGATCAACATCGTCGCCCACGTGCTGGGGGCGCCGAGTGGTTCCAACCTCACCGAGGTGTCCGAACGCGGCCGCGACGTCGTCACGTTCGCGACGCTCTTCGTCACCGCCGGCCTCATCGCTCCCCTCACCGAGGAGCTGCTGTTCCGCGGTCTCATCCAACGGGGCCTGTCGTCACGGTGGACGCCCTGGATCGCCGTCGCTATGCAGGCCGCCGTGTTCGGCGCGGCGCACATCACCCCGAGCGAGGGGTGGGGCAACGCCGACCTCATCGTCAGCCTCGCGGTGATGGGATTCGGCCTCGGGGCGATCGCCAGACTGACCGGGCGGCTGGGCACGAGCATCGTGGCGCACGCGCTCTTCAACTGCATCCAACTCGCGCTGCTCTGGCTCACGTTGTCGTGACCGCAGCCACCCTGGTCCTCCTCCATCCGTTGCCGCTCGACGGGTCGATCTGGGCCAGGGAGATCAGCTCGCTGACGCCGCGCTCGATCGCTCCCACCCTGTACGCATACGGCGACACGCTCGACGCGTGGGCCGTGAGTGTCATCGAGGAGGCCGGCGACGGACCGCTCGTGGTGGTGGGCAACTCCGTGGGTGGATCGTGCGCCCTCGATGTGGTCCGGCTCGACCCCGGTCGTGTCCAGCTCCTCGTGCTCGTCGGGACGAAGGCCGCCCACCGTCCCGAACCACGCGTCCGCGACGAAGCCCTCGAGCTCCTGGCCAGAGATGGGATCGCCGCTGCCTGGGATCGCTACTGGGCTCCGTTGTTCGCCGCTGACGCCGATCCAACCGTGGTCGCCGCTGCGCGTTCAGTCGCGCTGCGTCAAACCGTTGACGACCTCGCCGTCGGGGTCAGAGCGTTCCATGGTCGGCCGGATCGATCCGACCTCGCCCGATCAATCGACGTTCCAACGCTCGTCGTGTGTGGAGAGCACGACCCGCTCTCAGCTACAGCCCCGGCGTTCGCAGGAGGGCTCCGACGCGGTCGTTGCCGCATCGTGGAGGGTGCCGGCCACTACGTGCCGGTGGAGCGGCCGGCCGAACTCGCCGCCCTGATCGCGGCCGAGTTGGATTCCGTGGCCTGGTGAGACGGTCAGGCGATCTGCGGCACACCCTGGTATCCGCTGAGGGCTGCTGCCTTCCGACCCTGACCCGATTCACGGCCCTGAGTTGCACAGGACCCGACCGCCTCACCAGAACACGGACCGGGGCAGTGTAGCTGGACAAAGTGGCGGACATGCCAGCGGGACCAGCTACGCTCGATGCCGGTCACCTGCCCAGGAGACGTGCGAGAGCGGACGAATCGGCACGCCTGGAACGCGTGTGTGGGGCAACTCACCGTGGGTTCGAATCCCACCGTCTCCGCAGTGTGATCTCTCACGACATAGGAACCCTCGAACCCTCAGGTTCGGGGGTTTGTCGTTTCTGGGAGCGGGGCTTTCCGGTGGGTTGGTAGTTCCGGGTGGGGTCGAGGGTGAGGTAGCGGAGGAGCTCGCCGGTCGCGGCGTTGACGATGCGGATGTCGAGGTCGGCGACGAGGACGATGACGTGGGTTC